>OLSL01002630.1_pt1 | contig 14128 bp, 14 predicted proteins | sample 1672511 | NCBI WGS metagenome assembly OLSL01 (sample SAMEA3136694, study PRJEB25190) | human gut metagenome | biome: human gut; feature: human-associated habitat; material: faeces | place: Austria | collected 2013
TTCGCGCGCAAAAATGGGCCTGCTGCAAAACGTGATCATTTTGCAACAGACCCTTTTTCTATTGCCCCAGCAGTACCGGCTGCAGCTGCCGACCTTCCAACGCCGCCTTTGCCGCTTCGGTGATTCTGGACATATCCGCCTTCAGGGATTGCGGCTTTCCCATGGGATCATCCTGACCGAAGGGGACAAAGTAGAGATTCCGCCGTCCCATCAGTTCCAGAATATTCTTTCCGCTGGCCCCCAGTCCGTCATTGGTGGATACCGCGATGAGCACCGGACGATGATTTCGCAGCTGTGCCTTTGCCGCCATGGTCACAACCGAATCCGTGATCCCGCAAGCCATTTTACCCAGGGTATTACCGGTACACGGTGCAATAATCAGAAGATCCAGCAGCGCTTTCGGGCCGATGGGTTCCGCCTCTGCGATGGTCAGCAGCGGTTTTCTGCCGCACAGAGCCGCGATTTTCTCCCGATGCTCCTTCGCGGTACCAAATCGGCTGTCTACACTGGCGCTGACCTCCGACAAAATCGGCACCACATCGTCAAATTCCTTTGTCAATCGTTCCAGCTCCGTGAACACCGGCGTAAAGGTGCAGAACGAGCCGCACATGGCAAATCCAATTTTCATTCCAGCGTTCTCCCCTCTCCCTCCAGGCACGACCAGACCGCCTCCGCCAGATTTTTTCCCGCGGTTTCCGGTGCTGTTTTTCCCGGAAGCGCCTGGCCCATGATAACGCTTCTCGTTTTCTTCATTTCTTCCGGAAATCCGCCGGGCAGGGAGGCAAGCTCCAACACAACGCAGTCTTCCTTGAGGGATTTCCCCTGCTCCGCCGTCATGATGATTCCCGGCACGGTATTCACCACTGCGTCATAGCCCCCAAGGCCATCTTCATAGATTCCCGTTCTCTGGGCACGGTAGCCGCGGATGTTCAGCTCCGCCAGTTGCTCCCTTCTTCGGGCGCTTACGGTGACATCCGCCCCCAAAAATCGCAGCTTTCCCGCTATAAATCGCCCGATTCGTCCATAGCCGATCACCAGTACCTTTGCACCGGACAGCGTCCGCCGCAGATGGTGAAGCAGCAGATAGACCCCGCCCTCCGCCGTGATCTCCGCATTGCTTAATAGATATCCTTCCAGCTCCAAAAAGCTCACGCAGCGAACCCCGCTGGTTTGCAGCCAGGATTCCACCTCCACCGGGAAGTTTCCCGCCACCAACACCGCATCCTTCGCCAATAAATCCGGCAATACCGACGCATGGATCTCCTCACCGCATACGATGAGACTTTCATCCCGGAACGGTTTCATGGGCAGCAGGACAATATCTGCGTCCTCCAGTGCCATTTCCAAACTCTCTGCCTGATTTTCCATGCCCGGTACGCCCCAGCATTTCACTGGCATACCGTCCCTTCTTAGCTGCCGTGCCGCCCAGGCATAGCGCCCATCGCCGCCAATCACCCAGGCCTCCAGCTTTTTCTTCATATCGCCATCCCTCCCCGTGCATTCTATTCCGTTCCGGGATTTTTGACATTCCGCCCGCATTTCGGTATAATGATGCCACCAACACCCAGGGAGGGACGTTCATTGACCCTGCACTACACCGCCACCGCCGAGGACAGCGGCAAAAAGCTGTTTTCGATTCTCCGCTATCGGCTGCATCTGTCCACAGGCCTGATTAAGCGTCTGAAGCACCAGACACTGATGTGTGTCAACGGCACGCCGGTCTATACCAACCACATCATCGCTCCCGGCGACAAGATCACCCTGCCGCTGCCGGAGGAACACGCGGATTTCCCCCCGGAGCCGGGGCCGTTGAACATTCTCTATGAAGATGAGGCCATCATCGCCCTCCACAAGCCCGCCGGTATTATCATTCACCCTTCCGCCACCCGAAATACCGGTACATTGGCGAATCGTCTGCTGGCCTATCTCGGCGGCGGCACGGTGCACCCGGTGAATCGGCTGGATCGTGACACCACCGGCGTGACGATTTTTGCAAAAAACGGCTACGTAAAGAGCATTTTGACGGAATCCATGGAAAAGGCCCGGATTCACAAGACCTATATCGCTCCTACCTACGGCGCGCTGCCGGAGAAAAACGGCGTGATTGACCTGCCCATTGACCGGCTCAGCGAATCCTCCCTATGGCGCACCATTCGGGAGGACGGCCAGCCGGCCCGCACCGCTTATGAGCTGCTGCTGGAAACGCCCCATTGGAACCTCTATGCGTTCCACCCCCTCACCGGACGCACCCACCAGATTCGCCTGCACGCCATGGCTTCCGGCGCGCCGCTGCTGGGAGATCCCGTTTATAACACCGAGGAATCCAGCCTCTATTCCGATTCTCTGGGACTTACTGCCCAATGCCTGACCTGCGTGGAGATGACGTTCCCGCATCCCTTGACTGGGCAGGAAATGACCGTCACCACCCGGCCGGAATGGTATGGGGCCGACTGGTTCAAAGAACGGTAAAAAAATAGCTGCGTACACTTCAAACCCACGTGTACACAGCTATTTTTGTTCCAGTCCCTCAAAGAAATCGTCATAGGCACAGCCATAAATGCTCCGAAGCTCCATCAAAACGCTGACCCGGATATTCAGCTCCCCGGATTCATATTTGGCATAGGTGGTGCGCCCAATGTCGCAGCCCCGGCGCTGGAGCTCCGCACAGAGTTTTTCCTGAGACAGCCCCGCCTGATTGCGCAGCCGTCTGAGGTTGTCCCCCATGCACCGATCCCGGCGTAGTTTTTGTTCCATTTCCTCACCTCTGGTTTTTGACCAGTATTGGCAGCAATTTTCTATATTGTATGCGATGGATTCTATTATTTTTGACCGCTATATTGGTCAATTCTAAATTCTGCGGGCCGCCCGCATTCTCGTTGACTTTCTACTCTCCCCATGCTATGCTGTAGAAAATCGGGATTTCCCGTCAAAAAGGAGGAACCCATGGGCTTTGATACTTGGGGCTTTGATACAGGCTTTGATCTTATGAGTGCGCTGTTTCCCATTGTATTTCTCTGCATTTTAGGCGTTTTCGTAGCTGTAGCCATCCGTGGCATCGCCAGCTGGACTCAAAATAACCATTCGCCCCAGCTTTCCGTCTCCGCCCGGGTCGTGTCCCGGCGCACGGAGGTCTCCCACCACAGCTTTGCCAACGGCGGCGACGTCACCGGGGCCCATGGCTATTCCACCAACAGCTCCACCTGGTATTATGTCACCTTCGAGGTGGAAAGCGGCGACCGGATGGAGTTCTCTGTCAACGGCAAGGAATACAGCTTACTGGCTGAGGGCGATACCGGCAAGCTCACCTTTCAGGGCACCCGCTATCTTTCCTTTGTCCGAAATTAACTGCATCCAACAAAAGAAACTCCCCTGTATGATCGTCATACAGAGGAGTTTTTCGTTCCCGTTTAATATACTACAACCAGCGTGCCCACAGGGATACTCTCAGCCATCCACTGAATGTCATCCTCCCGCATTCGAACGCTGCCACCGGAGGCAGGCTTACCCATGGTGGTATCGGTGATGTAGTTGGTCTGCGCGTCATAGGGCCGGCTGGTAATGGCCTCGCCGCCGTTATAAATCATTACCGGCTTCACATAGGTATCCCCCAGATCCCACTTGTCCTGAAGTGCGGAATAGGTATAAACGCCGGTGGTGGTGGGCGAGGAGTTCTTACCGGTGGCGCACTCGAAGGTGTTCACCAGCGCCCAGTTGCCCTGATAGCCCTGGAATACGTTCACCCGCTGGGTATAGAGATTGACCCACACCAGATAGGCCGTGGTGCTGTCATAGCCCATGGAGTTGACAAAGTCCACCTTTCTATCGTCGTCATAGTCGTCAGTGGTGGTGCAGTCGTCCTGAGAAATCTCCACGTCCTTGCCGGAAACCCAGCCGTTGCTGCCGTCCTCCAGCTGAATTTTTATGGCCGTGGTGCCGGTGCTGTCGCTCTTATATTCCAGCAGCAGGCCGGATTCCCCCTCGGGCAGGGTTCCAACCTGCGAATCCATGGAGGATTCGCCGTACACCTTGGCATTGCAGGTTGCGGTGACGGGAATCTCCTCGGTTTTGACCATGGTCGCCGTCTCGTTCTGGGTTGCCCGCTCCACTGCCACCATGGTGGAGGCTGTGAACGACTCACCATCCGACAGCAGTACCTCCAGCTGCACCTCGGTGGTGTCGGCCCCCGCCTGTGTGGGATCCACCGCCACGTCATAGCTCACCGTGGAGCCCTCTACCAGCAGCTGCTGTTCATTGCGGCCGACCTCTACACCGTCCACATACCAGACAAGATCCGCCACCACACTGTTGACAATATCGCCAAAGGCCGCAGTCACGGTGGTATAGGGATGATAGACGGTGATATCGCCGTTGTCATAGAGCACCGCCGTGGGATCTTCCTCAACGCTCTGGGCCTCTGCCGCTGCAATCAGCTCTTCCTCGGCACTCTGATAGGCCGCCTCGTCCACGGAGGTTACGGCTGTGGTGCCCAGCAGCGCCTCCCGGGAATGGTCGTCATTCCGGTGCAGAAAGCTGCGCACCACGGTAAAAATCGCCAGTCCGATCACCGCAAAGCAGGCAATCCGAACCATCCACGCAAATACTTTTTTCATAGCTTCACCACTTATTTCGTACTTTTTCGGCAAATCCGAAGAACCGGTCCAGATGAATGCGCTTGCCGTCATCCAGAACCGCGCTGCCGGTGAAGGTGCCAAAAACCTGGTGCTGGTCGGAGCACAGCGGCCCCACCTTTGTCAGCGCGCTGCGATCCAGCACCGGCTCAAACAGCGCCTCAAGCCGCCCGTCATTGGAGGTAAACCGCCACGGGCTCATAAAATCGTCGTCTCCATTGCCCTTCTGGGGGATCTGGAACGTCACCTGATCCAGCTTATGGGCCTTTCCGTCATAAAACAGCATATTTTCCGAAGCCGCGCTTGTATCGCCAAAGCCGTAGCCCAGGTTGAAGCCGAAGACCTTGCCGTCTACTTCTCCTGCCGCACCGGACCAATACCAGGTGTTGTCGTAGGTCCATACGCCCCGGCCCCAGTCCAAGATGGCAAAGCTGTCCGCAGGATCAAAGCGATACACCCGATCCCGGAACGTCACTTCGCCGAAAGCCCGCATACCAACGATCTTCTGATTGTAGTAAAACGCCTTGGGATATCCCGCAAAGGGCGTGGCAATGACCATGGAATCCTCCGGCGGCTCCGTCAGAGTGACGCTGCCGTCGATGGGATTGCCGTCCCGGAAATGATCCATATGGAACGTCAGCCGCCGGGTGTCCCCGTGGTTTTCAAACAGCAGCTGATAGCCTTTTCCGCCTGCATAAATGTCCCCGGCGGCGCTGGTTTCCGGCAGCTTCATTTTGCCCATGGGCATGATTACCATAGGCGAGGTCGTCTGCTCCCAGTTCTCCTTGAAATCCAGCAGGCTTACGCTGACCAGCCCCATATAGCCGTTGTCGGCAATGGTCAGGGCCAGTCCGAATTCGCCGTTGGTCACGAGATAATAATCCCATTCCTTCCGGCGAATCGCAGGGGCTTTTACATTCTTCCGATGGTACTGTAGCTTCAGTTCCGTTGCCCAGCCAGGCTCCCGGAGAATGCCCAGCTCATCGAGCAGCGGACCGTCTTTAACGATTCTGTGCTGCACGCAGTCGTTCCTCCATATAGGTGTGAGCGCGATTTTCCAGGGTATCTGCCAGGGGCTCCAGCTGGAAGCCGGGGTATTTCCGCTCCAGGGCCCAGCGGATCAGCATATCCGCAATGGCCGGGTTTTTGGGCAAAAGGCAGCCGTGGCTATAGGTGGCGTAGACGTTCTTATACCGTGCACCCTCATAGCCGTCCTTGCCGTTGTTGCCATAGCCCGAAAGCACCTTGCCGATGGGCTTCACCCCATCCCCCAGGAACGTCTGGCCGGAATGGTTTTCAAAGCCCACCACGGTCTGACCGCCCAGGTCGTCGCACTCGTACATGTAATTACCGATCATTCGATCCTTCTGGCCCACGGTGTAGAGATCCAGCGCGCCCAGAAAGTCACACTGCTGCCCGTCCCAGGTTTTATAGTAGCTGCCCAGAATCTGATAGCCGCCGCAAATGGCCAGAAATACCTTTTCATCCTCGATGGCAGCCTTGATCTCCGCGGTTTTTTCGCCGGAGAGATCCTGGAGCAGCACGCCCTGCTCAAAGTCCTGACCGCCGCCGATGAAAAACAGGTCGTATTTGGACGCCTCCAGCTTATCGCCAATGGACACGCCCTCTACATTGCAGTCAATGCCCCGCCATTCCAGGCGCTTTTTGAGGCACGTGACATTGCCCCGATCGCCGTAAAGGTTCAGAATATCGGGATAGAGATGGCAAATATTCAGTTCCATAGTTACGCCTCCCAATATTCCTTAAACCCGTAGGTTTTGCTGATTTTATCCCGGAGCGCCAGCATTGCGGTGTAGGTGGGCATCACATAGGCCGGGTCTGGCTGCGCCGTAACCTGCTCCATGAGCTTGCCGTAGTCCTTTTCCACATGGATTTTCTCCATGGGAATGCCCGCATACTCGAAGCGCAGAGCCATATCGTCCGCCCGAACGCCGGAAACATAGACGTCCTTCAGCATATCGCCCATGCCCAGGAGCTTTTCAAAGTCCACGTCCCAAATCCAGCTGACGTCCTTGCCGTCCTGGGCCCGGTCATTGAGGCAGGCCACAAATACGGCGGGGGTGGTGGTATTGGTCAGGAAGTTCAGCACCTGGTTGCAGCCCGCAGGGTTCTTAATCAGGATCATCCGCACGGGCGTTCCGTTGATATCGAACTTCTCCATCCGGCCAAAGCCGCACTGGAACCGGGACAGGCTCTCGGCCACGGTCTGATCACTCAGGCCCATGGCGCTGCCCGCTGCCATGCAGGCGCAGGCATTATAGATGTTGTAGCCGCCGGGAAGGTTTACCGTGGCGGGATAGGTTCCCGTCTTGGTGCCGAACACCACCTGAGACTGCTCGGCATCGGAGGAAACCACCTTCGTTACCGCCAACTGCGGTTCCGGCCGGCCATAGCCGCAGTTGGGGCAGTGATAGCCGCCCAGATGGCCATAGGTCACGTAGTCGTAGACATATTCATGCTTGCAGCGGATGCAGTAGGGCGCATCGGACACCTCATCCACCCGATCCTTATAGATGGGCGTATTCACGCCGTAGAAAATCACGGGATTTTCCACATCATTATGGAGGGATGCGGACAGGGAATCGTCTGCGTTCAGGCACAGCACCGCATTGGGGCTATGCTGAATGCCGATCCGGATGTTGTCCAGGGTATGAGTGACCTCGCCGTAACGATCCAGCTGGTCCCGGAATACGTTGGTCACCACCACGGTCTTCGCGTCCACATAGGTGGAGATCATCTTGAATGCCGCCTCATCCGCCTCGATGAGGGCATAGGGATAGCGGCACTTTCCGCTGAAGGTGCCGGAGTTGGCTGCAAATTCTGCCGTTACACCGCTGAGGAGATTTGCGCCGGTCTTATTGGCAAAGAAGGAGATTCCAGAATCGGTCATGGCCTGCTCGATCATACGAGATGTGGTGGTCTTGCCGTTGGTGCCCGTAACGATCACGGTCGTTACGCCTTCTGCCAGCCGTCCGAGCAAATCGGGACAGATTTTCAGGGCGATTCGGCCCGGCATATCTGTACCGCCTCTGCCCAGCTTGCGAATGGCGAACCGGGAGAATTTGCACATAAAAATCGCAAAAGAAGTTTTGATGTTCATAACTTTAGAATTATAGCACGTTTCCATCTCTTTGGCAAGACAAGGCGTATTCTGCCGCAGCGTAAAAATCCGCCGCGCACAGGTACATTTGGTACGCTGCACGCGGCGGTCATATCATTGAATTAGGTCAGGAAGTCCCGGAGCTTATTGGAGCGGTTGGGATTTCGGATTTTCCGCAGCGCCTTTGCCTCAATCTGGCGGACGCGCTCCCGGGTGACGTTAAACTCCTTGCCCACTTCTTCCAGTGTTCTGGGCCGTCCGTCATCCAGGCCGTAGCGAAGCCGCAGCACCTTGGCCTCCCGTTCCGACAGGGTGTCGAGAATCTCCATGAGCTGTTGCCGCAGCATGGCCTGTGATACCGCATCGGCAGGTTGGGAGCCGGTGTTGTCCTCAATGAAATCGCCCAGATGGCTGTCGTCCTCCTCGCCCACCGGGGATTCCAGAGAGACAGGCTCCATGCACATCTGACGAATCTCATTGATCCGCTCGGGAGTCAAGCGCATGGCCTTGGACAGCTCCTCCACCGTAGGCTCCCGTCCCAGTTCCTGCTGGAGCTTTCGGGAGCACTGGGTCAGCTTGTTCATGGTCTCCACCATATGGACGGGGATCCGGATGGTGCGGGCCTGATCCGCCAGCGCCCGGGTAATGGCCTGACGCACCCACCAGGTAGCATAGGTAGAGAACTTAAATCCCTTAGTAAAGTCGTATTTTTCCACGGCCTTCAAAAGGCCCAGGTTGCCCTCCTGGATCAGATCCAGCAGCTGCATTCCTCTGCCCACATAGCGTTTGGCAATGGACACCACCAGCCGGAGGTTCGCCTCGGTCATCTGCTTGGCGGCCTCCTGATCGCCCTGGGCAATGCGCTTTGCCAGCTCCTGCTCCTGCTCCTGGGTTAAAAGCGGAACCTTGCCGATCTCCCGGAGGTACATTCTCACCGGATCGCCAGTGCCGTATTCCTCCACCTGGGGCTCGGTCTCCGCATTTTTGCTCTCCTCATCCAGTTCCTCCTGGAGCTGGACGAGTTCTTCGGCGCTGGGGGATGCATCGTCCAGGGGCTCGTCCGCCGGAGGGAGCACCTCGACCCCTGCCTCAGACAGCACATGATAGGTCTCCTCGATCTGATCCATATCCGCGCCCAAGGGTGCCATAGCCGCCGCGAATTCCTCTGTTGCCAGGTTTCCGCCTGCCGCTTTCCCCTTTTCGATGAGCTTTGCCTGTACGTCCTTCAGGGTCTTCTCGTCCACTTTTTTCTGAGAGGTATTGCTCATGATATCATCCTCCATACCCGTTTTGTTCCCGGCGGCGATGCAATGCCGCCATAAGGTCCTTACTGCCGCGTTTTGCCGCCTCCGATTGGATCACGCCTATGTAATCGCCAAGTGCTTTTTCGCTGACAATTCTCTCTTGCTTCTGGGATATTCTTGTGATATGGGATACTTCCTCCGGAGTAAAGTCTCCGCCCATGGCCGGGATGGAGACGCTCTCTCCCTCCTGCCACCGCTTTTCCATCCAGGCATATACTCTGCCCAATAGCGGCGCGGAAAACTGCTCCGGTTTCAGACTTTTTGTGAGATCCAGTAGCGCAGGCTCCAGAAGAATCTGGCTAAGGATTCCCTCCTCTGCCACCGCAGACCGGACGTTATCGTATTTCAGCCCCGATGCCGTGGGCTGGATCTGCTCGGCGGGACGGAGATTTTGTCGCTCCTCCCGCTTTTTTCTGGCATTGATCCGACGCTTGAAGGCACGCTCCACCTCCAGCTGCATGGCTCGGGCCTCAATGCCCGCCATTTCCGCTGCACGGCCGCTGTAGACCTCCCGCTCCACGGAAGAATCCATGGTCGCAATAAAGGCCGCCGCCTCTTTCAGGAACTCCACCTTGCCGTCATCGGTGCCAAGATCAAATTTCCGCCGGATGCTCTCCAGCTGATACACCGCCTGATTTTCCGACATGCCCAGGAGCTTTTTGAACCGTTCCGCCCCGTATTTTTTCAGGAACTCGTCCGGATCCTTTGCCCCCTGCATGCGGAGCACCTTGACGGTGATGCCGGTTTTCTCCAAAATGCCGATGGCACGCTTTGCCGCATTCTGTCCCGCCTGATCGCCGTCATAGCAGAGCACCATTTGCTTGGTGTATTTCGACAGCATGCCCGCCTGCTCTTGCGTCAGGCTGGTGCCCAGGGACGCCACGGCGCAGTCAAAGCCGTATTGATGCATGGAAATGGTGTCCATGTAGCCCTCGGTGAGCACCAGCATCTCCATTTTTGTCTTTTTCGCCACATTCAGCGCAAAGAGGTTTTTCCGCTTATTGAAAATCATGCTCTCCGGGGAGTTGAGATATTTGGGCTCCGAGCCGTCCATCACCCGCCCGCCGAAGCCGATGACATTGCCCCTTACGTCAATGATTGGGAACATCACCCGGTTTCGGAACCAGTCATAGGTGCTGACGGATTCCACGGTGTTGCCGTTTTCGTCGGTTTTCTCCCGGCGCTTGGTGCGAACCAGACCCGCGTCCTGCAAATCCTCAATGGTGTAGCCCTTTGCCAGCATGGCTTTCTTGAGGCCGTCCCACTGATTGGGCGCAAAGCCCAGGCCGAAGGACACAATGGTCTTCTTCGTCAGGCCCCGCCCCAGCAGATAACGAAGCCCCTCCTGCCCCTGAGGGCTTTTCAGGGTATTGTGATAAAACAGCGCCGCATCCCGGCACAGCTTCCAGAGATGCTCCTTCCGGCGCAGACTGGAAATGCGCCGGGGATCATCCTCCGGCACCTCCATCCCCGCCCGGCGGGCTAAAAAGCGCACCGCGTCGGGATAGTCCAGCCCCTCAATCTCCATAATAAAGTTGATGACGCCGCCGCCCTTATGACAGCCGAAGCAGTAGAAAATCCCCTTCTCCGGTGCCACGGAAAAGCTGGCGGTTTTCTCATTATGGAACGGGCACAGTCCAAACAGGTTGCTGCCCCGGCGGGTCAGGGTCACATATTGCCCCACCACATCTTCGATGGTGTTTTTCTCCTCCAGCTCCTGTAAAAATGCCTCAGGGAACGCCAAGGCGCGCACCTCCTTCTGGATGATTTCCAAAATTCCTCAAATTTATGCATCCACGCTTATCCCCGCACCTGCCATGCAGTGGGGATGAAGATTTCACTGAATTTATAGACGGCATATTTGTCCGTCATACCGGCGATGTAATCCGTCACCGTCCGCTCGATTCCGTCAAAGCTCAGCTGGGGCTGAAAATCCGGAGGCAGCTTGCCGGGGTGCTTTAAATAGTAGTCATAGAGCATCCCGATGATGTCCTTGGCCTTGGACTCCTCGCCTTTCGCCACGGGATTCCGGTACACCCGCTCGAACATAAAGTCCCGCAGCCGCTCCATGGCGTCCGCCACCTCCGGGTCACGCTCCAGATGATCCAGTCCCTGGGAGTGATGGATGATGTCCATGACCAGGGTGTTGATCCGCTGGGAATGGGTCTGGCCCAGCACGTCGGTGATGTCCTTGGGGATGTCGCTGTTCTCCAGAATTCCCGCCCGGCGGGCATCGTCGATGTCGTGATTGATGTAGGCAATCCGGTCAGCCAGACGGATGATCTGCCCCTCCAGGGTTTCGGGAATGAAGTCGCCGGTGTGGCCCACAATGCCCATACGGGTTTCATAGGTCAGGTTCAGCCCCTCGCCGTCCTTCTCCAGAATGTCCACCACCCGGAGGGACTGCTCATTATGCCGAAACGCCTTGCCGGTGATGTCGCTGAGGGCTTTTTCCCCGGCGTGACCAAAGGGGGTGTGACCCAGATCATGTCCAAAGGCAATGGCTTCGGTCAAGTCCTCGTTGAGCTGCAAGGCCCGGGCGATGGTTCTGGAGATCCGCATGACCTCCAGGGTATGGGTCAGCCGGGTTCGGTAATGATCCCCCTCAGGCTGCAAAAACACCTGTGTTTTGTGCTTGAGCCGCCGGAACGACTTGCAGTAGACGATCCGATCCACGTCCCGCTGATAGCAGGTGCGCACTTCGTTTTCTTCCTCCGGGCGCAATCGTCCCCTGGTTTCATCTGCCCTGGCCGCCCAGGGGGAGAGCATCATGTGCTCCCGCTGTTCCAGTTCTTCACGAATCGTCATAGTCAGCACCCCTTATATTCAATTGTGCAGCAGGCAATTTGCCCGCCGACTTTTGGGTCTTATACAGTCTCCGGCAGCCGTACCGGAACGCCGCGGAATACCTGATCCAGCTTTTCCCCTTCGATGCTGCCCGCCGACAGCTCGGTCAGGGCCGCCAGATATCCGGCTGTTTCGCCCTCTGGAGTCAGAACGGTGAGCATCACGTCCGCGCCGTAGTCGGTATCCTCTATGACGCCGCCGTGCTTTTCCGTCTCCTGCCGCACTCGTTCAAACTGGGAATAGCTGCATGGAACCAAAATCCGATCCCACAGCCGCTCCACCGAAACGCCCGCCGCCAGCAGCGCATCCTTCGCGCCCTTGGTATAGGCCCGGGCCAAGCCGCCGGTTCCCAGCAGAATGCCGCCGAAGTAGCGGGTTACCACGCAGACGCAATCGGTGATCCCCTCCCGGGAAAACACCTCCAGCATGGGCTGGCCGGCGGTTCCCTGGGGTTCGCCGTCATCGGAATATCGCACCGTTCCATCCCGGAGCAGATAGCACCAGCAGCTGTGCCGGGCGTCGTGGTATTTCTTCTTCACCTCGGCCACCCTCTGCCGAGCTTCTTCTTCCGTGGAGATTCGCCAGACCTCGCCGATGAATCGGGATTTCTTTTCCACAAATTCCGACGTTCCATAGCCGGTGGGGAGATAATACTCGGTCATGGCGCACCTCCTTTCTCAGGACAAAATATAGTCCCGATAGCGTCCTTGCATCTCCCGGCTCAGAGCAGCCTCCACCAGAATGCCGTCGTTTTCGTATTCGGTTGTGAAGACCTTGCCCTCCCGGTGGATGCGGTCCACCTCCCCTGCCGCCGCATAGGGGAGCTTCATCGTCACGCGCTTGACGCCGGTGTCAAGATTTTGCTCCACCAGCTCCAGCAGCCTGGGAAGGCCGGTTCCGGTTGCTGCGGAAATCGCCACTTTGTTTTCACCCACAGGAATCAGCTGCGGCTCCACCAAATCCGCCTTGTTGTAGACCTCAATGATGGGAACCCCCTGGGGAGCCAGCTGTGCCGCCAGCTTTTCCACCACCTCCATATGAGCTGTCCGCTCCGGATCCGACGCATCAATCACATGGAGCAGGAGATCCGCATATTGCAGCTCCTCCAGCGTCGCCTGGAATGCCTCCACCAGATTGTGCGGCAGCTTGGCAATGAATCCGACGGTGTCGCTGAGCAGCACGTCCAGGGTGTCGGATACGGTCATCCGCCGGGTGGTGGTGTCCAGGGTATCAAACAGCCGATTGTTCGCCGGAATGCCCGCGCCGGTGAGGGCATTGAGCAGAGTGGATTTTCCCGCGTTGGTGTAGCCGATCAGAGCCACCACCGGGACGCTGTTTTTCTCCCGGAGCTGCCGCTGAACCCCGCGCACCCGACGCACTTCCTTCAGTTCCTGCTGGAGCCGGGAAATGCGGCTGCGGATGTGCCGGCGGTCCGATTCCAATCTGGTTTCGCCGGGGCCGCGGGTACCGATGCCGCCGCCCTGCCGGGAAAGGGAGCGGCCCATACCGGACAGTCGGGGCAGCAGATATTGATACTGGGCCAGTTCCACCTGTAGTCTGCCCTCCCGCGTTTTGGCCCGCTGGGCAAAAATATCGAGAATCAGCGCGGAACGGTCAATGACGGTGGCTCCGGTGATGTCCTCCAGGGTTCGAATCTGAGAGGGCGACAGGTCGTTGTCGAAGATCACCATATTGGCGCCGGTGGCCTCAACCGCCTGCCGCAGCTCCTCCACCTTGCCCTCGCCCAGGAACGAGTGGGGATCCGGTGCGGGCCGGGATTGCAGCAGAGTCCCCACCGCCGTGCCGCCCGCCGTCTCCAGCAGCGCCTTCAGCTCCTCCAGGGTAGACTCCGTAGCGGTCTCCTCCTTTGAGAACACCGCTGCATCCAGTCCCGCCAGTATTGCCTTATCGGGATTGATTTTTTCTTCCATAGAACCTCCGATGGTTGTAATCTTCGAAATCGGTGTGCAGGATTGGTGGGATTTCAATCCACCCACCCCACGTAAAAATAAAAAGCGCCAGTTGTCCTGCGTTTTTGTTTCATCGTGTATATCGGGAAATCTTAGCAGATTTCCCAACCGAAAAAAGGCAAAAAGGGGCTTTTTCACGTTTGGTGAAACAGCCCCTTTGACGGGATACTTACTTCAGGCCGAACTTCTTGTTGAAGCGTTCAACACGTCCGCCGGTGTCAACCAGCTTCTGCTTGCCGGTATAGAAAGGGTGACACT
>OLSL01002632.1_pt1 | contig 14123 bp, 7 predicted proteins | sample 1672511 | NCBI WGS metagenome assembly OLSL01 (sample SAMEA3136694, study PRJEB25190) | human gut metagenome | biome: human gut; feature: human-associated habitat; material: faeces | place: Austria | collected 2013
GCTTTCGTGTCACAAGGATAGTGGCGCTCGGATACAGACGCAGATACTCAGAAGCCCATTGACCGACAAGATGATTTGGAACAACGAACATCGCTTTATTGCAAAGTCCGAGCCGCTTGCTTTCCTGTGCGGCGGCTACCATTTCAAAGGTCTTTCCCGCACCCACCTTATGGGCAAGGAGAGTATTGCCGCCATAGAGGATATGAGCGATAGCGTTTACTTGGTGCGGTCTTAGGGTGATTTCTGGGCTGATGCCGCCGAAAGTAATATGACTTCCATCGTACTCACGGGGACGGACGGAATTAAAAGTGTCATTGTAATACCTGACAAGGCGGTTTCTCCGTTCTGGGTCTTTCCATATCCAATCCTGAAACGCCTGTTTGATTGCTTCCTGTTTTGCCTGTGCCGCCGTGGTTTCCTTTGCGTTGAATACGGCTTTTTTGTTTCCGTTCTCGTCATACACATAATCAAAAATACGGGTATCACGGAGATTTAGAGTATCCTCAATAATACGATAGGCGGAAGCCCTCTTTGTACCGTAGGTGCTGTCCGCCTTTACATTTCCGTAATCGGAACTCTTATTCTCAATAAACCAATCGCCGTTAATCGGGGTATATCTTACCCTGATACGGCTTTGTGCATAGCTTGACGGAGTTAAAAGCTCCATTACAAACCTTTGAATATCCTCCTGCGGTATCCAAGTCGTACCCAGACGGACGGAGATTTCAGCCGCCGACAGGTCTTGCGGTATGACCTGCTTTAAGGCTTGTGCGTTGACCGCAAACTCTGGATTTTCCTTTGCTGCGGCTTCGGCGGTTATGAGTTTGGCTCTTACATTGCCAGACAAATACTCATCGGCAGTTACATATTGAGCAGGCTCGGTTGCGGGGATACGGAAGATAACGCCCTGCAAGTCCTTAATGATTTCTTCTTTTGGTTTGCCTGTAAGCTGTTCCATATAGGGCAGGTCAACACGGGCTTTTTCACCGATAGACAAGGCAAGAGCTTCGCTTGCAGTTTCAACGGAAGTGATTTCACGGTGAGGCTTTATCGTCCTTTTCGTGAACATATCCGCTTTTCTTTTGAAATTATCCTCATCGTCAAGCACCTCCAGAGAACACAAAAGGAAGTAACTCTCGTCCGATGCAAAAGCGAGATAGTTTCCTCGGTTGTTGATTAGTCCGTACTGTTTTGTAAAACTGTCATACAAACGGTTTAGATTTTCCTGTTCGGTGTGTATCAAATCATCTGGGTAATCCTCGGTCTGATACTCTATGAGCTTTCTCACGCAATCACGGATTTGGATTAGTCCCTTGATACGGTTTTCTGCGGTAACAGACGCCGCCGCAGGGGTCATACGGTCATCTTCTCTGAAATAAACCTTGCCGTCCACCAACGCATACGAGAAGTTTCGCACATTCGGGTCGGCGGGAATAGAAGCGTCCTGCCCGTCAGAGATTTCATCAAGCTCGTTTTCGTACTCTGGGATTTCTCCCTGAATGTTCTGAACAGCGTTATGAAGCAGCTCCGACAAAGGTATATCTTGATAGGCTTTGCAGGCGGAGTCAAAACCAAAGCGTGTGCTTTCCATTTTCATCTCGCCTAAAATCATCTCTGGGTGCTGCACAAAATAGCTGTTCATCGTAATACCGTTCTCATCGGTATCAAGGTGTACCCAATCTGGCTCTGTGTCAATCACTCGGTCACGCTTCTGCAAAAAGAGAATGTCGCTCGTAACCTCTGTGCCTGCGTTTGCTCGGAAAGTGTTATCAGGCAGTCGGATAGCTCCGAGCAGCTCGGCTCTCTGAGCAATATACTTGCGTATTTCGGGGCTTGCCTTATCCATTGTTCCCTTAGAGGTAATGAACGCAACAACACCGCCCGCACGAACTTTATCAAGAGCCTTTGCGAAAAAGTAATCGTGAATAAGGAACTTCTGGGCGTTGTAACGGCTGTCGTTGACCTTAAAATCGCCAAACGGCACATTGCCGATAACCACATCAAAGTGGTCGTCTGGGAGCTTTGTTTCTTCAAAACCCTGCACGGCAATATTGGCTTTCTGATAGAGCTGCTTTGCGATTTTTCCCGTAAGAGGGTCGATTTCTACACCGTGGAGCTTTGAGCCTGCCATCGTATCGGGGAGCAGTCCGAAGAAATTGCCCGTTCCGCAGGACGGCTCTAAAATACTGCCCTCGGAAAATCCCAAACGCTCAAGAGCTTCATACATACCTTTGATTACAACAGGCGGCGTATAAAATGCTGTCAGGGTGGACTCCATTGCCGCACGGTATTCTTCTGGGGAAAGACTTGCATACAGCTCTTTGAACTCATCAGCCCACGCCGCATTGTTTTCATCAAACGCCATAGACAGACCGCCCCAACCGACATACTTTGAAAGGATTTCCTGTTCTTCGGGTGTGGCAAGTCGGTTTTCAAGCTCCAACTCGTGCAAGAGATTGATAGCCGCCATATTATTACGGAACTTTTCTTTTGCGCCGCCGACACCCAAAGTATCCTCAGTAATGCGGTAATTGTGCCGTGGCTCTGAGGGAGCAGGGACAGGAGATACAGCCTTTTCGGGTTGTTTTTCTTCCTGTGCCTTACTGAGCAGACTGCGGATATAGCCGATTTTCTCAACACGGTTTATTGGAAAGCCCACGGCATTTGCAAAGGTCATATCCCGCATTGACACATCGCCGCTTATTTCACTGATACTTTCAATGACATAGCGGCGGTTATCTATGATGATTTCCTTGCCGATGAGGTCAGCGTTATCCTGCTTATCGGGCTGTTCCTGCTGGCTTCGTTCCGCATCTTTCTGGGCGAACAGCTTGACGATGTTTTCAGCACTATTCAGAGTATCGGCATATTCCTGCGCTTCTTCCTCGGTTTCAAAGGTCTGATAAATGCCGTCCACATCGTAATACTGCCCGTCCTCTCCGTATGGTACGGTGTTATCCCGTATGATAAACGGGTCGGCAAAGGCATCGGAAGTCAATTCTACGGTATAATGCGGAACTTCCTCTATTGACAAGAACGGTGTCATCTCGTCTATGAGCTGACGGCAGACCTGCTTTTGCTCATCATCTTCTAATTCTTCTAACCACTCTGTAAGCTGTTCCACATAGCTTTGCACAAGCTCAGGGTTACTTAAATCATTGTTGATTTTCTGAATGGCATCTTCTTTTGTTTCTCCTACTTCAAGGGCGTCCATATACTCATAAGGAGAAACATCTTCCGCAAAATCTACCAGTCGCTCCGCAAGAGTGGCTTCCTTATCTTCTGGAACTCTAAACCAATCGCTTTCCGTTGCCATAATCTCCGCATAGAGCTTTTCGTCCTCTGGGGTGAGTGTTTTATGCTGCTCCAGATATGGTACAAACACATCTCGTCCCCATTGCAGGCTTTCTATTTGTTCACGGTAATAATCCTCGCCCTGTTTCTTCCATTCGGGAATAAACGGGCAATTCGGGGACAGAGAGTATTCGTAAAAGTTTTTGATATGGGAGATAAGGTCGCCCTCGCCGTCGCCAATATCAAACCGTCCTTCATAATGGAAATCTTCGCCGCCGATAGTAGCGGTAATCTCAAAATCAGTCTTATGATACCAACCGACATTATCCTTGCTTTCACGCTCTCTATGCTGCTTTTCGTCCAGAACGCCGAGAAGATAGTTACCCAGAGCAAAGCTCAAATCGGTATATCGGTCATTAAACTGCCTGTCATAAAAGGCGGGGTGTTCCGAAAATCCGATAGAGAACTTTATGCCGTCTGGCTTTTCTTCGGACGGTGTCTGAACACTCTGCTTTTCGGTAACGACTACTTTCAAATGGTCGTTAGCAGGGTTTTCCTTTAACTTTTCCTCAAAATCAGCTCGGCTGAGTTCCTTGCCGAACAATGGAAAGTCGGGATTACGCAGAGAAACAGCGTTTTCATCAAACGCCGCAATCTCATATTTGTCTGCCCCGATATATACAACATCGTCCTCGTGATAGACATAGCGGAGAGGATACAGCTCCATAAGCTCCTGTGAAAACCGCCACGCATTGCTGCGGCTGTAAACATCGGCGGTCTTTCCCTGTACCAAAGCAAGAAAATCAATGAGCTGCTGAACAGTAGCAGGGTCGCCTAAATGCTGTTCCATTTGTTCGGCGGTCACATCTGCAAGGTCGGTACGCTCCACATTTTCAAGCAGGTCTTTCTCGTAACCGTCTAAATCACGGATAAAATCGGACAGCCGCAAAGCAAGGGTATCTCTCTTATCGGCAGGCGGAAGGTCACGGTTTGCGTCAATGAAACGCTGCCTTGCCATTTTCCTTTGCGTGTCGATTTCGTACTGCGGAGCTTCCTCACTTTCGAGATAATCGGCGTAATGGTCTTTTTCCTTTTCATTCAGGTAGCGGTCATTCTTTATCAGCTCACGCAGCCGTTTTTCTACCTTTGCCCAAGAAAGAACAAGGTCGGGGGTTACAGATGAGCCATACTTTTCAATCGCAATGCCTTTCCCGTCGTGCCAAGTGTGTCCCTGCGTACCGTCTGGGAAATAATGCGTACCGCCGCCTGTGCCGTACTCTTTTTTGAGAAAATCAATATTGCTTTTGCCGTCCTCATTCTTTTGAAACTGACGGTAGATACGGTATTTACCATTCTGAAAGCCGCTTCCGCTTAGGAGAACAGAGTCAATATCTTCCTGAGAAATAACAAAAGCAGAGGATTTTTCGTCCTCTGCTTCAGCTAACATTTCAATCTGTTCTTCTACGGTGGGGAGATTAACTGTGACCTGCTGTTCATCAGTGACATTTAGCTGTAAATCAGCTCGTTCAGTATCGTTTCCTCCGCTTGACTGCGGATATTGTTCATCAGCCCGACCCATTGCATCGGTGCTTTTTCTTTCAGTTCCTCCGTCACGCCCTGCTCCTTGCAAAGCTGTTTTGTCAGAAGCTCCAACCTCGTAAGAGCCGTCTGTTCCACTTCGTAAAGATGTTTGTTTAGCTCGCCCGATGTCAGCAGATTGAGGTAGGTCACTCGTTTGTGCTGCTCCAGATAATCCCTGTGCATCAAAGCGTATCTGCCAAGCTGAATTTCTGGCTCTGTCGGTAATGTCAGGTCGGGAATAAGATAATCCCCTTGTTTGGTGTATGTGATTTCGCTCATTATGATTACTCCTTTCGGCTTGTTCTCTGCCTACATCATAGCGTGTTTGAGATTGCGGCGCAAAGGTGCGATTTTGACTTTTCTCCGCAATTTGCACATCTCGGATAGTCTGAGAGATTTCCCTGAGTGCCATTTCAGAAATGTCGCTTGTAGCAATACCGAGAGCGTTGATAGTGTCGGGAGTATTAAAGTTAATGATTTCCGCAAAATCCTCACGCTCAAATACCGCTTCGGTATCAACACCGCAACGGCTCATCAGCATATATGCTACGCTGTTGACCGCAAGCTGTCGGTAAATGACCTCGATATTATATTCGTCAAGACCCTCTAACAAACTATCCTGCGTACAGGATTTGAGCTGCGGCATATAATCCTGCAAATTGTCGAGGGCTGCGTTTTTTGCCGTTTCCATCAGCACCGAAGCAAGGTCGGTGCTTTCCACATCGCCAAATCTGTCGGAAAGCCGTTCAATAACTGCCTGCTCGTATCGCTCACTCATCTGCCATATCGGAACAGGGCGGCTGCCGTAATAACCCTCGTGCGTATCGGATATATCAAAATAGTATTTCAGCGTGTTCCTGCGACCTTTTGGGTCGAACACCGCAATGCCTTTGCTGTCTTTGTTTACCCAACGCTTAAACCGCTTGTTCCAAGTTTCAAGCTGTGCTACCGCAACAGCGTCAGGGCGTTGAGCGTAAATCAAGAGCTGTTCATCAAATCGGCATTTATAGTTGCGGCAAGCGGCAGACAAAAAGCTCTGCCACGCCTGCGGGCTTTTCGCAACCGCCACGCCTGTGCGCCGATACAGCTCTGTAATTAGCTGATACTTCGCAGCCATTCTTTGCACACCTCCTTATCGCTGATTTTCATAATCGTTCTTTCATTTCACCGCCAAAAAAGGAAATGACCTTGTTTGCTTTGATACTCTTTTGCAGCTCATTGATAATGCCGATGTCGGCTATGGTGATACCCTGTATCGCAAGAATATCGTCCATTGTCATAGCGGCAATCGACTTTTCATCAGTAAAGCCTGCTTCAAAGACCTTACCAAGCACCTTGATTGCCTTTTGGTTGAGTGCCATTTTCAAAACCTCCTATCGTTCTAAATCTTTATGCTTTGGGGCTTTTGTTACCGTCTGCGGCTCTGTGGGCTTTGGCTCATAGGTCGCTCCGTTTTGTTCCATACGCTCGGCAAACTCGCAGATATGGAAAATGTTATTTCCAATCTCGGTATGATACTCGTCAATAAAACGGCAGGGGCGTTCGGTTTTTTCTCCCCACGATGATGTGATGATGATTTTGCCGCCGTCTGGGATACGAAACAGCTCTTTGTAATTTGGGTCGATAAATCGGATACCCTGTTCAGCTTTTTGGATATGCTTATCAAGCCATTCTTTCACAAAGCAATAGCAGTAAAAATTGTAATCGCCCTTAGTCGGATTGCACCGAAACAGAAAGGAGTGTTTTTCCGTATCCACACGGAAACCGTACTCGGTGCAATAGCTTCCTGCAAATGCGCTTTCGGGATAATGCTTTGTAAACGCACTCATATCATAACGGTTGTGCAAAAGTCCCTTGTCCTCACGAAGCGAATTGATAACCTCGTCAGGCTCTTTCTTGAACTCGTCCGTTTTCCATTGCGGTCTTGTATCAAACCAAGTAGTGTAAAAGCCATACCCAGAAGATGCAAAATCTCCACGCAAGTGTCCGATATTACTTGTCTGTCCCTCAAGCTGCATACTCTGAGCGTAGGTGTATTTCTGTTCGGCAGGAGTTAAGGCTCGTATCTCCATATCAGCGTTCCTCCCGATTTTTCTGTTTTTTCTCTTTCTGCTGTTCCTTGACTTTTGCAAGAGCTTCCTTTGCCCAATCAGGCATACATTCGGGCTTGATTTCTCCTAACACATCGTACCGTTCCCATCTGGATTTTTCGCCTGTGGCAAGGCAAGTACCAAAGACAGCGTTACCTCTGCCGCCTGTTGCTCCATTGCCGCCGTCCGCCAAAACGAGCTGAAAAGCAGGGTGCTGATATTCATACCGTTTCGGCTCTGCATTGATAACGACAACCTTGCCGACAATACTGCTGCTGCGTTTGTCGGGAATACAATGGTCTTTCGTGAACACGGTATTGTCAAAAGCGAATTTGGATAATTCGGATTTGGTTTGTTCTATCTGGGACTGTACTCGCTGAATGAAAATCCCCATAGCTTCCAGATAATCGTCACAACCAACGCTTTCTGTCGCCCACGGCACACCAAACGGATTATGGTAGTCGCAGTAGCTTACAAGGAAAGGGTATTTATCGCTTTTATCTACACCGAAAACAACCTCTTTGTCGCCAATATAAATGCTGTTCACGACCTCATAATTGCCGAGCATTCGTTTTTCTTCACTCATTCGATTGCTCCTTTCGTTTCTTTTCCTCTTTCTGCTCGTCTAAAATCCTGCGGATACAGACATCGCAGAAAATAACAGACCCGTCCTTATATCGGGGATAAGGACAGGTCGTGCAGTCATATTTTCGTTTATCGCTCACGGTCATCACGGCTTTTCTGTTTTTTATCGGGCTGGTTGTAGGGCATACGGTATTCTCTTTGGTAGCGTTCATTCAGCTTTTCCCTCGCTTCCGATAACTGATTGCAGTAATATCCCCAAAAATAATCCGAGCCGTCCTTGCAGTACCAACACACATACGGGTTGGGGGCTTTGGCGTTATGACCGATGACAAGCTCGTTGTTCCCGATAGTACAGCTTTCGATGATTTCATAACCGCCGTTTATGCGTTTTTCTTCCATTTCACACCTCATTCCTTAGCGTATTTGCGGTATGCCTTTTCGCCTTCGGCACGGAGCCGCCTTACACGGGCGTTCCCCGCAAGCTCTGGATATTTTGCTTGCAGCTTACGGCGTGTTCTGCCCACGCTCTCAAAGCTCGGCAGACCGAGATATTTATACTGTTCCATTACTTCCGCAAAGGGCATTGCTCCTGCACCTTTCAAATAGGTGTTGCACACAATCAGATAGAGGGTCATATCATCGTTTCTTGCGTCCTCGTTCTTTTGCAGAATAGCCTTTACCTTAGCTTCAATGGTTTTCAGATTTTTCATAGATTGCCTCCATATATGGAAAGAGGGCGGCTTATCAACATAAGCCGCCCTTTTCCTGTCATATCGGGTTATTTCTTCTTTCTGTTTCGGATATTAAGCCATATTGCCGCACCGACGATAAACACTACAAGCACAATGGCGATAATAGTTTTAGCGTCCATAAATCAGTCCTCCTTTTTCTTTTTCTTGAAGCCGACAAAGCCGAGAACGCCTGCACCGATAACGGAAGCAGCCGCAAGGCTTACCCACAAGCCCAGATTAAAGTCATCGCCTGTTTTTGGCGTATCCCTGAACTCGTTGTGCATTTCAACAATAGTAGTAGAGTCTGTTTTGACGGTTGCCTGTTTGTCGGCAGGAAGGATATATCCTGCGGAAGCCGAGTCGCTGACTTCGGACACGGTGTATTCACCGATACGCAAACCCTCAATAAAGATTTCTCCGTTTTTGTCGGTCTTAAAGGTCTGGTCGTAGCCGTCAGCACTTGTCACACGGAAAGAGAAGCCCTCAACTTTACCGTCAGAGGAAGTCTTTACGATTTTGAGAGAGCCTTTCTGTGCGTCATTGATAAAGCCAACGCCTGCTTTGTTTTCTACGGTATAGGTCTTGCCGTTTTCCTCGATGGAAACGCCGTACACGCTTTCATCAAGCACAAAGCCGTCTGGAGCTGTTTTTTCACGGACGAAATACTTGCCGTAGCGCAGCTCGGTCATTTGATAAACGCCGCCCTCAAGCTCAGTCATTTCGCCGCACAGCTCATCGTCTTTATCAAATTCGCCGTTGCCGTTTGTATCGGCATACACCTCAAAGACCGCACCTGTGAGCTTATTGTCGGGATAATCTGCGTCAACCTTAGTCAGTTCAATATTCCCCTTGATAAAGTAGTTCACAAGCTCGATTTCCACGACCTCATCAATCTTGCCGACAGTTACGGCGATTTCTTCCTCGGAGAGTACAAAACCTGTGGGACTTTCAATTTCACGGATTACCCAAGTGCCATACGGTACTTTTTCAAAAGAAAAACTACCATCATCGGCTGATGTGGTAGTTTGGATAGCATTTTCTTTTGTAAACTCCTCTGTACCTGTCTTAAAGATACCGATGACCGCACCGCCCAGAGCGTTTCCGTCCTCATCGGATTTCAGACCGCTTACCGAGCCGTAAATGATTTCATTCTCAATAGCTTCGCTGTCATTGGCGGAAAGATGAACAACCGCCGTGTCCTGACCTGCGTACTCAAAGTGGACAGGGTATTTCTGCTCATTCAGCACATAGGCGGAATTGGTTGACAGCTCTTTTACATAGTAGCTGCCGAACGGAAGGTCGCTATTGACCGTGCCTTTGCCGTTTTCGTCCAGAGAAATAATCTCAATCAGACCATCGGCGGGGATAACCGTACCGTCTGCGGCGGTAAGGTCTGTTTCTGCATACAATCCAAAGGTTACATCAAAGATTTCGCCGTTATTGCCAACACCGTAGGCTTCGTCTGTTTCAAGGCTCTTTACAAGGTCAATTTCCACACGCTGCCTTTCATTGTAGAAGCTCGTTTCGGTTTCGGTAACAGCAATATTCTGACCTGCATACACAAGCTCGACAGCGTGAATTTCGTCATTCAGCACCATTCCGTAAGGAGCTGTGATTTCCTTTACCTCGTATTTGCCCAGATACAGCTCTTTGGATTTTGCAGTTCCATCTGTGCCTGTGGTAATCGTGTCAACAACCTCACCCTTAGAAGCTCTCAGCGTTCCGTCCAGAGTATAGATGTTCTCGCTGGCAGTAATTTCATAAACCGCACCTTCAAGTCCCTGTACTGCAAATACGGGCTGATACATTCCATTATTCTCGGAAACGGAAGTAAACACCTCGCCAGATTTGGATACGGTAATCGTGCCTTTCTGCGCCATATTGGAGCGAACCACCTCAATAACCGTAATGCCGCTTTCTTCGCCAGAGCCGTCCTGCGTTACATCAAAATAGACAGGCTCGGAGTTTAACACATAGCCATACGGAGCCTGTACCTCTACGATGGAATATCCCTTTCCGTATTCCAAAGTCTGCGGCGTAATGAGATAACCGTCTGCTGTGGTATAAAAGGTGTCAATGGTCGTCACTTCGGGATAAGTGAAAGTCATTGTCACAAGCTCGCCGTTGGGGTCGTAAATCTGGAAGCCTGCGCCTGCATACGGAATGGTATTGCCCGTTTCCGCATCTTTCTTTACGATTTTGATATAGCTTTCAAAATTAGCGTTATTGATAAGATAGCGGTAGGTCTGACCGTCCTTGCTGATAAATACCTCAAAAGGCTTCATCAGCTCTCGACCTTCCCACCCAGATGTCTGCTCCACGACATAAACACCGTAAGGCAAATCCTTTGTTTGAGCAAAGCCGTTTTCATCACAGGTGAGTATATCTCGCTCGGTTTCCTTTGCAGCGTCATAGCTGCCTGCGGCTTTCAAATAAACCTCAAAGGTTGCTCCCGTTTCAGGCGTTTCAATCTGGGTTGACCCGTCATCGGTGTGCTTAATAATGGCGATATTGCCCTTGATAATCTGCTCGGTCACATCGTTTGCGGTGCTGTTGCGCTCTACGGTATAAAGCTCTGGCTCTGCGCCGATATGATGAATTGTCGTATCGAGCAGATAGCCCTCGGACGGACTGATTTCTCGGATAGTCCAGTCGTCATCGCAGATATAATAGTCGGTGGTAAACTGCCCGTTATCGTCCGTGGTGTAGGTGTCAATCAATTCCTCGCCTTTATAAATGCCGTAAACTGCACCTGCAAGAGAAGCATCGCCCTGCGCTGTGCCTGTTTCCGCATCGGATTTCGTCACGGTTACATTGAACTTTTTGAGAATATTCGTAAAGCTGCGGCTTGTGACCTTTTCCCATTCAATCGGAACTGTCTGGCTTTCGGGGACGACATAGCGGACAGCCGTATCTACTTCCTCAATGGTGTAAGGCATATCGCCGCTGATTAGGACATTCTCAAATCTTGCCACGCCGTTTTCATCGGTCACAGCGTACTCATCAACAGGTAAGCCGCTAAGTGATGTGCCGTAAAGGTGGAAAGTTACACCCTCCACAAGATTGTCCTCAGAGTTTTTGATAATCTCCAGACTGCCACGCTTCAAGGTGTTGTTAAAGGTTACGGTAGCAGTATGACCGCTTACAATCGTTACCCTTTGAACGCTCTGCGGCTCGTATCGGTCAATAGACTGCTCTGTAACGGTATAAGTCCCCGGCATTAGCTGAACATCTACCGTACCGTCTGCGCCCGTGGTAACGGTTTTGTTGACGCCGTTTCCAGAGATATTGAAGCTGATGCCAGACACAACGCCGTCCTCAGAGGTCTTTTTAATCTGTCCTGTGCCGTAGGTTTCCGTGTCGATTTTAAGATAGAAATATACGGGGTCGGAAGCTCCAGAAACCATTGTCTGCTTGCCGACACAGCCCCAGATAAGCATTTCTACGCAGTCAAGATTGACATTTTTCTGTGCCGATACTGTTACGGGAGAAGTAATCATCTTATCGCTCGTAAAAGTATATTGGTTGCCGCTTCTTTTTACGGAAATACCGCTTGCAGAAAACTTAATATCGGACAATGTGTTGTTGGTGTCCTCCAGCGTCAGGCTGTATTTCTTTGTATCGGGATTGTATTTGAGAGTGTAGGTGTCCGCATTGCTCTGGCTTCTTGCTGCAAAGCTCGGAATGGTATAATGTTTTGACATCTGCGACAAAATCCAGTTGTAGCATTTCTCGGCGGGTCTGCCTTTCAGGGAATAGTAGTAGGTGTCCCCGTCAATCCCGTTTGCACTCTGGCGGTTTGAGGGGCTTGTGCGGAGCTGCTGCTGATACTCCCAGATAATCGTCTGGGTCGCAAAAGCGTAATCGTCTGCGTTTGTGCCTGCAACGGGAGAGGATTTGCCCTCACGCCAGCCGTACATCAAAGCCATCATAATACCGAACTGAGCGTCAGTCGGCAGGTTTTGAAAATACGAGCTGTTCTTTCCGCTTTTGGACACATAGGAATTGCCCGTGTTGAAATCAACGCCAGACTCCACGCAGTAAACCTGATGTGTTCCGCTATTATCTGTCATCAGATATTTTCGCTTGGCGTTACCTGCGTTAATGCTTTGCACGGTAATGTTGCCTTTACTGTCATAAACGATAAAAGAATAGGTCGCTTTGCTTCGGTAATACTCGCCGTCAGAGCCGACATAGTAATCGCCAAAGGAAGATGTGCAGCTTTTCCCTTCCTCGCTCGTCCACGCAAAGGCGGACATCGGCAGAGCTGTTATCATCATCAGCAGGCAGAGAGCCGCCGACAGAATACGCCTGCTTTTCTTTGTAAACTTAGTTTTCATAGGCTGTTAAACCGTCCTTTCTTGATTTTGGGCATAAAAAATCCCTCTGTCCTTGAACAGAGGGAAAAGCCTGATAGTTGCTTATGCAAAGAGAAAATAAATTGAATAGCTGCCGTTTCCTCTTGCTTCGCAATAAATATTAAAAGCTGTGATTTCATCAATTCCGTATGCGCCGAGATTTTCGACAGTATGGAATGTGATATAGCGTTCAAGGCTCTGCTTTAATGCTTCGCCCTGATTGTTCTGTGATGCCGTTACGGGTTTCCACCAAGTAGAATTGCTCGGAGTGAGTGAGCTGTCTAATGCAAGCCCCATATCCAGACCAATGCCGATACAATCTTCCTTGACCGTTTCAATGTCAAATTCATAATCATAGGCGGTTTTAGGCTTTGTATCTTCGGGGACTGTCTGCGGTGGTATCTCCGCAGGCAGCTCTGTTTTCTCTGGCTTTTCGACAGGAGCAGAGCTGCTTTCCGTTACCGCAGGTTTTGTTTCAGATACTTGACTATCCCCTTGCGATACAGGCTCGTTCTGGTTTGAAGTTTCGCTTTCAACAGGCTCATACTCTGTAACTTCGGCATTGCTTTCAAGCTCAGTATCCGTTTTGGCACTTTCACTTTCTTTACTTTCCGAGAAAGAACTGCTTTCTGTGCTTTCTGTTTTGGCGGCGGCTTCTGTTCCCGTCACAAGCTCGTAATTATCACTTTCTTCGGGGGCTGTTGAAACATCAGCACAGCCGCTTAATGTCAATATCAGCACAAATAGCATTGCAATCATCTTTTTTCGCATAGCATAGACCTCCTTTGCGGCTTCATTATACGAAAAACCTCAGAAGCTCTCAAAGGTAGAAAATCTTTCAAACAAATAGTTTTGCATATATTCTTTTTTCGGATAGTCTTGGTAGTAAAAAAGGGGGTGAGGTGTGGAGAGGGGGAAGCCGAAAAAGCGGCTATCCACGAAAACGGGCAGACCTCGCCCTCGGTGTGCGGCTATCGTTCCTGAGCTTTCTGCCGTTGCAGGTGGCGGTTGTAAAACTCCAGCGCCTTTACAACAAAATCCGCTTCCTGTCCTTTGGGGACGGATTTGGGAATGAGTTTGGTTATCCTTTCATCACGAAAAGCAGGCTTTTCCCTTTGATTTGGTTTTTCTTCCTCCATAATGCTCTGGATAACCTCGTCTGTGAGCTTGCCGTCCTGCATAAACTTCTTCATTTTGATAGCCTGTGCAAGCGATGGGGTAGCGTCATTGTAGCTCATAGCTTCAAGCAGAGTATATTGCTGTTCCTCGGTCAGATAAGAGATTTCAACGGCGGGGCGAAAAGCAATCTGCCTGTCGTCAACCATTTGCAGGATTTCGGGAACAAGCTCAGTCAAACGGATAAAACGGCGGATTTGGTCTTTGCTTTCTCCGACAAGTTCTCCTAATTCAACATCAGAGCGACCTTTTGATAAATTAGTCGCCAATGGCGACACATTTTCTTTAGCGGGTCTGCCTGCTTGTCG
>OLSL01002647.1_pt1 | contig 14081 bp, 14 predicted proteins | sample 1672511 | NCBI WGS metagenome assembly OLSL01 (sample SAMEA3136694, study PRJEB25190) | human gut metagenome | biome: human gut; feature: human-associated habitat; material: faeces | place: Austria | collected 2013
GCCGTTGACCGGCAGGCCGTTCCAGGTCGATCAGCGGGCTGTTTCGGAATTGATCGCAGGCGGTCAGGAGCCAATCCGCGGGTTTACAACCAGAACAAAGGTGAACGATATGACTCAGGAAGCGAACGCATTGGGGGAAATGGCGGCTCAGCATGTTTTCGGGGGTATTGACCCTGAAGGCCCGGCGGGCTATCTGGGATTTCGCGATGCTCTTTTCCGCAAGAAGAAAAAGAGCGGTTGGCGCTATGTCGAAGCTCCCAATCCGCTGCTCGAGGCCCCTGTTGCCGATACCCATGCGCATCTGGCCCTTATCTCTGATGCTCCGCTTTCGCTTGCGCGCTGCGCGGTGCAAGGTGTGGATTTCGTCTGCACGATTATAGACGCCTACGAGGACGGCGATGCTACGTTTTCCCTGGTGGACAAATGGCGCAGCGAGGCGCTGCGCATGCTCCCCGAGGTATTCGAAGCAACGCGTCGTGCAGCTCACGCCGAGAAAGAGGGCGCCTCGAGCGAGATGACCGCCGACGAATGGCGGGCGCATCGCTGCCCATGCGAGACCGTTCCCATTCCGAAAGTGCGCGTGGCGGCGGGCGTTCATCCTCACAATGCGTCGCATTGGAGCGATGAGGTGGAAGCATCGCTTCGTCGCATGCTGGCTCATCCGCTCACGTGCGCTCTCGGCGAAGTGGGCCTGGACTATCACTACGACTTTTCGCCCCGCGATGTGCAGCGCGACGTGTTTCGCCGCCAGGTCGAGCTCTCTCACGAAAGCGGGTTGCCGCTCATTTTGCATATGCGCGATGCGCACGATGACGGCTTTGCGATTCTCGAGGAAGAAGGCTGGCCGGCGGCGGGAGTTTTGCTTCATTGCTGCAGCGTCGGTCCCGAGGAGCTTGCTCGCTGGATCAATCGCGGCTGCTACGTGGCGTTCGGCGGTGCGGTCACGTTTTCCCGCAGCGACGAGCTGCGCGCTTCCGCCCAAATCGTTCCCGCTGCCCGCCTGCTTACGGAGACCGATTCTCCCTATATGGCGCCTGTGCCGTTTCGCGGCATCGAGTGCGGCCCCGATTTCACGCTGTATGTGGCGGAGTGCCTCGCATCGACGCGCGGTGTTATGCCGGGCGTCGAACGCGAGGAGTTTCTTGCCCGGCTTCACGCCAATGCGCTCGATCTGCTCGACCGCGAGCCAACGGCATGGCAGTGCGTTGCGATACAGGGAGCTCTTTGATGGCAAAAGATGCCCCGAAGCGCTCTCTGCTTATATGCGGATCACCTCGTATGTCGGGCGTTTCGGCCCGTTATGCTGATTTGCTTGCCGATGACCTTGAGGCGAAGGGGGCAAGCGTGTCCAGGTGGGATCTAGCGCGTAAAAACGTGGCGGGATGCATCGGCTGCGAAGGGTGTCGCGGAGATTTCTCCTGCATCATAGAAGACGACATGCAAGAGCTTTACGCCCTGATCGATGCAGCGGACGAAATCCAGCTGGTGTGCCCGGTGTATTTTTCCGGGCCTACGGGCCAGTTCAAGTGCGTGCTCGATCGGTTGCAGCCGTATTGGGAGCGGCGTATCGGGCCGTGTGCTTGCCATGATCGCGCAAGCGAGGTTAAGCGGCCGGTCGTGCTGCATGTCATCGGCGCCGGGGGAGACCCGTTTGGCTATGAGCCTTTGCTCACCATTGTCAAGTCGGCTTTCGGGTCGGCGGGGTTTTTCCTGGTAGACGTTGTCGATCGCATCGGATGGGGGCAAGGCTCCGAGGAAGAAGGCAAGATGCTCTTTCCGAGGAAGGGCTCTGAGCGATAGTCCGTTGCTCGGCGGCTACGGATGGCCTACTATGCATGGGAGTTTGAGCGGCGAAGCGTTCGAGGGCGGTGAAATTCTTCCGCCTTGTCGTGAGACTTTGCTGCTTCTGGCTTATTGTGGAATCTTGGAATTCGTCCCATCTCGCTGTGGGGCGTTGAATTCGTTTTATTACGGGTAGAAGAAAGGCAGTTATGGGAAGCGTATCGTATCTGGCATCGCCTTCGGCTACGCGTGCCGTTTTGGAGAGACACGGCTTGGCGACGAAGAAGGCGCTCGGGCAGAACTTTCTTGTCAACGACGCCGTCATTGCGAAGATTTGCGAGCTGTCCGAGGTGTCCGAGCAAGATACGGTTCTTGAGGTGGGGCCCGGCATCGGCACGTTGACGGTGGCCTTGCTGCCTCGCGCCGCTCGCGTGCTGTCGGTGGAGCGCGATACGGATTTGCCTGCTGTTCTATCCGAAACCTGTGCGGATTTTGACACCTTTTCGCTTCTTTCGAAAGATGCGCTCGAGCTTACGCAGGGCGATCTTGAGGAGGCGTTTGGAGATGGGGCTCGTTTGGGGGTTGCCCCCAATAAGTTCGTTGCCAACCTCCCGTATGCCGTTGCCGCGACGCTCGTGCTTGATTACTTCCAGCGTTTTAAGAGCATTCAGAGCGCGACGGTGATGGTGCAAAGCGAGGTTGCCGACCGCATGATGGCCAAAATTGGCACGAAGGATTATGCTGCTTACACTGTAAAGTTGAACCTTATTGCGAAGGCAACCGGCAGATTCCAGGTTTCTCCGGGCAACTTCTTTCCGCCACCGCGCGTCACATCCGCGGTCATTCGCCTCAATCGTCGCGATGACCTGGGAATAAGCGATTGCGAGATTGCGGCGGCTTCTTTGATGGCGGATGCGGCTTTTGCCACCAGGCGCAAGACGATCGCCAATTCAATGAAGACGTTTTTCTCGGGCCGGAAATCGGCCGCTGGCGTCGTCGAGCTTCTGCCTGGGCTTCTGGAGCGCGCTGGCATCGATTCGCGCAGGCGCGGCGAGAGCCTGACGCTCGATGAATTCATCGAGCTCGGGCGGGGGTTTCTTGCTTGTGCTCCGGAGTGCTGCGAAGCCTACCTGAAGAGGTAATGCGTCCTGCGCGCCGTCAAGCGCTTAGTCGCATCTTCGAAGCGCTTCGAGGCCCCTTTGCCTCTTTGTCTGCAAAATGTGAATTTGACCTGCAGATATTTAATTACCTTTGACAGACGTGATATCATTTTCAGCTACACTGACTCACGCTAAAGCGAAGGAATATAACAATATGGAACTTGAAAAGCGCGCGCGTATTGTCGATGACATTCGCGCAGAACTTCAGCAGCGCATCGAAACGCGCCTGAAGGTTCGTGCGAACATGGGCCGTTCTAAGGTTGTCGAATGCGAGGGCATTCTTATGCAGGCTCATCCGTCGCTGTTCATTCTCGAGATCGATCGCAAACGCGGCCGCAAAGCTCGTCAGTCTTACCAGTATGTCGATGTTCTTACCGGCATGGTTGAACTTTTCGATGTAGAGACGGGCAAGCCCATCTTCGAAACGCTTGTTGAAAACGGCGAAGAGCCGGGTGCTCACGCCATCTTGATTGATGACGAAGACGAAGAGAACGAGGATTTCTAGGCTGCAGTGGTAGCTGTGCTTGTTGCGCACTCGGTCGGGTCATGAATCGCCTTCTCGCTCGGATGCGTTTACGAGACGGTTCTCGTTCGGTCGTTCGCCATTTTGTATTTGCGTTTCGTTTTATGCTTGACAAGAGCAACGCTTGGTAGGAAAATACCGTCTTGCCTATTTATGGGGATGTAGCTCAGCTGGGAGAGCACCACGTTCGCAACGTGGGGGTCGAGGGTTCGAGCCCCTTCATCTCCACCATGATTTTTAACGCCGTTCGTAAGAGCGGCGTTTTTTGCGTTTGGAGGAGAAGCGCGGTAGGGGCTTGAGGGGAAGATGTGGCCGAGACTTGAGGAAAGAATGCAGCAGGGGCTTGGGAAGAAACGCAGCAAAGGTTTAGGGTTAAGAAAGGAGCGCGGTGGAGTACAGCACGGGGCAGGTTGCGCGCGTAATAGGCGTACATGCGAATACGGTGCGCATGTATGAGCAAGAGGGGTTTATCGCACCCGCGCGTAGGCTCGAAAACGGCTATCGCCGCTTCGACGATGAGCATCTTGTTCAGTTCTTCATTGCTCGTCGCGCTTTTCTGGCGGAGATTCTTCAGAACGGCCTTCGGAAAGATGCTGTCTGTATTGTGAGAGCAGCAGGCGCACGCAAGTACGGAAAAGCGCATGAACTCTGCACTGCCTACATAAAGAAGCTGTCCGACGAATCTCGAAAAGCGGACGATGCCGCGCATATTGCAGAGCGGTTGCTTGCAGGTGATGCCGTGCCTGACGCCGGTCGGGCGGCGTTTCCTCAAGCGTAAAGAGGCGGCGCTTGAGCTGGGCGTATCGATAGACGTGTTGCGCAATTGGGAGGCGAACGGCCTTTTGAGCGTAAAGCGCTCGAAGAACGGATACCGCATATACGCCCCCGAGGATATGGATCGTCTTCGTGTCATCTGCGCCTTGCGGTGTGCGAACTATTCAATCGCGTCCATTCTTCGACTTATGGTGGCGCTCGACAGGGGAATGTGCGCCAATGTGGGCGATGTGCTCGACGCGCGCAGGATGACGATGTGGTGCGCGCCTGCGACCATCTGCGGGAGGCCATAGCGTCAGCGATGCAGGATGCGCAAGAGATTCTGATGTTGATCGAACAAGCTCGGGTTCTTGCCGCGAAGAAAGCCTATTCGTAAGCTCCGGATTCTTGTCATGAAAAAAACTGCACGAAAACCCTCCATTAGCACACCAGACTTGTTAGAAGGGCTTTAATCCCTTTCTCGCGCGGCGAAGCGATGGGAGAAAGGATTGTGCTTGATGCGGGATGGAAACTGGAAATTGGTGGCGGCAGCGTTTCTTGCCAGCCAATGCCTGACGCTTGTGGGGTCTTCTGCCGTTCAGGTGGCGATTGCCTGGTATGTTGCCGTTGAAACGTCTTCCGGTGCATGGGCTGCGGCGATGCTCGTTGCGGGGTTCGTGCCTCAAATGGCCGTATCGCCGTTTGCGGGAGCCTGGATTGATCGCTGCGGATTTCGCAAGGCGGCCATCATCGCTGCCGATGCGGTCTCGGCGGCAACAGCGCTTGCTCTTGCCGTCTTTTTGGCAACGAGTTTTGGGGATATGGCGGCCCTTGTCGCGCTTGCCGCGGCCTCGTCGGTAAGGTCGCTATGCGCGGGCCTTCAGATGCCGGCGGTCCAGTCGAGCGTGGCTATTCTTGTGCCCGAAGAAGCATTGTTGCGCTACAACGGAATCGTTTCGGCGGTTCAAAACGTTGCGCAGTTCGCCGCCGTTCCGCTTGCTGCACTCGCCCTTTCTTTCGGAGGCATTTCGTCGGCTATGCTGCTTGATGTGGTCACAGCGGCGGTTGCGGTCGGCGTGCTTGCGGTTGCAGTGAAGCTGCCTCGTGTCGAGGCGACGTCTCGCGCTCTTTCGCAAGAGAAGGCGGGTCTGTTTGAGGATGTGCGCGAGGGCGTGCGTTACGCTCGAAACGAGCGTGCGGTCGGTTTTGTTTTGGCTTCGTATGGTGCCTTCATTTTTCTGAGCGTTCCTTCGGGGTTTCTCGTTCCGCTTCTTATGGAGCGCGCATTCGATGCTTCGTATGCCATGCTCGCCTTCGCCGAGGGTGCCGGCTGCTTTTCAATGGTTGTCGGAGGCGTTGTCCTAGCCGCTTTTGCGGACAGAATGAAAGGCGTCGCATTGCCGCTCGGTCTTATCACCTACGGTGCGGGAAGCATGGGCGTCGACCCACGGGGTGTCCGCTTTTCTTGGTCGGTCTCGTTGTGCTCAGCGCGGCGATTCCTCTGGTGCAGGCGGCGGTGACTGCTCATCTACAATCTTTCGTCGACCCCGCCATGATGGGTCGCGTGTTCGGCTTCATGGGGTCGATGTATGCAGGGTTGATGTCCCTTGGCTCCTTGTTGTTTGGGCTGCTTGCCGACGGAGCGCCCACATGGACGCTTCCTACGTTGTGCGGGGCTGCGGTTGCGCTGTTCGGCGTGATGTTTCTGCCGCGAATGATTTCTTCGCATCGACGGGAAGCGGGTTGCTTCAAATGAGGGCGTTGCCGATAACGGCGCGCAGCATTGCCTGCGCGAATTGAGTGAAAATATGCAAAAACGGCGTTTCGGCGCTGAAAAAGAAAGGGAATACCATGACCGATCAAACTCCTTCTATGCTCGACCTTGTCATAGAGCTGCATAAGCTTCTCGACCGGCTTGGGCCTGGTTCGGTGGAGTCCACCAACCGTGCGCTGGATTTCGTTGAGGGCTTGGGGTCGATGGAACGCGTGCTCGACCTTGGCTGCGGCACGGGTGCGCAGACCATGACCCTCGCCGAGCGCATTTCCGGAAGCATCACGGGCATTGATTTGTTCTCCGATTTCGTTGACGAGCTTAACGCTCGGGCGGAAAAGAGGGGGTTGAGTGATTGCGTACGCGGCGTGCAGGGGTCTATGGACAAGCTTGATGTCGAGCTTGAAAGCGTCGACCTCATTTGGTGCGAGGGCGCAATTGACGGCGTCGGGTTCGAGGAGATGCTCGGCTACTGGAGCTCTTTCCTCAAGCCGCATGGCTACGTGGCCGTTACGTGTCCGTCGTGGCTTACTGACAATCGCATAGCCGAGGTTGACGATTTTTGGACACAAGCGGGAAGCGGTCTCGATACCGTGGCGCAGAATGTGGACGTTCTGCAGAAAGCGGGATACGCGCCCGTCTCAACGTTCGTCCTGCCGAAGGAATGCTGGACCGAGAACTATTTTGCGCCGCGCCGTGCGGCCGAGGCCAATCTTACGGCGAAGTATCCCGGCAACGAAACCGTTGCAGAGTTCATCGCCGGAAATCATTACGAAGAGGAGCTTTTCGCCACGTATGGCAATCTGTACGGCTACGTCTTCTATATAGGAAAGAAGCTCTAGGCAGGGAGGGGGCCGAAGGGGCGTCCTAGCCGCAACGCGAGCGGCGGGATTCCTTGGTTCGCTTTGGTCAAAAACCGTCTGTTGGGAGAAGAAAACGCATAGCCTCTCTCTTCCGTGGTCAACGAAGCTGAGTTTGGGGAAATGTTTCCGTCGTTCAGGAACGATGACTCTCTCCGCCACTTTTCTGACCTGGGGAAACTCAAGAGCAGTATTATTGCCCGCACGGGCTTTTGCGGCCTATTGCGGCAAACGGCGCAAAATAGTACGCGAACGGTATGAGAAATTCCCCCAACAGGGCCTTTTTGACCACGGGGCCGGAAGGGCAAGAGCGCGCTTGGAGTGGGAGGCGGTTTTGCCAGCCGCCTTGCCCTCAAAGCTTCTGAGGGAACTCGCTGGACGAATGGGTCGAGCGGCGGGTGGGTTGGCGCTTGCGTGCGTGGTCGCTGTTTGCGTGCGCGGCCAGCGTCGTATGTTGCTCCGTTGACACGCGCATGGCCTGAACCCGCTCGCGTAGTTGGCACGCGCATGACCTGAACCCGCTTGCACACTTGGCGCACGCATGGCCCGAAGTCGTTCGTGCGCTCGGCGTCCGCATATCCGCGTCGCTGATCGTGTAGCGGGTAATGAGTTGCGTCCTCGAATACCCAACGGCCCCATCATCTTCTACCAATGGTGAAATCAAACGGTAAATGGCTGAAAAATGACCTGGGAATACGCTAAAAGTTGTAATTTCCCCCTAAATGGGTGAGGGTATTCTGGGTTCCTTATGAAGGATGTGTGTTAAAGTCATCTCTGTATTTCGCCTACGGTTTAACCCATGGTTGCCGAAACCGGACTATCTCACGGTCCTCTGGACGCATCCCCTCCAGATCGTATGCGGAATACGGAGGAAGAAGGAAGATAGAATGGAGAAAGGGGGTATCCATGGCTGAGGAAACCAAGACCGACGTCGCTGCGACCGAGGAACCCGCCAAGGATGCCAAGAAGGCTAAGAACGGCAAGAAGAAGTGGCCTATCGTCGTGGGCGTTGTTGCCGTTGTGTTGGTTGCTGCAGGTGCAGGCTTTTTCGTCTGGCACGAGCAGCCGAGCTTCTGCAATGCCATCTGCCATACGCCGATGGACGCATATGCCGAGAGCTACATCGACGGCTCTCATGACAAGTACGGCAACGAGCTGACCGAAGAGTCCGACAAGATGGCCATGATGGCTTACTACCACGGCCACACCACCGAGGGCGAAACCACCAACTGCCTCGGTTGCCATGTTCCCACCCTGGGCGAGCAGATTACCGAGGGTATGCACTGGGTGACCGGCAGCTATGAGGTTGCTGGCGAGAACAAGGTCGGCCAGACCATCCTTGAAGAGCGCGAGCTTTCTGACCTCGTCGAGGCCCGCGGCATCGAAGAGGACGAGTTCTGCCTCAACGGCGATTGCCACCATGTCACCGAGGACGGCAAGGAGATCACCTCTCGCGCCGATCTCGAGGCTGCAACTGCAGATCTCGATTCCACCTACAATCCGCATACCGCCCAGCATGGCGAGTATGCATGCAGCCAGTGCCACAAGGCGCACAGCCAGTCTGTGAACTACTGCACGCAGTGCCACAGCAGCGCTCCCGTTCCCGAGGGTTGGCTGACCACCACCGAGGCCAAGAAGCTTTCCACGCTTTAAGCCCGGAGGAGCATGCGCGAATGCGCGCTGATCGGCGCACCGCGTCCTACATGGCGACGCGTGCAGCCAATGAAGGCATACTGCATCTGACGTACATTGCCTGAGCCATGTGTAGTACGAAGAGCCCGCCTGTAAAGACGGGCTCTTCTGCTGGATAATGACACGCTGGGATGCTGCGGCGTGATGAAGCGCTGCCTCATCGTTTGCCCGCCGCATGCGCGGCGCACCCTTGACGGCCGATGTCCGGTTGCTCGGCGTCGGTTATGGCGAGTGTTAAAGGAGCAGGAGCATGAATACGAAAACCAAACGCAGGCTCGTTGTGGTAACGGGCGTGATCGTGGTGGTTTTGGCAATCGTCTTGGCCGTGGTGGGAAGCGGCGGTGCCGCAAAGACCGTCACGGTTGCCGACGCGTTGAGCGGGGCGCACGATTCCGACCGTGTCCAGGTCTCGGGAAACGTGGTCGACAATTCATTTGCCACGAAAGACAACGTTCTTACGTTTGAAATCTGCGATCCGGAAGGGGATGAGTCCCAGACGCTGCGCGTAAGCTACGATGGGGCGGCATCTTCTACGTTCGGCAATGGCGTAACGGCCATCTGCACGGGAAAGCTGATTTCTGCCGATGGAGGCGTTGAGTTGGTGGCAAGCGAATTGGTGACGAAATGCCCCTCTAAATACGAAAGCGCCACGGATGCCCTGTCGGTTTCCCGCTTGCTCGAATACGGCGACGACATTGTCGATACGACGGTCAAGCTCGCAGGCGTGGTGGGCGAGGGCACGCTGACGGCGGCGGGCTCCGGAGAACCTCGTTTCGTCGTGGCGGATTCTCAAGATGCGACGCTGCAGGTTCCCGTCGAGTTCGACGGCGCGCTGCCTGACGCTATCGTCGACGGCACTTCGGTCGTCATCACCGGGTCGCTTTCCGGTTCTGGTTCGTTCGTTGCGACCGATGTCGCGCAGGAAGGATAGTGCATGTCCACTTTCGGATTGATGGGACTCGTCATTGCATTTGCGGGCGTAGTCGTTTCCGTGGTCTGTCTGCTTGCGGGCCGCATTCTTAAGAAGGCCGGCAAGACCGGCGCGGCAGAGACGGCTTCGTGGGGCGGTTGCGTGGCATCCATCCTCACTGCCGTCGCCTTGACGGTGTGCTGCGGCATTCTGGTCTTTTGCTTCATGACGGGCGATATGTCCATCGAATACGTTCTCATGGAGCATTCGGATGCCGACGGCGCGCTTGGCGTGCTCTATCGCTTCAGCGGTCTGTGGGCCGGACGCGAAGGGTCGCTGCTGTTCTGGGCGTGGCTGATTTCTGTCTTCAACGTGGTGGTGGCCGTTCGCGCCATGAAGAACCTCGACGATCTTGACTGCATGGCACTTTTCGTCTCGAATCTCGTTTTGACCGCGTTCGTTGCCGTGTGCCTGTTCTCTGAAAGCAACATGCCCTTCATCGCTACGGCTTCGCCTTACGTGGATGCGAACGGCAATCTCACGGCAATGGCGTCGAGCCTCGGCATGAGCCCGCTGCTCGAGCACTGGGCTCAGGCCATCCATCCGCCGACGCTGTTCGTCGGGTATGCGGGTCTCACGATTCCGTTCGCCTACGCGATCGCTGCGCTCATCGTCAACGATGCAAGCGCCAAATGGGTCGTGCGCTCGAGCCGCTACGCCATGTTCAGCTGGCTCTTCCTCGGCATCGGTATCGGGCTCGGTGCCATCTGGGCGTATGTCGTGCTTGGCTGGGGTGGCTACTGGGCGTGGGACCCCGTTGAGAATGCGAGCCTCCTTTCGTGGATGGTCGCGCTTGCGCTTGTGCACAGCTTCACGGTCTATCGCAAGCGCGGCGCCTTCAAGCGTTGGAGCGTCATGTGCGCATGCCTCACGTTTGCCTTCGTCGTGGTAGGAACGTTCATCACCCGTTCCGGCGTGGTGCAGTCCGTTCATGCGTTCGAGGGCGATCCAGTGTCGCTCATGCTTTTCGGCGGGCTTATCGTTGTCGCCGTGTTGGTGGGCCTTATCGGCCTGGCAATTCGCTGGAAGGCGTTCGCATCCGACGATGCGATCGAGTCCATGGCGTCGAAAGCGGCCGCGTATTACTTCAACAACGTGATTATGATCGTGTTCACGTTCGTCCTGTGCTACCTCACGGTGGCAAGCGCCCTGCCGACCTTCCTTCCGTTCGGCGGTCAGAGCCTTTCTGCGGGCACCTACGATGCTATTGCTCGCCCGCTCGGCATTGTCTACTGCTTCATCATCGCGGTCTGCCCGCTGCTTGCCTGGACGAAAACCGACCGCAAGGAGTTTTTCCGTCTGGCGAAAGTTCCTGCGATCTGTGCTGCCGTTCTCTTCGTCGTCCTGCTCGCCTATTTTGTGACCACGCTGTATCCGGCGTACGATGCCATTATTCAGGCTGGCTCTGCGCAGGGAGCATCCCAGGCTGCCGTAACGGCGGCTGAAGAGCTGATGTCCGAAGGCCCCGTGTGGTATTACAACGGACTCGCTGTCGTCGGCTTTGCCGTGGCGAGCCTGCTGTTCTTCAACACGCTCTTCATGATTGCGCGTGCTGCGTCCAAGCGCGCCAAGGCGACGGGCAAAAACCCTGTGGCGGCATTTTTCGGCATGCTGGGTTCGAATTCCTCGAAGTACGGCGGCTACATCGCCCACTTCGCCATGGCCATCATCCTGGTGGGCCTTATCGGCTCTTCCATGTTCGTGACGGAGAAGACCGACTACGTGGCCTTCGACGAAGAGGCCGATACGGCGGAGAACTTCGTCATCGACGATTACGAGCTGCGCTACACCGGTAGCGACGTGGAGACCATGCCGAACGGCGACGACATTTTGTATCGCGTAGAGTTCGACGTGTACGACGTGAACACGGGCGCCTATATCGGACATGTGAACCCGTCGGTTCAGCTGGTGGCTTCCACGCAGCAGACCAAGCTCAACGCGAGCGTGATCAGCTTCCCGACCGAAGATCTTTTCGTCGTGTATCGCGGCGTGAACGATGCGGGCGATCTTTCCATGGACGTGCGCGTGAACCCGCTGGTGAGCTTTGCCTGGGTTGGCTTCGCGCTTCTGATGCTCGGTACGGCCATCGCTTTGTTCGGCCGTCGCAAAGACGGCGAAGCTTCCTCGGTCTCGAAGAAGGAATCCCGTGGCGAAGGCGTCGACGGCGCGTCGGATGAGGAAGAAGCACGCGAGCAGGCAACGGCGTAGGGGAGTGAATGAACATGGCGGATGCTTTGGCCAACGAGCCGCTTGCGCTTGAGGTGAAAAAGCTCACGAAGGTCTTCGGCGACCGCAAGGCCTTAGACAACGTGTCGTTCTCTCTGCCGCAAGGAGCGTTTCTTTCCATTTTCGGTCCGAACGGTGCGGGCAAGACCACCATGCTGCGCATGCTTTCTACGCTTGCCCGCCCCACCTCGGGGACGATTCGCGTCATGGGGATAGATGCCAAGGAAGATCCAGACAAGGTGCGCGACCATATTGGTCTCATATCGCACAATTCCATGCTGTATCCCGACCTGACCGCGATGGAGAATATGATGTTCGTGGCGCGCCTGTACGGCGTGGTTGATCCGGAAGCGCGTGTGCGCGAACTGCTTCGTGCGGTCGAGCTTGACCATCGCCGCTTCGACTCGGTTCGTACGTTCTCGCGCGGCATGACCCAGCGTCTTTCTATTGCCCGCGCGTTGATCAACGACCCGGATGTGGTGTTTCTCGACGAGCCGTATGCGGGCCTCGATCCGCACGCTGTCGAGATCTTTGACGAGCTCATTGCAAGCCTGCGCGAAGGGCGCACCTTCGTCATGGTGAGTCATGACCTGCAGAAGGGCTTTGCCGCCTGCACGCATGCGATGATGCTCGCTCGCGGCCGCGTGATGGTGTGCTCTCCGAAAGACGAGCTTGATTTTGACGAATTCAAGGGGCTGTATCGCGAAACCGTCGGGATGGGGGTGGCGTAATGGCCGTTGCTATGAAGAAGCCTTCCACGTGGGCCCATTACGTGGCGCTCCTGAAAAAGGACCTTTCCCAGGAGCTGCATACCAAGGACATGCTCACCTCCATGGGCCTTTATGCGCTTCTGGTGCTTGTGGTCTACGGCGCCGCGCTTGCACAGGCGGGAAGCGAGCTCGATATCCTGCAGATGGCCGGAGGCCTGCTGTGGGCGGTAATTCTGTTCACGAGTCTTCTGGGTCTGAATCGCTCCTTTTCGCATGAGAAGGAGCAGGGGTGTCTCGAGGGCATCCTGCTCGTTCCCATGGATCGCTCGGTCATCTTCCTTGCGAAGGCGACGGCCAATCTGATATTTCTTCTCGTGGTCACCGCGGTCACGGTGCCCCTGTTCTTCTTCCTGTTCCTCGGGCAGGTGGGGGCTGCGCCGACATGGCCGCTTATGATCGCACCGCTTTTGGCGGGCACGGTGGGCATCGCCGGCGTCGGCACCATGCTTTCCACCATCACCATGAATACGCGCGGGAAAGACGTCATGCTCGCCGTACTGTTCATTCCGCTGCTCTTTCCGCTGTTGTGGGCGTGCGTTTCGGCGACGACATGCGTCATGTGCGCCCCGGAAGGATTCATGGATACGTTCGTGACGTCAATGGCTCTTTCGGCAGGCTACGATATCGTGATGATCTTGATATCGTGGGTGCTGTACGATTTCGTGGTAAGCGCTTAAGGGAAAGGATTGGTATGGCCAACGAAGAAAAGGCCAAAGAACCTGCGATCGGGGGGATTATCGATCGCGTGGCGCCGTGGGCGCTCGCTCTCGGGGCGTTGCTTGCGATGCTCGGGTTTGTTCTGAATTTCACCATTGCCCCGCTGGTCAACGGAGCGGCGGTCAACGAGCCTGCGCTCATCGGCGGTGCCATGGTGCAAAACAAGCTATTGCTCTCGCAGAAGATTTTCTACTGGCACATGCCCGTTGCAATCGCGAGCTTCGCGGCGCTGGTCTTCACGGCCTACTACGGCATCAGGTTTCTCATGACCAAGCGCGCCTGCTATGACACGCGTGCGCGCATTGCTACGGAAATCGCGCTGGTGTTCGTGCTGTGCACGATGGTTTCCGGAGAGATGTGGGAGCGCTTCGAATGGGGCGTCTGGTGGACGTGGGAGCCTCGTCTCACCACGTATTTCATCTTGATGCTGATGATCTTCGGCTATTTCATCCTACGCAACGCGGTCGAAGACACCGAGCGTCGTGCCGTCTACGCAAGCGTTTTCGGCATTCTGATCTTCATTGACGTGCCCATCTGCTTTTTGGTCACGCGCCTGATTCCGTCGGGCGTGCACCCTGTGATTTTCAGGACCGACTCGGGGCTTTCTCCCGAGATGCTGCTGCCCCTCATGCTCGGCATGGCGGGTTTTGCCTTGATTGCATTCGGCTTGTATCGCCTGCGTCTGCGCGCTCAGGTCATGGAAGAGAAACTCGCTCGTATTCAGGATAAACTGGAGGACTAACTATGGATCCCGTTTTGGCAGAAATCTATTCCACCGTTCTTGGCGCGGCTCCGTTCGTTATTGCCGCATACGCTCTTATCTTCTTGGTCTTGTGCGGTTACGTCGTGTTCATCAC
>OLSL01002653.1_pt1 | contig 14008 bp, 9 predicted proteins | sample 1672511 | NCBI WGS metagenome assembly OLSL01 (sample SAMEA3136694, study PRJEB25190) | human gut metagenome | biome: human gut; feature: human-associated habitat; material: faeces | place: Austria | collected 2013
TCGGAGCAAATTTTCTCACTACCACGATTGCCACTAAGGAAGATACCCCAAGAATAACCGAAACTATGTTAATATTTTCACATGCTTTGATGATATGGCGTATCAGTTCTACCAACTCTCCCGAACCGGAACTGTTTCCTAAGATTTTCGGGATCTGCATGAGGATGATCGTCACGGCGATTCCGCTGATGAAGCCTCCCATGACAGGCGTAGAAATAAAATCCACTATTTTCCCCGCATGGAATAAATAAAAGACCAGCAGCCACACACCCGCAAACAGCGCCACCATCGGCACAAACTGCATTGCCTCTTCCGATGCCGGTGCAATGCCAAGCGTCGCTAATGCCGCACCTACGATCGCCGCCGGTGCTGCATCGACTCCCATGATAAACTGTGGCGACGTAGAAAAGATCGCAAATAACAAAATCGGAAATACCGAACCGTAAAGTCCGTAAACTGCCGGAAGTCCTGCCACTTCCGCGTATCCCATCGCAATCGGTATGGACACTGCCGCCATGATGATGCCCGAAAGGATATCTTTTGGCAGATACTGTACTTTATAATTTTTGCATGTGTGAAATAGTCCTGTCTTCATTCCAATCTCTCCCTGAATTTTTGTAAAATCGAAACAGGGAATGCCTCGTCTTCCGATGCACTCCCTGTTATTTTTACCTGATTTTCTTTAGCGTCTTCCGCAACACTGTTTGTATTTCTTTCCACTGCCACATGGACATGGATCATTCGGATATACCTTTGCTGTCTCACGGCGCTTTGGAGTCGCTGCCACAGAATCATCTTTATTCGTTCCGGTTACTTTTGCAACCTGTTCTCTCTCTACCTTCTGCTCAATGCGGACATGGAAGAGAAGTCTTACGGTATCTTCCTGAATGTTCGCGATCATATCATCGAACATATCAAATCCGCTCATCTTGTATTCTACTAACGGATCTTTCTGTCCATATGCCTGCAACCCGATACCCTGACGGAGCTGGTCCATATCATCAATATGATCCATCCATTTTCTGTCGATAACCTTTAATAAGATCACACGCTCTAATTCACGCAGTGCTTCCGGTTCCGGGAACTCTGCTTCTTTTGCTTCGTACAGCTTCACTGCCTGTTCTTTCAGCTTATGCTTTAACTCTTTGACATCTTTTACTTCATCTGTCAGTGCTGCCGTGATCGGTTTTAACGGAATGATCGGAAGTAACAGCTCATTCAGTTCTGTTAAATTCCAGTCCTCTTTTGGAATATCGGAGGAAATACAGATATCGATCGTATTTTCCACACGATCCGTGATCATCTTATAGATCACATCCCGCATACTTTCGCCGTTTAATACGCGGCGGCGCTCTTCGTAGATGATCTCTCTCTGATCGTTCATAACCTGATCATATTCTAACAGATTTTTACGGATACCAAAGTTGTTACCCTCGATCTTCATCTGTGCTTTTTCAATCGCATTGGTCAGCATCTTATGCTGAATCTGTTCATTTTCCGGAACACCAAGCGTATTGAATACTTCCATCAGCTTCTCAGAACCGAACAGACGCATCAGATCGTCCTCTAAGGAAATGAAGAACTGGGATTCACCCGGATCTCCCTGACGGCCTGAACGTCCACGCAACTGGTTATCAATACGTCTGGATTCGTGACGCTCTGTACCGATGATCTTCAGACCGCCCGCAGCGCGTGCTTCATCGTCTAACTTAATATCGGTACCACGGCCTGCCATGTTGGTTGCGATCGTAACAGCCCCATGCTGTCCTGCCTGTGCAACGATCTCAGCCTCCAGTTCATGGAACTTGGCATTCAGTACATTATGTTTTACGCCGCGTTTACTGAGCATCTTACTGAGGAGCTCGGAAGTTTCGATCGTGATCGTACCAACCAGAACCGGCTGTTCTTTTTCATGCGCTTCACAGATAGCATCAATAACCGCGTTAAATTTCTCTTTCTTTGATTTGTAAACGGCATCCTCCAGGTCAATTCTCTGTACCGGAACATTCGTCGGAATCTCAATAACGTCCATTCCGTAAATATCACGGAACTCCTGTTCCTCTGTGAGGGCTGTACCTGTCATACCGGATTTCTTCTCATATTTATTAAACAAATTCTGGAATGTAATGGTAGCCAGAGTCTTGCTTTCTCTCTTGACCTTTACATGCTCTTTTGCTTCGATTGCCTGATGAAGTCCGTCAGAATAACGGCGTCCCGGCATGATACGTCCGGTAAATTCATCAACGATCAGGATCTCATCATCTTTTACTACATAATCCTGGTCACGGAACATCAGATTATGTGCACGCAGTGCCAGAATGATGTTGTGCTGGATCTCCAGGTTCTCCGGGTCAGCAAGGTTCTCAATATGGAAGAACTTCTCAACCTTCTTCACACCCTCTTCGGTCAGGTTGATATTCTTTTCTTTTTCATTGACAATGAAGTCTCCGGTCTCTTCGATCTCTTCTCCCATAATGGCGTTCATCTTAGAGAATTCCCCGCTTGCTTCACCTCTCTCCAGCTGTCTTGCCAGAACATCACATGCTTCGTAAAGTCTGGTTGACTTTCCACTCTGTCCGGAAATGATAAGCGGTGTTCTCGCTTCATCGATCAGAACTGAGTCAACCTCATCGATAAGTGCATATTTCATACCGCGCTGTACCAGCTGTTCTTTGTAGATAACCATGTTATCACGGAGGTAATCGAAACCAAGTTCATTATTCGTCACATAAGTGATATCGCAATTATACGCTGCACGTCGTTCATCATTATCCATCTGGTTCAGAACAACTCCAACAGTCAGTCCCAGGAATTCATGAACCTTTCCCATCCACTCAGCATCACGCTTTGCCAGATAGTCGTTGACTGTTACAATATGCACCCCTTCTCCGGTCAGTGCATTTAAGTATGCCGGCAGTGTAGATACAAGTGTTTTACCTTCACCGGTCTTCATCTCGGCAATACGGCCCTGATGCAGGATGATACCCCCGACCATCTGTACACGGTAGTGGCGCATTCCAAGTACACGGACAGCTGCCTCTCTTACAACAGCAAACGCTTCCGGAAGAAGATCATCCAATGTCTCTCCTTTTGCAAGCCTCTCCTTGAATTCTTTCGTCTTTTCTTTCAATTCCTCATCGGAGAGCTTCTGCATCTCCGGCTCCAGCGCATCAATATGATCCACGATCGGGTAGATTCGCTTCAATTCATGTTCGCTGTGCGTTCCAAATATCTTTTCAATAATTCCCATTTTATTAAGCTCCTTATATTCCTTGCTTATCACTTCTGTCTGAAGTGTTTTGCTTTTTTCCGCTATAGATAGACAGTATCCATTGTAGCACCATTTCTTTTATTCTTCAATCAGTTTATTTCACCGGTTCTGTCAGCTCGGCATACGGGATCTTACCGCCAAAAAGATCCAGTGCACTGCCGATCGTATAGTCCAGCTTTTCCCCGCTGATCCGTGCAAACTCCCGCAGATCCTCCATGCTTCCAATTCCACCGGCATAGGTGATCGGAAGTCCGTTCCACGCCGCAAGCATCCTGACCAGATCCTCCTCTGTACCAGATGCTTTTCCTTCTACATCAACCCCGTGAACCAGAAATTCATCACACCATCCGGACAGCTCTTCCAGGACCTCCGGTATCAGTCTGAGCTCGGTAAATGTCTGCCATCTGTTGGTTACAATATAATAACTGTTCTCGCGCCTCCGGCAGCTGAGATCCAGTACCAGATGCTCTTTCCCTACTGCCTTTTTCAGCCGGTCCAGCCGGTCATACCGCACTTGTCCATTCTGAAATACATAGGATGTAACGATCACATGACTTGCCCCTTCCTCCAGATACTCTGCAGCATTTTCTGCAGTAATTCCTCCGCCGATCTGCATTCCGCCCGGATAGGCATGTAGTGCTTTCAGTGCCTGTGCCTTTGTCGCATCATAGTATTCCGATGCCGGCGGATTCAGCAAAATAATGTGTCCTCCGGTAAGTCCATCTTTCTTATACATTGTCGCATAATAATCTGCATCCTGTCTGGATATGTAATTTTCTACCGCTGCATTTCCCGCATCTTTCAGGCTGCCACCCACAATCTGCTTGACTGCACCATTATGAATATCTATACATGGTCGAAATTTCATGAAGTCCTCCGCTTTTTCTGTTGATCTCGTCTTTACATACCGTCATATTGTATCACACCCACGGACATTTTACTACCTTTTGTCTGTAAAAAAGGCAAGACTTTTCCGCAAAGTCTTGCCTTTTCCCTATTCCTGACCATCTATTGTATGATTATCATTTACATTCCGGTCCTCTGTCCTGTTTCTGGTCATATCATCGACTCCGTCTTCCACATCATCTACTGCATCCTCAACACCATCTCCGATATCGTTTGTGACATCATTTACCGTTCCATTCTGATTCGTCCCACCGGTATTCGTATCCGGATTTGCAGCGTTATCACCATTTCCACACGCCGTAATTCCTCCCATCAGCATCACACAGGTAAAAACCAGAACCATTCTTCTTAGATATTGCATGTTGTAATTCTCCTTTTTCTGTAAAATACTTGTACTATTACTATCCGCAGAAAAAGGATTTTTATACTTATTTTTAAATTTTTTCGATGATCTGACCACTTCTGTAAGCGTCCAGCAATGCCTCCAGATCCGCGATCCGTTCCTTCAGTACTTTTCCAACATCAGTATCTCCTACCGTCTTGCGTTCGAGTGTCCGTTTTACGATCACACTGTCCGAATGGATATCTCTTTCTTTTTCAATAGCTGCCTCCGTCGATTCAAACGGATCATGCGCCGCAAGGATCAGTCCATAGGAATTATAGATCAGCGTGTATCCTGCAATTCCGGTTTCTTTCTGGTACGCTTTTGAAAATCCGCCATCAATAACAAGCACTTTTCCACCACATTTGACCGGATTCTCTCCATTTTTCGTTTTCACCGGAACATGTCCGTTGATGATATGGGAAATTTCTCTGTCCAGGCCAAATTCATCCAGAATTCCGTTCATCACATTTTCATCTTCAAGAAGAAGATAATACGCATTCTTTTTCTCTTTCCACAGCTCCTTTTCTGCAAGGAAATAACGCTCAAAGGTCGCCATTTTATCTTTGCCGAAAAGAGGAGAATTCGCACCCTGCCAGATATACCACATCAGGTCACGCCCTTTTTTCTTTTCATCCGGATCTACCGCAAAAAATCCTTTTCTCACATAGGACTCCATCACATCATAAAGTGTCCTTCCCTGATAGCTTTTACCGTATATCTTTACCTTTCTGAGTGATCCGTCATCATTCAGTGGAACACAGCCGTGATACAGCAGATTGGAATTGTAAATCTTGTAAAGACTTCCTTTGTTCAAAAGGAAACGCATATGCCTCTGCAATTTTTCACAGCTCTGGAACGCTTTTACCAGGCGGTTCATGATCTCTTCTTCTTCAGCTGAAAGCTGATATGGATTCTTCGGATCTATTGTCGGAAAATAATCATCCAGAAGCTGATAGATTTTTCCTCCTATCGTTATAGTCCCTTCCTCGTAGTTGATCTTATCCAGAAAGTTTCTTCTCTGGAAACCAAATTCCGGATAAAGCTCTGCTGCCTGTCCTTCTACTTTGAACTGGATAACAGAAATTGCCTTGTGCATTTTCATATTCAGTTCCATCTCCTGTGGTTTGCAGTTGTCCTGCCCTTTTAATAAAAAGCATTCACAGGGATCTTTTGCATACTGTTTCCACGCGAAAGTTGCAAGTGGAAGCAGATTGATCCCATATCCATCCTCCAGAATATCCAGATTCCCATAGCGGGCACAGATACGGATTACATTCGCAATACAGCATTTCTGCCCCGCTGCCGCTCCCATCCACAGGATATCATGATTCCCCCACTGGATGTCCACCGAATGATACTCCATCAGCTTGTCCATGATCAGATGCGGTCCCGGACCTCTGTCGTAAATATCACCGACAATATGCAGGTGATCCACAACCAGACGCTGGATCAGTTCACACAAGGCTACAATAAATTCCTCCGCTCTTCCGATCTGGATAATTGTACTGATGATCGAATTATAATATGATTCCTTATCTGTCATTCCTGACTTTTCTGTGATCAGTTCCTCGATCACATATGCAAAATCCTTCGGGAGTGCTTTTCTGACCTTCGATCTGGTATATTTGCTCGCCGAACGTTTTGCTACCTCGATCAGACGGTACAGCATGATCTTGTACCAGTCATCCATATTCTGTTCTTCTTCCCGGATCCGCTCCATCTTCTCCCGTGGATAGTAGATCAAGGTTGCCAGTGTCTGCTTGTCCCGGCTGCTCATTGTGTTTGCAAATACATCATCGACCTTGCGCTTTACCGAACCCGATCCGTTCTTCAGCACATGTGCAAACGCTTCATATTCTCCGTGAATATCCGTCAGAAAATGTTCCGTTCCTTTTGGAAGATTCACGATTGCCTGTAAGTTAATAATTTCTGTGGACGCAGCTGCGATTGATGGAAATAATTCCGACAGCCCTTCCAGATATTTCTCCTCTAATGCTTTCATAACTTCCTCCCTCTTGTATAAAAGCTTTTTCTGCTTACAGTCCGATCACATCACTCATATCGTACATTCCTGCCGGTTTTCCAGCCAGGAATTTGGCAGCTTCAACTGCACCTTTTCCAAAAATTGCTTTTGAATATGCAGTGTGGTGGAATTCGATCACTTCATCTGCCCCCGCAAAGATGACGTCATGCTGTCCAACGATCGTACCTCCACGTACTGCAACGATCCCGATTTCGTTTTTCTCACGTTTTTTTCGTTCATGGCTGCGGTCATAATTGTATACATACTGGTCAGCCATCGCTTCATTAATCGAATCTGCAAGTGCGATCGCTGTTCCACTTGGAGCATCAACTTTCTGATTATGATGTTTTTCTACAATTTCAATATCAAAGCCTGCCGGAGCAAGAACCTTTGCTGCATCCTTTAAAAGCTTCATCAGAAGATTGACTCCCAGTGACATATTTGCAGAACGGAGAACCGCAACTTTTTCTCCTGCTTCTTTCACCTTTGCAAGCTGTTCCTCAGAAAGTCCTGTTGTGCAAAGAACAACCGGAAGAGTTTTCTCCACACATACATCCAGGAGCTCATCAACTGCTGCTGCGTTTGAGAAATCAATCACAACATCTGCCTGCACATCACACTCTGCAAGGCTTGTAAATACCGGGTACGGATTCTCGATTCCGGTGAATTTATCAATACCTGCCACGATCTCGATCACATCATCCTCCTTTACAAGTCCCGAGATCACCTGTCCCATTTTTCCGTTACATCCATGCATAATTGCCTTAACCATTTTGTATTCCTCCTTGTTATCTCCATTTTCTTGTGTATCTTTTCACAAATTCCTGTATAGCACAAAAGGAACTGATGGATACTCCAGTCAGTCCCTTTTCTCTATAATCTGACCCTTTATTATGCCAGTTTAATTCCAAATGCTTCCAGTTCTTTTGCAAGCTGTGCTGTATGTGCTTCTGTCATCTCTGTCAAAGGCATACGCAAAGGACCTGCCTGCCATCCCATCAGATTTAAAGCCTTTTTAACCGGAATCGGATTCACTTCACAGAATAACTTCTCGATCAGCGGAATCGCATCCAGCTGCATCTTACAGCTTCCCTTGACATCTCCTTCAAAGAACTTTGCACAGATGTCATGTGTATACTGCGGAGCCACGTTCGCAAGAACTGAGATGACACCCTTTCCTCCAACAGAAAGGAGCGGTACGATCTGGTCATCATTGCCTGAATACAGATCGATCTTGCCATCTGTCAGCTGCATGATCTTTGAAATCTGGGAAATATTGCCTGATGCTTCTTTTACCGCAACAATATTCTCTATATTTTTATGTAAAGCTGCAACTGTCTCCGGAGCAATATTCACACCGGTACGGCTCGCCACACTGTAAAGGATAATTGGTGCTTTTGCTTCTTTTGCAACAGCGGTATAATGTGCGATCAGTCCGTCCTGTGTACATTTGTTATAATATGGTGTTACAAGCAGCAGTCCGTCTGCACCGTCTTCTACTGCCTCTTTTGACATCTGGATCGTTGTGTAGGTACTGTTGGAACCGGTACCTGCGATCACCGGGATTCTTCCCTTGACACGCTCGATCGCAAATTTGATGCATTCCATGTGCTCTTCTTCTGATAAAGTAGAGGATTCACCTGTTGTTCCGCAGATGATAATACTGTCGGTCCCATGTGTACAATGGTAGTCCAGCATTTCATCCAGTTTGTCATAATTTATACTCTCGTCCTCATGAAACGGCGTTACAAGTGCCACTCCTGATCCTGTAAATATAGCCATAATATTCCTCCTGACATGTTGCTTTATGATACTAAACGATCAAATCAAGTTTAGCATTAAATGCAGGCACTGTCAATCAGAGTCTTTTCCAGTTTACTGACCGAAACTTCATAAGCAACCCTCTTTTCTGTCTCGGTATCTGAAATCCGTTTTACATATTCCCTGCTCTGGATCCTTCCCAGAAGCTGTACATGCTCTCCAACTTCAAAGCCGGAGGCATATCTTGCATTTCTCCCCCAGCAGATACATGGAATGTAATCCGATTTTCCATATGGGCGGTTAACCGCAAGCAAAAGATCTGCAATCTCCCTTCCAAGCGGTGTCTTCCGGTAGATCGGTTCCTTGCAGATATAGCCATCCAGCCAGATACTGTTGGTCTTTGTCCCGTCAGGTTCTTCTTCCATAAAGGAAATCTCCCGTACAAATACGGATAATACCAGACGGTTTTTCTGCTCTTCATGCCGGTTGTAAGAGCGGAACTGTCCGTGCACCATAATATACTCTCCGGTATAATCCTGTGTCACGTCGATCAGCCTCTCTGAGATCATCAGCGGAATACGGTCTTCTGAATTGCTCAGTCTTTTCACTTCTACCTCTACCATATAAAAGCCTTCTCCAAAGACCTCATGGCTGAATGAAAATTCAGTTGCTACCTTTCCCATGATCGTTACCTGGTTATTTTCAATAATCTTATCTGACATAATAATGTAAATCTCCTTCCTCTTCGCAGGCGTATTTTACCGCGTTCTTACTCTTGATCACTATCTAATCTATGAAGCTTTTCCAGTTTTTAGAACAAAAAGTAACCTCTTTTTTTGCAGAAAGTCAAATTTTTTTCTTTCTACTTGTAAATTTTTCAAAATGTGATAAACTATACGGGTTGTAACTTTAAATAGGTAATAAGAAGGGTTTTGAGAATATGAAGACAAAACGTGAAGACATTAGAAATATTGCTATCATCGCCCATGTTGATCATGGTAAAACAACATTAGTAGATGAACTTTTAAAACAGAGCGGTGTTTTCCGTGAAAATCAGGAAGTAGCCGAACGAGTAATGGATTCCAACGATATCGAACGTGAACGTGGAATTACCATTCTTTCCAAAAACACTGCAGTTGTTTATAAAAATACAAAGATCAATATCATTGACACTCCTGGACATGCCGATTTCGGCGGAGAAGTAGAACGTGTCCTTAAGATGGTCAATGGAGTGGTTCTTCTGGTTGACGCTTTTGAAGGTGCCATGCCACAGACCAAATTCGTTTTGAAAAAAGCTCTTGCACTGAAGCTCCCGGTTATCGTATGTATCAACAAGATCGACCGTCCGGAAGCACGTCCGGATGAGGTTATCGATGAAGTTCTCGAACTTCTCATCGATCTTGGCGCATCCGACGAACAGCTTGACTGCCCGTTCCTTTTTGCTTCTGCAAGAGACGGATATGCAACTTACAATATCGACGATGAACCGAAAGACATGGTTCCTCTGTTTGAGACCATCCTGGATTACATCCCGGCTCCGGAAGGAGATCCTGATGCAGGTACACAGATGCTGATCAGCACCATCGATTACAATGAATACGTTGGCCGTATCGGTGTTGGAAAAGTCGATAACGGAACGATTTCTGTCAACCAGGATGTAGTTGTTGTAAACCATCATGATCCGGACAAACAGAAAAAAGTAAAGATCAGCAAATTATATGAATTTGACGGTCTGAATAAAGTAGAAGTAAAAGAAGCAGGCATCGGTTCTATCGTTGCAATCTCCGGTATTGCAGATATTTCCATCGGTGATACGATCTGTTCGCCGGACAATCCGGTTCCGATCGAATTCCAGAAGATTTCCGAGCCTACGATCGCAATGCAGTTCGTTGTCAACGACAGTCCGTTTGCAGGACAGGAGGGTAAATTCGTCACTTCCCGTCACCTCCGTGACCGTCTGTTCCGTGAACTGAATACAGACGTCAGCCTTCGTGTTGAAGAGACAGACAACACAGACAGCTTCAAGGTATCCGGACGTGGAGAGCTTCATCTTTCCGTCCTCGTTGAAAACATGCGTCGTGAAGGTTATGAATTCGCAGTCAGCAAAGCCGAAGTTCTTTACAAAAAAGACGAAAACGGCAAGCAGCTCGAGCCAATGGAAACCGTATACATTGATGTACCGGATGAATTTACAGGTATAGTTATTGATAAATTAAGCCAGAGAAAAGGCGAACTCCGCAACATGGGAATGTCTAATGGCGGATACACCCGTCTTGAATTCTCCATCCCGTCAAGAGGTCTGATCGGTTATCGTGGAGAATTCCTGACCGATACAAAAGGTAACGGTATCATGAACACAGCCTTTGACTGCTACGCTCCGTATAAAGGAGATATCCAGTACAGAAGCCAGGGATCCCTGATCGCATTCGAGACAGGTGAAGCTGTAGCTTACGGTCTGTTCAACGCACAGGATCGTGGAACACTCTTCATCGGACCTGGTGAAAAGGTTTACTCCGGTATGGTAATCGGTCAGAATGCGAAGACAGATGATATCGAACTGAATGTATGTAAGACCAAACACCTTACCAATACACGTTCCTCTTCCGCTGACGAAGCATTGACTTTAGTTCCGCCTAAGATTTTAAGCTTAGAGCAGGCGCTTGACTTCATCGATGTCGATGAATTATTGGAGGTTACTCCGAAATCCCTTCGTATCCGTAAGAGAATTTTGGATCCGACTTTAAGAAAAAGAGCGAATTTTAAGAAATAAAAAACGGCTCTACGCCTTTCTTCCAGAAACTATAAAAACCTATGCAACATTCAACGACAAACAGGAGAATATGTATGAAAAAAATATGTACATTTTTCGGATTGCTGATATCCATGTGTCTGCTGCTGAATGTCGGTTTTGGCTCTCTGTCCGTAAAGGGCGCAGCTGCCGGGAATACAGAACAGACTTCCGATTCAAACTTTACAAATTTAATCGTATTTGCCAGATTTGCAGATGAGAATGAATTTGTGAATGATATTTATCAAGGTGTCTCTGTAAGGGAGATCATAGACAATTCCTATAACACTGCCTATTATTCCGTGGGCGATTACTACCGGAATGCGTCCTCAGACAAATTGCGCATGAATAGTCTTTATCTGTTTGATAACGGCGGTTCCCTACAGTTGAAACATGAACGCGGTTACTATGCCGGTTACAGTGCAGATAATCCAATCGGTTATAAAACAAGTGGTGAAAAAGCCTACCGTATGTACGAGCTGCGCACCGATTGGTCTGATGCCATAAACAAGGCGATCCAGGATGGAAACCCCATTACAAATTACAATGGCAGCCAGACATACAGTTATGAGGATCTTGACAAAAACCGGGATGGAAAGATCGATTCCATTACAGTTATCTATAAAAACACGACACAAAATATTGTGATAAACCGCTCTGATCCGCTTTGGAACTATAAGGATTATGCAGACTATGTGGAGATCAATCTTGGCGATGGCAGGATGCTTCAAAGCCAATATTATGTACAGGTCATAAATAACTACTCAACTCTGTATATGGCAAACAATGATCAAAAACCGATCGTTTCATTGAAGTCTCCGATCCATGAAATGGGGCATATATTTGGTCTGCTGGATTTATACAATTCGTCAGGTCAAACGCCGGTTTATTTCATGTCTGCCATGGCAAATGCCATCTCACCTGTTCCACAGGGACTTTCGATCAAAGAAAAAGAGGCTCTGGGATGGACAGACGACAGTACTCTAAAGACGATCACAGAACCGGGTGAATACAAAGTAAAGCTCAGCGGCACAGCCACCGGTACTGACGACTGTATCGGATATAAAGCAGGCATTCCGGAACTGAACAGGACACTGTATCTGGAATACAGAAACTTCTCAACAGATGGCAGCAAATATGATAAGTCAGAGAAGCAGCTGACCAATTCAGAAACATCGAACATAAAATCCGGTTTAGTCTGTTATCTTGCGCAACCTGACATCCGCTTTCCAAGCAATCTAAATGGAAAACCGGGAAATTGGGCACTGGAAGTTATGGGCGGTACACAATCCACTAAATCTGATGCAGCCCTTGGCTTAAATGATTCGCTTCAGGTTACAGACAAACTCAAAGTGACTGTCGCTGCTATAGAAGGGGAAGTCCTTACCTTTCAAATCGAAGGGGAAATGGAACAACATGTCCATTCCGGTGGACAGGCGACCTGTACGAAAAAAGCCGTCTGTGAAAAATGTGGGAAGGAATACGGAGAAATAGATCCAACATGCCATTTGAATCTCCAGCGACAGGGCTTTAAAGAGCCAACACAGGAGGAAAATGGATATACCGGTGATCTGGTATGTACAGATTGTAACGCCATAGTAGAAGCTGGTGAGATCATTGATAAATTACCAGTCACTCCACCTGATGGAAAACCGGAACCGGAAATACCGCCTGTATCTCCTGATAATAAGCCACCGGTCATGCTGGAAGGAAACAAAACAGAAGTAAGTAAAAATCCGGACAATAACTCCGGTGCAGTATTTCGTTCCAGTGCACCGCTCGCTAACTTAATCGAAGTTAAGGTAGATGAAAATGTATTAGTGAAAGATAAAGACTATACCGCCCACTCCGGAAGTACTATCATAACTTTACTTCCATCCTTCCTTGCCGGTCTTTCCGAAGGAGCTCACAACATTGCCATTGTATCAACAACCGGAACGGCAACGGCTGGTTTTTCTGTAATTTCAGATCCTGCCCCGGTACCACCGGCATCCGCACCTGTGCCACCGGCATCAGGTAATACAAACACTGATGGTTCATCTACAGATACTGTTGCTGATCCGGTTTCCGAAACTGCTTCTACAGCCGGATCTGCCAATGTATCCGGCAACAGTTCTTTACCTGATACCGCTCAGATAAAGAAAGACTCCTCCGGCACAGACATAAAATCACCGCAATGTGGAGAGAAAAACTGTTTCACACTCTTATTGGATGATTTCATAGAAATATTAAAAAAAGTATTAATATTCTTAGGTTTTTCATCTAAGATCTGAAAAAACACACAGGACAGCTCCTATGTTAAGCTGTCCTGTGTGTTTTTTTTCAAAAGTGATTGATATATTTTCTGCACGTCATAATCCGGTGCGTTCTGCCGAAGTATATCATAAATCTGCTCAATGACTGACGGATTTTCTTCCAGCATATCTGCTGTTTCAGCCACAGAACATCCTTTTTTGTACTTTTTCATGATCTGCTCGATCATTTTAGATGCTGCGCCTTCTGCTCTTCCTTCTGCTTCGCCCTGTGCCCTCGCTTCCGCTTCGCATTTATGAAATTGGTCTGCGAAAATTTCTTTTATTACATCACTCATGTTTCCTTCTTCCTCCACTTCTTTCCAGTTTGCGCGCATGGCGGTATCTGCTAGTGCCTGGAACAATTTTGAATCCCTGTTTTTCTCATATTGTTCCATAAATAATTTAATTTCTCCACCGGACTTCAAATTGTTGCGAAGTTTATTCAGCCAGTAATTATTTTCGATTGACAATTCCGGTACGATAATAAGCTGTATTGGAATTGCATCTCCATAGAGATAATAGATACCATTTTCGATATTTTTCACATTTATATTTCTCTCATTCTGAAGATTTCGTAACA
>OLSL01002666.1_pt1 | contig 13965 bp, 13 predicted proteins | sample 1672511 | NCBI WGS metagenome assembly OLSL01 (sample SAMEA3136694, study PRJEB25190) | human gut metagenome | biome: human gut; feature: human-associated habitat; material: faeces | place: Austria | collected 2013
GGCCTGCCATGACGGCGATCTTTTCCTTGCCGCCGATCTTCACGCCGCCGCAGTCGATCACGGAATCTGCCGGGTGGAACAGGCGGTTTGCACGCTTATAGGGCGCGGACACGCGGGTGACGTTGTCGATCCACGGGTTTGCCAGCACGTCCCGCTCGTCGATCTTGGTGGTGTCGCCCACCAGACCGAACACGTTGTAGTCCTTGCCGGTGATCAGGGTCACGTCCAGACCCTGCTTCTCGAATTTGTCAACGATCTTTTCCAGTTCGTCCTTCGGAGTCCCTTTTTTGGTGGAGATGATCATAGTGATAATTTCCTTTCGTTTTACATCACGATATGCGCCTTGCTGGAGCCGTCGGTGCGCAGCAGCTGGGCCAGATAGATGCAGGCGTGCAGGTAGCCCTGCGGGCCTTCCCCGATAAAGTGGCCCTGACAGCCAAAGGACACCACGTCCGTCTTGCGGAAGGGTTCCCGCTCGTCCGGGGCGTGCAGCATCACTTCCACGGCGGGTACGCCGCACAGGCGCAGCGCATCCAGAATGGCCACGCTGTAGTGGGCGTAGGCACCCGGGTTCAGCACGATGCCGTCCACCCGGCCCGCTGCGGCCTGAATTTCGTCCACGAGGTCGCCCTCGTGGTTCGTTTGGCAGCAGTCGGTCTCGATGCCCAGCTGCTCACAGCCCGCCTGCACATAGTCCATGATGGCGTTGTAGTCCAGCTCCCCGGGCACGCCCGGCTCTGACCAGCGCATAAGATTGAGGTTCGGACCGTTAAGAATCAAAAATTTCATCCAATGCCTCCATGGCGGCACGCAGGGCTTCGTCCAGTGTGCCGTTGTTGGGGATCACGGCGTCTGCTGCGGCCAGATACAGCGGGCGGCGCTGAGCTTCCATCTGGCGCAGCGCGTCCATGCTGGAAGAAAGCGGTCTGCCGCCGCCCACGGTCAGTGCATCCAATGGCCGGTCGATGAACAGAATGATGCCGTTCTGGTGCAGAGCACGCAGATTCTCCGACTTTTTTACAATGCCGCCGCCGCAGGAAATGAGCTGCCGGCCCTCTTTGCCAAAGCGCTGTGTTTCGGCAGTTTCCTTTGTGCGGAAGCCGTCCTCGCCCTCGGCTGCAAAGATATCCGGGATGCTGCGGCCGTCGGTCTTTACGATCTCCTCGTCCAGGTCCACAAAGGTGCGGCCAAGGCTTTTTGCCAGCAGCCTGCCGAGGGTGGTCTTGCCGCAGGAGGGCATCCCGATGAGAGCAATGTTCAGCATGTCGCGGCGCAGTGCGGCGGTGATGCGGCGGATCTCAACCGGCGCATCCTCAAACTTGCGGTCCAGAAAATATTCTGCGGCATACACTGCCTGCGCCACCAGCATTTCAAGGCCGCCCACAGCCACCGGCACGCCCGCTTCCTCGGCGCGGAGGATGAGCTCGGTCTTGTCGGGGTTGTACACCACATCCACCACAGCCTCGAGGCCCGGCATGGCGGCAACGTCCAGATTGCACACCCCCACATTCGGGTACATGCCCGCCGGGGTGGTGTTGACCACGATCTGCGCCCCGCTGGAAACGGCCTCGGCATAGCTCAGCTCGCCCTTTTCCGGGTCCGGATGGCGGCTGACGGTCAGCACCTTTGCCGCGCCCTTGTCCCGGGCCACAGCGCTGGTGGTGTTGTGGGTGCCGCCGGTGCCCAGAATGAGCACGGTCCTGCCTGCAAAATTTACGCCGTGGGCGTCGCACAGGTGGGCAAAGCCCATATAATCGGTGTTATAGCCGTAGAGCAGGCCGTTTTTGTTCACCACCGTGTTCACCGCCCCGATGGCCTTGGCCCGCGGGTCGATGTAGGAGCAGTATTCCATCACCAGCTTTTTATAGGGGATGGTCACATTGATGGCCTTGAACTGCCGCTTTGCCAGAAAGGCCCGGGCCTCTTCCTCGGTGGGCAGAGGGCACAGGTCGTAGTGGTAGCCGCAGAGCATCTCGTGGATGATCTTGGAGTAGGAGTGGCCGAGTTTTGCGCCGATGAGTCCGTATTCCATTTTACTCGTCCTCCTTCCGGAAGCTGGTGGGGTGGGTCATCCAGGCCTCGCCGTAGCGTGCCGTGAGCAGGTCGCCCACAGCCAGTGCGGCGGCGCAGGTCTGCACAATGGCGGCTCTGGGCACGATGCAGGGGTCGTGACGGCCCTGAATGGACAGCTGTGCGTCCTTTTTGGCAAGATAGTCTACTGTATCCTGCTGCTTGTAGATGCTGGGTGTGGGTTTGACCACGGTGCGGAACACCACCGGCATCCCGTTGGCGATGCCGCCGTTGATGCCCGCATTGTGGTTGGTGGCGGTCACCACCGCACCCTCCGGTGTCATGCGGAAAGCGTCGTTTGCTTCGGAGCCGCGCATCCCGGCAAAGCCGAAGCCGGTGCCGAACTCGATGCCCTTGACGGCGGGGACGGAGAACACCAGATGTGCGATCTCGCTTTCCACGCTGTCAAAATAGGGCTCACCGATGCCTGCCGGCAGGCCGAGGATGGCGGTTTCCAGCATCCCGCCCACGCTGTCGCCCTCCGCACCGGCGGCACGGATGGCGGCTTTCATGGGTTCTTCTACGGTTTCATCCAGCACCGCAAAGCCCTCGGGCTTGCTGGCAAGGGCTTCCACCTGAGCAGAGAGCTGTGCGGCATCATCCTGTGCAAAGCGGGTGTCCGCAATGCCAGCGCACTCTGCGATATGGGTGGTGATGTCGATGCCCGCACGGTGCAGTGCGCTCAGCACAATGGCACCGCCCGCCACAAAGGCGGCCGTCACCCGGCCGGAGAAGTGCCCGCCGCCGCGCGCATCCTGAAAGCCGTGGTACTTGGCGTAGGCGGTGTAGTCTGCATGGCCGGGGCGCAGAAGGTCTGCGGTCTTGGCGTAATCGCCGCTGCGGGTGTTGGTATTTTCGATCATCAGGGCAATGGCGGTGCCGGTGGTGCGGCCGTTCACCACGCCGGACAGCAGCTGCACGGCATCTGCCTCCACCCGGGGAGTGGACAGGCCGTCGCCCCGGGCACGGCGCTTGTCCATGCAGGCGGCGAGAAATGCCTCGTCCACCGGCAGGCCTGCGGCCATGCCGTCCAGCACCGCGCCGATAGCGCGGCCATGGCTCTCGCCGAAAATGGTCAGCGAAAGGTCGCTGCCGAATGTATTTTTCATGGCTTACTCCTCAATGCCCAGCAGGGGACGCAGGCCCTCCACCGGGATGGTCTCGGCGCGCCAGCAGCCCAGACCCGGCACCTTGATAATGGTGATCTGGCCGCTCTGTGCCTTTTTGTCGTGCAGCATTTCAGCCAGCACCTTTTCCTTATCGTAGGTGGTGCGGGTGGGCAGGCCGAGGCGGCGGTATACCGCGCGCACCCGCTTCTGCAATGCCTTGGATTCGATCATGGGCAGCATGCCCAGCGCCACGCACTCGCCGTGGTAAAGGCCCACGGTGCGGCGGCCCTTGATGCCCTTGACGGCCTCGATGCCATGGCCGATGGTGTGGCCGAAGTTGAGCGCCTTGCGCATGCCCTGCTCAGTCTCGTCCTGCTCCACGATGTTCTTCTTGAACCGCAGGCTGCGGCAGATGATCTCGCCGATCTGGGCATCCACGTCGCCATTTTCAAAGATCGCGAACAGCTCGGGGTCTGCCAGCAGGCTGGCCTTGACGGCTTCTGCCAGACCGTTGATGAAGTGGCGGCGGGGCAGGGTGGACAGGGTGTCCGGGTCCACGATGACCAGCTTGGGCTGCCAGAAAGCACCTACGATGTTTTTGGTGTCGCCCAGATCCACGGCGGTCTTGCCGCCGATGGAGGAATCGATCATGGAAAGGGTGGTGGTGGGGCAGTTGATGAAGTCGATGCCCCGCATGTAGATGGAAGCGGCAAAACCGGCCAGATCGCCTACCACGCCGCCGCCTACGGCGATCACCAGATCGCCGCGGCCCATGCCGAATTCCAGCATCTGCTTGAGGACGGATTCCAGAATTTTAAAGCTCTTGCTGGCTTCGCCCTGCGGCACCGTGATGATGTGGGCATCCTTGCACTGGTCGGCCACCATCTGGGCGTACTGTGCGGGCACACCGCTGTCGGTGACAACGGCTACCCGGCGGTCCAGCCGGGCAAACTGGTACAGGTTTTCCAGCGAGCCGCTCTTCACGATGATGTCGTAGCTGCGCTCGCCCAGATTCATGGTCAGCTTGGTTCCGATAAATTCACTCATTTGGTATACACTCCTAACAGCCGCACGGTACGGCAGGTGCGGTCAAGCTCACGCAGCAGCGCGGCGGTCTCGTCGGCGGTGGGGTCGCCCACCAGCTCCACGTAAAAATAATATTCAAACGGCACATGAGGCATGGGCCGGCTCTTGATGGACTCCATATTGAAGCCGCTGGCACCGATGATCTGGATCACCTCGCCCAGCTTGCCGGGCTTGTTGTCCACCGTGAACAGCAGCGAGAACCGGTTGCCGCCGGTAGGCTTTTCGCGGCTGAGCACGATAAAGCGGGTGGTGTTGTCGCCGTCGGTGTTGATGCTGGGCACCAGCACCTCCAGCCCGTACAGTGCCGCCGTCTCCACGCTTGCAATGGCCGCTTTGGAGGCATCGCCGCTTTCAGCCACGAACTTTGCGGCCATGGCGGTGTTGGCCATGGCAGTGGCGGGCAGGCCGAACTGCCTTAAAAAGGTCTCGCTCTGGGCGATGGCCTGCTGATGGCTGTAGACGCTTCTGATCTGGTCGAGCTTTGTGCCCGGCAGCACCAGCAGGTTCTGGGAGATGGGCAGATCGTACACATCCACCACCCACAGCGCCGGATGGTTATAGCACAGATCCAGCACGGCGGAAACATCGCCCGCATGGCTGTTCTCAAAGGGAACGACGCCCCGGGCAGCATCGCCGCGTTCCACCGCGTCAAACACCTCGTCCCAGGTGGGATAGCTCACAGCCTCGGCGTGGGGGAACAGCGCCCGGAGGGCAATGTGGGCAAAGGCACCCTCCACGCCCTGATAGGCGGCGCGGTTCTGGCCCAGCACCACGGCTTCGTACTGCTTTGCCACATCCATCAGGTTCTGCACGTGATCCTTATAATAGGGCCGCAGGGCGGGAGACTGAATGCGGGCCGCAGCCTTTTCCAGCACGGCCGTCTCGCGGGCAGCGTCATAAATGGGCAGGCCGTGGGCTCTTTTGTATTCTGCCACCTGCAGTACAGCGGCCATCCGCCGCTCAAACAGTGCGGCAAGCTGGGTATCCACTGCGTCGATCTCGGCGCGTGCCTGTTCCAGTGCGTCCATGGGTTCACATCCTTTTATATGGCTCAGATCGGCCATTTGATTCTCAGATACCCAGTAAGTATACCATAACTGGGACGGAGAAACAACAAGGCCTCCGGCGTTTCAAAGGGGAGAATATTTCAAATCAGCCCCTTGTAAAAAGACGAAAATTGCAAAGGCGTTGACCATTTTAAATGCCCTCCGCTGCGCTCTGGGCATATTTAGCGGAAATGCTATTTTTATTTTTCGTGTTTGTCGTGGCCTCGACGCTTGTCGGGGCAAAGCCCTTCCATCTGCTAATGCAGACCGCTCGCCTGCTTGAAAGCCCCGCTGCGGCTTTCATTGCTGCGCAACCGCAGGGCCGCTCCAAACACATTTTCACAAAGAAGGCCGAAACCGGGAAATGCATCGAAATGCCGTTTGCCGTCACGACCTTTCCCGTGAAAAAGTATCTCCGAAACGACCGCAGTCGTTTCGGAGATACAAATAAAAATATGATTTCCTCTAATGATGGCCAAAGCGAACGCGGCGGCCATTTTCAATCGTGCCGCTTTGCCAAAAGCTCTTCCCTGCTTCTTGCTTTGCCGTAATATCTCCCGTAGGGATTGTCCAGCGCCTGCGCAAGGGAGACCGGATTTTCCGGCTGTGGCTTTACCACCGGTTTTGCCGTCCGGTCAAAGCGGAGCTGTGCGGCGGGCCCGCCGCGCTTTATCCGGAAACGCATGGCTCACCCCTCGGCCCCGGCGCTGGAAACGGCCCCGGCGGTCAGCTTGTTCCACAGTTCTTCGCCGCCAGCCAGCAGGTCGGCGGTGTCCTTGTTCCATGCACCGCGGATGCCGATGTAGTACCGGCTGAGCAGCTCCTGACTGGAGCCGCTTTCGCTCTGCACAGCATCAGAAGCGTAATCGCCCAGATCAAGGCCCGCCAGCACCGGGCAGTCGGTCCAGCGGTAGACCATGTTCCACCAGTCACTGTCTGCGTCGGACTGCGGCAGGCTGCCGTCGAGGTAGCGCAGGGTGCCGGTGGTCTGCTGGAACCCGGCTGGGTCGTACAGGATGAAGATGGAGCTCAGCGCGCCCTGAATGTCGGTGGAAAGCTTGGTGGTGCCTGCCATGTCAAGGTAGGCATCTGAGTCCTCGTTGCCAAAGTCCATGGTGTAGAGGTTCAGCTTTACCACCACCTTGCCGTCGCCGTTCCGGTCCTCACCGTAGGCGGCAAGGGCGTCCTGCAGGGCGGTCTGGGTGGCTTCCGGCAGGTAGTGGGGGGCCACTACCGCTACGTTGTAATCTGCATGGACGGTAAAAAAGTACTGCCCGATGAAGTTGTAGCCGAAGAACACCACGATGATGCCGATGATGATGACCCACTTGAGGTTATAATCCCACCAGTTGGCCCAGCGTTCCTTGCGGGTGTACTGGCGCTGTTTGCGGGGCTGGAGGTCTTTGGGGTCGATATCGCGTTCGTAACGGTAGCTTGCCATGGGGCAGTTTCCTCCAAGTTCTGATTTACAGCTGTGCCAGAATGGCCTGACGCACAGCGTCCGGCAGCTGCTTCTGCTCGGCCTTGCTCATGCCTGCAGTCCGGATGGGCGGCAGCACCTTGATATGCACGCTGCCCGGATGGCACAGGTTGCCATTGTTCTCAAACAGGGCACGTGCACCGGTAATGGCCACCGGAACCACCGGTGCGCCGGTCTTGACGGCAATGCGGAATGCACCGGCCTTGAACTCACCGGCACCGCCCTCTTCTCCCTTGTAGCGGGTGCCCTCCGGGAAAATGACGAAGCTCTTGCCGCTCTCCACAATGGCAGTGGCGTCGTTCAGGGCGCGCACGGATGCCCGCAGGTCGTCGCGCTGCACGAACACGCAGCCCAGCAGCTTCATCCAGCGGTTCAGCAGCGGGATCTTTTCCAGCTCTTCCTTGGCAAGGATGCCGTGGGGCTTATCCAGACTGGCCAGCAAAAGCGGGATGTCGTAGTAGCTGCGGTGGTTGCCCACGAACACGCAGGCCGTATCTTTGGGGATATTCTCAAGGCCCTCCACGCTCAGGGAAACGCCGGTCACCTTTAAAATGCCCCGGCTCCAGTGCGGGATATGCTTGTTGACAAGCTCTTCCACCAGCTGCATGTCGCCTGCAGCCAGAGCGCGTTCCGCCCGGCGCAGCACGCCATAATGGACGATCATATAACCAAATAAGTAGATAAACATCGCAATCGTGCGAAAAATACTCATTGTGTTTTCCTCCCTTCGGCAAAATATGCCATTGTCATTGTATCACACTTTTTGTAAAAAGGGGAGAAATAACACTTTTTTTACAAATCGGAGGATCTGCGGTCTTGCAAAATTGACAAAATGCGGGTATATTTATAGTTGTAAAGCCAGCACAATGGCACTTTCTGCGTGAAACACCTTTGCTGGACCAATGGGAGAAAGAGAAAGGTACCATAGAATATGGGTTTATTTCCTTCTGCAAATGACTTCAAAGCCGGCAAGGGTGTGGAGAAAGACACCCCCCGCAAGACCGGCATAGGCCGCTTTTTTGAGCTTGTGGGCCGTGATATGAACGGCATGTTCCTTGCAAACCTGCTGGCCTGCATCGGCTTTCTGCCGGTGATCTGTCTGGTGTACATCGGCTTTCTGGCAAACAGCCTGCCTGTCATGCTGGCAAGCGCGGTGGTAGGCGGCATTCTGGCCGGGCCTGCGCTGGCCGGCATGTACGATACCGTGCTGCGCGCCCTGCGCGATGAGGCCGGTTACTGGTGGGTGACCTACCGCCGCGCCTTCAAGCGCAACTTCAAGGCCAGCATTGCGCCGGGCATCTTCTACTGCGTCGTGGTCACGATGCAGATCTTCCTTGTGTATTTCTGCTTCAGCATGCTGGCGCAGGGCACCAATGTGGGCGTGCCGCTGTGGGTGGCCACGGTGCTGAACCTGCTCATCTTCCAGATGCTGTTTGCCTACATGTGGCCGCAGGTGGTGCTGCTGGATCAGCCCTTCAGCCTGACGATGAAAAACAGCCTCAACTGCATGATCGCCTTCCTGCCCCACGCACTGGCGGCTGCCATCGTGCAGATCCTGTTCTGGGGCGTGGTGATCCTGTGCATGCCGCTGGGCCTGCTGCTCATGCTGATCTTCGGCTTCTGGTTCGTGACCGAAGTATCCTGCCAGATCATCTACGGCGATATTGAAAAGGTGTTCCACATTGAGGAGAGCATCCGCAAAATGAAGGATGCCGAGCTGGAAGCGGCCCTGAAAGAGGACTATGATTCCGGCGAGGACGACACCGAAAAATGATCTTCTGCCGGGAAGCTTCTCAAAGCGCTTTCCGGGATCGACCGAACAGCGTGAATTTCAAGAAGGGAGATGTGTCCCATGGAACAACGGAATAATCTGGTCCTGCAGGGCACCGAGACCTTCTCCCGCGGGCAGCTGGACAATGTGGCGCTGGACGGCGGTGCGCTGGTGCTGGACAGTGTGGCGGGCCGCTGCCTGCAGTACGGCAGCTACACCACGCCGGAGTTTGCCATGCCGCCGTTCTGCAACCTGAATGTCAGCTGGAACGCCTTTGCGCCCCACAACACCATGGTTGAGGTGCGCTGCCGGGTCTATGCCGGCAGCAGATGGACCGGCTGGATGAGCTTTGGCAAATGGGCGCCGGGTTATCCCCGCTGCAGCTGCACCTCCCAGAGCGACGACGGCATGATCTTCCTCATGGGCGATACCGTGACCGTGGCAACGCCCGGCGGCGGCACCGGCGTGCAGCTGCAGGTGAACCTTTCCACCAACGATGACAAGGTCTCGCCCGCAGTGCGCCTGCTGGCCGCGGCAGTGCGGCCGCTGGCGTGGGAAAAGCACAACGGCCACCCGCTGAACCGGCAGCTCTATCTGCCGGAATACTGCCTTTCCGCCCACGATCCCAGCTTTGGGCGCACCATGGATCTGCCGCTGGTCATGGCGGCACTGATGAACTGCTGGGGCGAGGATGTCCTGCCCGAAGAAGTGGCTTATGTGATGGAGGACATGGCCCACAGCACCACCGCCAATGCGGCCTTTGCGGCTGCTGCCGCTGGCTGCTGCGGCTACCCCTGCTGGCAGGCATGGATGGACCTTGCCGACCTGCGTGCCCAGATCCACGATGACTGCTGTGTGGCAGTGCAGGTGGAGCGGCGCATCCGCGGCCAGCGGGACCCGGTGCGGGTCTGGATGGGCCTGCGCGGCTTTGGCCACGACGATGCCGTAATGGCAGATTATGTGCTGCTGAACGACCCCACCGCAGATTCCAACGGCGCAGTGAACTGCACCATGGCACTGGTGGACTTTATGCGTTACTTTACCGGGCGCGCCATCGCCCTGCGGGCAAAACCCCGCGATGTTGCCGCCAACCGTCCGCTGCGGATGCGCTGCGAGCTGGTGCCCGGCGAGACGGCAGACGTTTACTATTTTGAGCAGCGCGGCGTGAAGGACCCGCTGCCGGAAGGCTTTTCCGGCTGGGTGGCCTGTGCGTGCCACGACGGTGTGGCCCACGCCACCACCGCCCACCGCAGCTTCTGCCGGATGGAGCGCACGCCGGAGGGAGGCATCCGCTTCCCGGAAAAGATCATGGCCGCAGGCTGCCGCTGCAGCGTGTATGCAGTGGACCAGACCGGTGCCATGCGCGTGGCGGAGGTGCGGCTGCCAAAGCCGCGCCCCACGCCGGAGCAACCTGTTTCCCAGGCACAGGAAAAGCCGGCGGAATGACCGGCCCGACCCAAAGCCTTTGGGCTATAGATCAAGACATAGGAGGAACACATTATGGCAAAGACGATCATCACTTTGGGACGTGAATACTGCACGGGCGGCCGCTACATCGCAGAAGATGTGGCAAATGCACTGGGCATCAAGCTTTACGACAAAGAGCTGATCACCATGGCAGCAAAGCATTCCGGCCTTTCGGAAGAAGCTGTTGCCGCCAGTGAAAAGCGGCATACCCACAGCCTGCTGTACAGCCTGTACACCATGGGCAATGAGCTGCCGCTGGGCGATCAGGTGTTCATTCTTCAGAGCCGCATCATCAAGCAGCTGGCCGAGGAAGGCCCCTGCGTGATCCTGGGCCGCTGCGGCGACTACGTGCTGCGCGAGCGCAAGGATGTGCTGCGCGTGTTCGTGTATGCACCCAAGGAGTGGCGGCTGGAATACGCAAAGACCAACCCGCTGGTCAAGGCCAAGGACGAAAAGGGCATCAAGGAAGAGGTGGAAAAGACCGACCGCAACCGCTCTGCCTACTACAACTACTACACCCAGAACCGCTGGGGCGATGCCCACAACTATGATCTGGCCATCAACGCTGCCCTGGGCCGCGAGACCTGCGTCAAGATGATCCTGGACGCTGTCGCCGCCAAGGAAAAGACCATGGCTGAGTGATCCCCGCCGGGCCGGACGGCCCAAAAAACAATGCTGCTTCGTGGGTAGGGTGCTTTTGTGCTCTGCCCACGTTTTGGGCAACGGCATCGCCCTCCTGTTCAAGCATAAACCCTCGTCTATCATTCAACGTCAAAAGGAGAAATCGTGGAAAACAAACAGCTCAATCTTTCCGAACCCGAAAACATCATGGGCACCATGGATGTCAACCCGCTGCTGATCAAGCTCAGCATCCCGATGATGATCTCCATGCTGGTGCAGGCACTGTACAACGTGGTGGACTCGATCTTTGTCGCCCGTGTCAGTGAGAACGCTCTGACCGCCGTCTCTCTGGCCTTTTCGCTGCAGAACATGATGTTCGCCGTGGGCATCGGCACCGGCGTGGGTGTCAACGCCCTGCTCTCCAAGAGCCTGGGCGAAAAGAACCAGTACCGCGCCAACAAGACCGCCGAGAACGGCCTGTTCCTGGCACTGTGCAGCTACCTGGTCTTTCTGGTGCTGGGCCTGACCGTTGTGCGCCCCTACTTCTACGCCCAGACCGCCGATGCCGACATCGCCGAGCAGGGCATCCGCTACCTGACCATCTGCTGCGTGCTCAGCCTGGGCATGTTCATGCAGGTGATGAACGAGAAACTGCTGGCCGCTACCAGCCGCACCACCCTGAGCATGATCAGCCAGCTGGTGGGTGCCATCGTCAACATCATCCTTGACCCCATCTTCATCTTTGGCTACTGCGGCGAGGCTCTGTCCGGCACCACCGGTGCAGCTTTGGCCACCGTCATCGGCCAGTTCTGCGGCGCAGGGGTCTCCTTCTACCTCAACCTCCGCAAGAACCCCGATATCCAGCTGGATTTCAAGGGCTTCCGCCCCAGCGCCGAAGCCATCAAACGGATCTACGTTGTCGGCCTGCCCAGCATCGCCATGCAGTGCGTGGGCAGCGTGATGACCTTCCTGATGAACCAGATCCTCATGGCCTTTACCGCCACCGCCGTGGCCGTGTTCGGCGTTTACTTCAAGCTGCAGAGCTTCGTGTTCATGCCCATCTTTGGCATGAACAACGGCATGGTGCCCATCATCGGCTACAACTACGGTGCCCGCAAGCCCGACCGCGTCAAAAAGACCATCAAGTGCGCCATGTTCTATGCAGAGGCCATCATGCTGGTCGGCTTCCTGCTGTTCCAGTTCCTGCCCGACAAGCTGCTGGGCCTGTTCTCCGCCAGCGAGGCCATGCTGGCCATTGGCAAGCCTGCCCTGCGCATCATCTGCTTCCACTTCCTGCTGGCCGGCATGAGCATCATCCTGTCCTCCACCTTCCAGGCGCTGGGCAACGGCATGTTCAGCCTGATCATCTCGGTCTGCCGCCAGCTGGTGGTCCTGCTGCCCGCTGCCTGGCTGCTGAGTAAGACCGGCAACGTGAATATGGTGTGGTGGTCCTTCGTCATTGCAGAGCTGGTCAGTGTGACCCTGAGCTTTGTGTTCTTTGCCCGCCTGGACAAAAAGATCATCGAGCCCATGTACGACAACGCTGCTGCTGTACAGTAAACCGTTTCAGAACCCGTCCGGCACAAGAAAGGAACGTGACCTTTTATGGCAAAGAAGTTGAAATGGAATCTGATCCTGATGAGCGTGCTCTACCTGGGGCTGGGCATCTTCCTGCTCATGCGGCCCTCCACCGCCCTCAACGTGGTCTGCTACGCCCTGGGCGGCGTGGTGCTGGTGTGCGCCGCCGTTCAGCTGGTGCGCTACTTTGCCGTGGAGCGCGGCATCTTCCAGAGCCAGCTCACCCTCATCTCGGGCATCATCTGCCTGGGCCTGGGCGCGTTCCTCATCCTCCGCAGCGACATCGTGGTGCGCATCCTGCCCATTGTGTTCGGCCTGTTCGTCATCTTCGACAGCCTGGGCCGCATCCAGAACGCTCTGGACCTGCGCCGCTGTGAGTACCCCAGCTGGAAGGGCTTCCTGCTGCTGCCTGTGCTCAGCGTGGTGCTGGGCGTAGTGATGATCCTGAACCCCTTCGGCACCATGGAGACGCTGGTCATGGCCATTGGCATCATCCTCATCATCGAGGGTGCCATCAACCTGCTCAGTGCCCTGTACACCGTGCTGGCCATCCGCCGCTTTGCCAAGCTCCACCCCGAGACCCAGTCCATGCTGGAATCCCTGACCGGTCAGGACCTGAACGGTGACGGCGTGATCGCCCCGGACATCGCCCCTGCCGACGTGGAAGCCTCCGCTGTGGAGCTGGATCATGTAGATGAGAGCGCGGAAGTGGAGCAGGAAGAGGATTAAACTCCCTCCGTCATCGCTGCGCGATGCCACCTCCCTCCATGAGGGAGGCTTTGGCCACCCCCATAAAGCTTCCCTCCGAGAAAAGGCTCCCTCTCCGAGGGAGCTGTCGCCGACAGGCGACTGAGGGAGTTTGTAACTAATAGCAAAGGATAAAACTAGAGATGGAAAAATACGATCTGATCATTGTGGGTGCCGGTCCGGCCGGCATCTTCACCGCTGTAGAGCTGCTGCGCCACGGCAGCAAGAAAAAGATCCTGCTGGTGGAAAAGGGCAAGCCGGTGGAAAAGCGCCACTGCCCCAAGGCCGAGCTGGGCCACTGCGTCAACTGCCGCCCCACCTGCGCCATCACCACTGGCTTCTCCGGTGCAGGCGCGTTCTCGGACGGCAAGCTGAGCCTCTCCTATGAGGTGGGCGGCGACCTGCCCACCCTCATCGGGGAGGAGTTTGCCCAGGAGCTGATCGACTACACCGATAAGATCTATCTGGAGTTCGGCGCAGACCCCCATGTGGAGGGCATCTACACCGGCGAGGATATCAAGGAGATCCGCAAAAACGCCATCCATGCCGGCCTGAAGCTGGTGGACTGCCCCATCCGTCATCTGGGCACCGAGAAGGCACAGGAGCTGTATCTGGCCATCCAGAATTATCTGGCCGACAACGGTGTGGAAATGCGCTTCAACACCGAGTGTGAGAACATCATTCTGGAAGAGGAAGGCTGCAAGGGTGTGCTGCTGAAGGATGGCGATGACCTGCTGCCCGTGTATGCGGACGAGGTGGTCATCGGCACCGGTCGGCGTGGCGCAGACTGGCTGGAAAAGCTCTGCGCCGAGCACCACATTGCCCATAAGCCCGGCACCGTGGACATCGGTGTGCGCGTGGAGTGCCGCAACGAGGTCATGGAAAAGGTGAACAAGGTGCTGTATGAGTCCAAGCTCATCGGCTACCCCAAGCCCTGGAAGAACAAGGTGCGCACCTTCTGCCAGAACCCCGGCGGCTTTGTGGCGCAGG
>OLSL01002671.1_pt1 | contig 13924 bp, 9 predicted proteins | sample 1672511 | NCBI WGS metagenome assembly OLSL01 (sample SAMEA3136694, study PRJEB25190) | human gut metagenome | biome: human gut; feature: human-associated habitat; material: faeces | place: Austria | collected 2013
TCGGTGCGCGAACTTGTCGATGAGGGATCTCGGGCTTCCCGGGCATTGAACTTTACTGGTCAGGACTGTTTTCTTGCGGCTTTTTCTGTCTTTATTTTCCGGTTATCATTTTTGTTTTACAGATGCCACACCAGATCTTTGGCCGGAACCACTTCGTACTCACCGGCTTTTGCACCTACACGGAGGTAGACGTTTTTGATTCCGGCCTGGATAATAAGGCGGGAGCAGATGGGGCAGGGTTTTGCGCGGTGAACAGAATTATCACCAGGATTGATGCCGGCAAGGTAGAGGTCGGCACCGATGGTCTGTTCGCGGGAACAGTTCAGCAATGCATTCTGCTCAGCATGGATCGCACGGCAAAGACCGTACCCCTCTCCCTGATGCATACCCAGTTTTATTCTCGGACACTCGCCGATATCGCAGCAATTGTCGTAGCCGCGCGGGGATCCATTATAGCCGGTGGAGATTACCACATCATCTTTTACGATCACCGCACCGTATTTTCGTTTGATGCAGGTGCTTCGATAGGCAAATGCTTCGGCTACATTCAGGTACGTATCTATTTTGGATATTCGTTTTGTTCCTTCCGGACCTACCATGTTGCTTCCTCCTGATTGTCTTTTCGCAACTGTTCAGTATCTTCACCGTTATGCTATCTACTGGATAGTTACTTTTTATTATTTTTCTTTCTATAGGATAGCTCAGAAATGATGTTTTGTAAACTGCATCTCGTAGACTCTCGTTGTCTGTTTTCTGCTTTCAAACCGGAACGCACCCGAAATGCGGCACAACACATGCAAAAAGCAGACAGTAACAACTGTTCAAAGTTATTCCTGTCTGCTTTCTTTATCCGCAAGCCTGTTTGTATTCCATCAGTTTCCGGCGTGCCTGCTGGTTCAAGTGGCGGGGTACCTGGATCTGGACGGTGACGTACTGGTCGCCGTGGACGTTCGGATTTTTCATAGATACAATTCCTTTTCCACGCAGCCGGATCTTGCTGCCCGACTGAGTCCCTTCTTTGATTTTACAACTAACATCCCCGTATAATGTGGATACTCTGGTTTCTCCGCCGAGAGCGGCGGTTGTGTATGGGATACTGACCGTGGTGTAGACATCGACGCCTTTTCGTTCGTATCCCGGTTTTCTTCCAACCTTTGCTTTCAGCAACAGATCGCCAGGTTCACCGCCTCCGATTCCCGGATGACCTTTTCCACGCAGTCGAACGCTCTGTCCGGTATCAATTCCCGCAGGAATATGCACTTTCAAAGTGCGGTTGCCTCCTGCTTCCTGCAATGTGATCATCTTGTCGCAGCCAAATACAGCCTCATCAAAGGTAAGTGAAATCTCTGCTTCCAGATTCTCCCCTTTTCCGGAATAAGTTTCATGAAATCCATGTTTACCATAGAAGCCATCATTTTCTCTCTGATGGAACTGCTGATAGAATCCGCTGTCGTTATGAAATCCTTCGCTGTGGAAATTCCCGCCTTTTGCTCCCCGGCGAAACATATTTCCAAACAGATCTCCGAAGATGTCATCTCCACCTGATCCGTTAAAATGGTACTCCCGATAACCATTCTGGCTGTTATCACTGCCGAAGTTTTCATATCCATATTGTTTCTGTGCTCTTGCGGCATCCGCATTGAATCCCGGCTCGAAGGCGATATGTCCGAATTCATCGTATAATTTTTTCTTTTCCTCATCTCCCAGTACTGCATAGGCTTCCGAGATTTCTTTGAATCGTTTTTCTGCCTCTGCATTACCGGCGTTGGTGTCCGGATGATATTTTTTCGCCAGTTTCCGGTAGGCTTTTTTAATTGCCGAACTGTCTGCCTCTTTGCTTACGCCAAGCACTTCATAGTAATCTCTTTTATTTTCCACTTGTTCCACCTCCTTTGGGAACTTGTTACATCCTGTACATTCGGCTTGCTGCCTGTATATATAAAAAAGAGAGACTCCGGATATAAAGTTTGTCCTGTCCCTCTGTGGTAATCTCTATAGTGAACGGGTTTTAAAACCCTGTTATTTTCCTTTTTCTGTTCACTCGATTTCACAGTAATGAGCGCACAGTTTATTTATCCGGCAGGCGCCCGGTCCGCGCCTGCCGCATGAATGGATAAAACTCGTAATACGTGTTTTGTCTCAATTTTCATCTCCCTGCTCTTTTATGCAATAGAGATGTATTTTGCTTCTTTTACTTCCGGTTTTGCTTCTTTTTTCGGAATCTCCAGTTTCAGGACACCATCTTCAAATTTTGCTTTGATGTCTTCCTGGGTGATATCTTCTCCTACATAAAAGCTTCTCTGACAGGTTCCACTGTATCTTTCTTTGCGGATGTACTTGCCGTCTTTGTTTTTCTCTTCTTTGTTCTGTTTGGTCGATGCGGTAATGATCAGGTAGCCGTCTTTGACTTCTCCCTTCACATCTTCTTTTTTGAATCCCGGCAGGTCAATGGATACGTCAAATCCGTCTTTGTTTTCTACTACATCGGTTTTCATCAGGGCGTTCTGCGCACTCTGTGTATAAGTTCTCTCCGGAACTCCAAAGAAATCATCCATAAAATTCTCACCAAAAATACTAGGCATTAACATAAGTCATTTCTCCCTTCTATTTGTTCCGCCCGGTGGCGGAGTGATTGCTTAATTGATTATTCGTGTAGAACATCCGGTAGTTGAATTTCTTTATTTCTCTTCCTTTGTTCTATCTGTACTATAACACCTGTATTAGCACTCGTCAAGGGGGAGTGCTAATTTTTTTGTGAAAATTTTGTGTCCTTTCTTCTTGTTCTTTTGTTCCTGAAGTTTACAGTTTCAGAAGGTCTGTGCCGTCTTTTTTCTGGCGGTAGCCGGCAAAGTCCTGACTGCCTTTGTACATGCGGCTGCTACCGTTGGTGGTCTCCGGGGCGATGCCCGGAGCTGTCAGGATGTCGGTGGCAGCGGAGAGGCATTTTGGAGCCGGATCACCTTCCGGGGTATTCTGATAGTTTACATATGTATTACTCTGATAATATGCCTTGGGGCTGTTGTAGGTCCAGGACTCTTCTTTGGGGGCGTTTCCGGCGTAGATGATAATGTTGTCGGTGACTTCGATTCCGCCGCCTTCGATCATTGTATCGCCCCAGATCCGATGACGGATAAAGTTCACGCCTTCTTTTATATAGAAGATGTTGCCATAGATTTTCGCATCCACGTTTCGTACCGGGGTCAGGATGCCTGTTCCGTCATTCTGACTGATGTTGTAGCGGAAGATGTTGTTGACGCTCTCGCCCTCACAGAACATCACACAGCCACCGCCATTGTTGCAGCTGTAGTTGTACTGGTAGATCGTTCCGTCACCGGAGTCGGCATCCCACGCCTGACCATCCTGATTATAGACAGTGTTGTAGACTTCGTTGTACTGGAACAACGCTGTTTTGCATTTCCATGGCCAGATGGCGGCTGCGGTCATACCGCCACGGTTTCCTTCTTCGTTGTACAGATCCGGGTGGATGTCCACAGCGATATTTTCAGACACATTGTACTGGATCAGCGGTTCAAAGCAGTACATCGGTGTGATGCCGTCTCCGCCGATATCTTTGACAAAGTTGTGTTCAATCACAACATTGGTGGAGCCGTAGGTTTTCACCACTTCATCGGGCAGTTCCAGTGTGGTAAATTTGTCATGCTGGTACGTGTAGCCTGCGGCGATTCCCCATCTGCGGCAGTTCTCAACTTTACAGTGATGGATATGGATACCGTCATAACGGGCGATTCCGGTCTTTTCTTCGTCATCCGGACGGGAGACTGACATGTAGATACCGCCATTGTTCAGATGTTTGTCGTAGATATTTCCCTCTACATCATGGATATACAGATGATCGAGTTCGATCTCATGGAGCGTCCCGTGATTCTTCACAATCACGGATACACCGGTGCGGTTCATACGGTCTGCCTGGTTCAGGCGCTCATTTTTGACGCATGGGTTGTTTGTAATTTCCAGATTCCGGATGGAAATGTATTCTGCATCGTATAAAAGAACCGCTGAGGACAGATAGCCTTTCCAGGTATGTACTACATTGTCCAGATGTCCGCCATAGTTCTGATACCAGATCCCGTTTCCGTCCGTCTCGATGCGCGGCAGCGCACCTTCTCCGTACGCATCTACCACAACCGGTGCCTCCTTTGTACCACCTCTGTACAGATGCAGATACTCTCCGACAAATACTGATCCTCTCTCCAGAAGAATCTGATCTCCCGGCTGGATCTCCATCTGGTTTACCTTTCTCAGACTGCGGAATGCTTTCTCCGGTGCATACCCGCTGTTTGCATCATCTCCGTTTACACTGCTCACATAAATTGCTCTTCCCATGCAAAAACCTCCCTGTAAATTCTATAATTATAAAATTTATCCTCTGCTATTTTTCTTCTGCAGATAACAGAAAAGTGCCGGATTCTTACATCTGACACTCTTTTCCCTGTTGTAAATACACCTCTTAAGATACTCTGTTCTATCCGATCAGAATCGCATACTGCTTTTTCCAGCATTCTCCCGGCTTCGCCCGGTTGATTCCCGGCTTTTTTGAAATATCTTCACAAAACCCTTCATCATCACATCTTCCCGCCCAGGGTTCCAGACAGACATACGGTCCTTTCGGAAGGGACCAGATTCCAAAACTGCAAAATTCATCGATACAACGGACTCCCGCATAAAGCTGCCCGGTGGCTTTTCTTCTGAGCCATACTTCCCGGATCTGTGCATCGTCAACTACCAGCGTGTCCACATCAAACAGCTGGTCACTTAACACCAGCGTATGATCTGTCAGTTTCACCCGGTATTTCTGATCCGGTTTTCCGGTACCGTTCACCAGATCGACTGCGGTAGCGGTAAACTCTGTATTTTCCGGAAAATATAGTTCGTAGTCTTCTTTCTGTTCTCCTTCTTTTTCAAAACGGAAGCCCGGATGTCCGCCAATCGTAAAACTCATGACTTCCCCGGATCGGTTTTCCACTTCCCAGCTGACGAGAACCTCTTTTTCTCTCAGTTCATAGGTGATCCATAATACAAAATCAAATGGATAGTACTTTCTTGTCTCTTCGTCAGACATTAATCGGTAGCGAAGTTTTTCCGTACCCTCTTCCACACAGGTGAATTCTTTTTCTCTGGCAAATCCATGCTGACGGGTCTGATATTCCTTTCCGTTGATCTTCATTTTTTTCTGCCAGGTACTTCCCACATTCGGAAAAAGAATCGGAGACCGGTAGCTCCAGAAAGCCGGATCCCCATTCCAGAGAATCTCCGCACCGGTATCCTTTCTCATAATCCGCATCAGTTCTGCTCCGCGGTCACTGACTTCTACATAGAGGAAAGGATTTTCTATCTTTCTGTTCATCGTTTGTTACTCCTCTTACACGCTCTGTTTTCTTATTACTATACCCTGTTTTTTTCCAGTAATCCAGTACGGCCTTTTATATTTTTGCAAAAAAAAGCAAACAGAAAGTAGATTCTTTTTCTGTTTGCTTTTTTTCTCACTTTTTATGCATATTTTTTGATTAATCGTAACTGTTAGTTATATTTAATCGATTTTCAGGATCAGTTCCAGTACACGTCTTGCACAGTGTTCCAGATCAGCACGGGTAAGTTCACCAAGTTCTATAGCCTTCTTCACGCGTTCCGGATAACCGGTTGCCATCTTGACATCATTGCCGGCTTTGATCTCTTTGTAATGCTCACCACGGGTCCACCAGTCTGTGGTAACCATGCCCTGGAATCCCCATTCTCCGCGAAGGATGTCTTCCAGAAGTTCTTTATTTTCCGAAGCCCTGTGACCGTTGATCACGTTGTAGGAGCTCATGATCGTCCACGGATCGGATTCTTTTACGATAATTTCAAACTGTTTCAGATAAATCTCACGAAGGGCACGTTCGGATACACGGGAATCGCTGTGCTTTCTGTTTGTCTCTTTGTTATTGGCGGCAAAATGTTTTACGGAAGCGCCGATATGCTGAGACTGGATACCACGTACCATACCTGCTGCCATCTTACCTGCAAGCAGCGGATCTTCGGAATAATACTCGAAGTTTCTTCCGCATAAAGGATTTCTGTGAATGTTGACAGCGGGTGTCAGCCATACGGCGATATTATTTTCTTTGACTTCTTCTGCTCCGGCTGCACCTACCTGTTCTACCAGATCCGGGTTCCAGGTGTAGGCAAGAAGAGTTGCACATGGCCATGCAGTTGTACACACGCCACATTCCGGTGCGATACGAAGACCTGCAGGTCCGTCGGCTGTCATAATGTTCGGTACACCGTAATCCGGCAGGTTACCGAAACCAAAGGTATTGGCCACACCGGTATTTGGCTGTCCGCCAAGCAGTTCGATCAGATCGTCGTCGGAAAGCTGACTCATGAACTCGTCCAGGGTGATCTTTCCTTCTGCTACCTCGATAAATGGTTTTGCACCTTTTTTCACTACATAGAGTGCCAGACGATGCTCGCGGAAACGTACTTCCGGCAGGATGCCTTCATCGGTTCCCGGAACCATTTTTTCAAATGCACAGGCATTGGGATCATTTCCTTCAGTCTGAGGCAGTTCCTCGTAGGTTCCGTCGGAAAGCATTCTCTTTGCCAGACCGGATGGTGTCAGTTTTGCTTCCAGCTGTTTTACCACGGTATCTTCTGCTACCAGATATTCATAAGCTGTTTTTTCATTATTTCTTACGGACGTTCCAATATAAAAAGCATATGCGCCTTTTTCCAGAACATAAGCAGATTTTGCTACTTTTCCAAGATCATCGTAGGATGCCATTGCTTCTTTTGTGACGGTCAGTACCATCGTATGACTCTCTCCTGGCTGCAGAAGGCGGGTTTTCTTAAATGCACCTAATTCTTTCGCCGGTTTCTTTAACAGTCCCTGTGGCGCACTGTAATACAGCTGTACGACCTCTTTACCGGCCATATCTCCGGTATTGGTTACTTTCACCTGTACGTTGATAGAGTCTGCCTCTTCCCATGCTTTCTGTGTCTCCACCTCGAAGGTTGTGTAGGACAGACCGTAACCGAACGGATAAACCACTTTTTCAGCTGCGCCCGGAATCGTCTCAAAATAACGGTAACCAACGTAAATATCTTCGGTGTAATCCACATATTCTACAGACTCATGGAAGTTTTCCGTGGACGGATAATCTTCCAGTCTTGCAGCAAAGGTATCTGCCAATTTACCGGATGGATTGACCAGACCACACAATACCTGTGCCATCGCGGTTCCGCCTTCCATGCCTCCCTGGCCACCGTATAAAGCAGCTCCGATCTTATCATCTCTCTTGATCCAGGACAGATCGATCACTCCACCGATATTTAATACAACTACAATTTTATCATATACTTCTTCTACCTGCGCCAGCAGTTTTTTCTCACCGGCAGTCAGATAAAAATCACCGTCCGGATACACTTCTGCGGACAGTTTCGGCATGCTGGTCTCATCCGGCCACGGGTTGAACTCGCCGTTGTATTCCACGCTGGAACGATCCCATCCCTCTCCGGAGAAACGACTCAGTACGATAAGTGCGGTATCGCCAAATGCACGTGCGCCGTCCAGAAGTTCCTGCGGCAGTTCCGGTTCTTCGGTCATACCCGGTGCTCTTCCGATCGCATACTGTTCTTCCACATTTTTCTTATAAAATTCTGCTACCGGCTCGTATACCTGTACTTTGTCTTCCAGTGTTTTGAAACCGTCGTACAGATTATGTACATAAGATACGGTTACATCACCGCTTCCGCCGCCACCTTTGACATAGTCAAAACTTCCGCGTCCGAACAGTGTGATCCTGGAACCGTTCTTTAACGGCAGGATATTGTTCTCATTTTTCAAAAGCACCATACCCTCTGTCGCTGCCTCCAGGGATAATGCAATATGTTCTTTGCTTGCTGTTACATATCTGCCTGCTTCCAGGGGAAGATTTGGCTGATACATGACTCTTGTCCATTTTTTCATCACAAACCTCTTTTCCGGCCGTCCCGCCGCACTCTCCGGCGGACCGCCATGCCTGTTATTTTCGTTACTGTTCACTCTGTGACCAGTAACTATTTTCCTGCGGCGCAATCGCCGCCCACTACTTTTATTTTACTCAAAAAACAAGAGATTTTCCAGATAGGATTTCGGCTGATTTATAGGTCAATTCCGACTTTTTATTTTAAAAGTGCCAGGCACTCTTACAAAGTTCTTGCGAAGAAATGCCTGACACCTGTATACTTTTTGCTTTTTACGAGTCTTTCAACTCTTACGGATGAATCTTAATCACACCTTTTACAATGTCTGCCTTATTATGCACACTCTCATCCATCGCCCGCTGTACATCGTCCAGATCGTAAATATTAGTAACGATTCCTTTTACGTTTACTTTTCCGGAAGCTACCGCATCGATTGCGATCGGATAGATATGGCGGTAACGGAAGACCGTTTTGAAAGTCAGTTCTTTGTCGAGAACCAGACTCATCGGCAGGGTCATCTCACCGCTCTTGCTGTAGCCGACCAGAACGATCGTGGAACCCTTCTTCGCCATATGGATCGCCTGTCTGGTGGTGATCTCTGTACCGGCGGTCTCGATGATCAGGTCCATACCGGCTCCGCCGGTCAGTTCCTGTGCTTTGGCGATCACATCCTCTTTTGCGCCGTTGATCACTCCGGTTGCACCCAGTTCCAGGGCTTTTTCCAGACGTTTTTCCATGATATCTACCACATAAACTTCCGATACTCCACGGGCTTTCAGTGCCATCATGGAAACCAGACCGATACACCCGGCACCCATCACCACTGCTTTCTGTCCCAGATGAGCATCTCCCTGGATCGCTGCATGGAAACCGACAGCCAGAGGTTCGATCAGCGCACCCTCCAGTGTGCTTACATTCTCCGGGAGTTTGAAACAGAGATCTGCCTCATGCGCAACATACTCCTGAAATACACCATCTACCGGTGGAGTTGCGAAAAATACGACATCCGGACAGAGATTGTATTTGCCCTGTTTACAGAATTCGCAGTGTCCGCAGGTCTTTCCCGGCTCCAGAGCTACTTTGTCGCCGACTTTCAGATGTTTGACATCTTTTCCCACTTCCACGACAACACCACCCGGCTCATGACCGAGAACAAACGGCGGTTCTACCACATAATCGCCGATGGCTCCGCTCTCGTAATAATGCAGATCCGATCCACAGATTCCTACATAATCCAGCTTTACCAGAACTTCATCATCCTTCGGCGTCGGAATGTCACGCTCCGTAAATCCCATCTTGCCGATACCGTTCATCACTGCTACTTTCATCTTACCTTCCATGTGAAATGCCCTCCATACATACCTTTCAAAACTTAATAAAATAGTTTTATTATCTTTTTTTAAAGATACCTCTTTTACAGGAAAATGTCAATGATACAGTTGCAAAAAATATGAATTTTCTCTGTTTCCAGTAGGTGCTCTTTGTTTTGGCTTGCTACAATAGAATTATATCTTTTTATCCAAAATATGCTTACACCTATGGGAGATCATATCATATGGAAACTTCGATTCGAAAGCTCAGGAAGAAACGCTGGTTTTTCCTGGAAAAGTCGGACTCGGTATCTCAAAAAAACATCTGAAAAACGGTGCTTATCAGGTCTACGACACTGTTCTTTCCGCTCCTCGAACCGTAGGAACGCTGTCAGGGCATCACCGAAGACCGCCCCGGATCTTCCGCGAATCGTTTCGCTTCTTATCCGGGGCGGGGTTCTTTTTATACTCCAGGAGTGTTGAGTATCAGATTATTTTTTCTTTTTTCCAAACAAGGCTGCCAGCATGCCGAGCAGAGAAAGTCCTCCTGCGGCTGCGGTGGATGCTAGTGGTGTGGCATCGGCTGTCTTCACCGTTTTGGCTGTCTGCGCTGTTGTGGTTGTTTTGGATGCAGATGTTGTGGTACCTGTTGTTGTGTTGTTCTTTTTGGTTGTGTTGGTGTTGGTTGGAGTCGTGGTCGGTGTCGGGCTTGGGGTCGGTTTCTTCGTGTCATCGCCTTTTTCCGGATCTTTCGGGGTTTCGGTCTTCGCAAAGATTGCATATACTTCCAGCTTGTCACTTACCACCGTATCTGCGGTCACAGTTTCTCCGGTTCCGTCCGCCTTTGTATTCCAGCCTTTGAATGTGTAGCCCTCTTTCGTCGGATCCGCCGGAAGGTTACTTCCAATCGCTTCTCCTTTGATGACTTTTACTTCAGTCTTCACACCGTCTACGTCAATCACAACTTTGACTTCTTCAATCGGTGCTGGGTTCTGTTCGAATACGGCATATACTTCCAGATCGTCTGTCACTACGGTTTCCGCGGTCACGGTTTCTCCAGTTCCATCCGCTTTGGTATTCCAGCCTTTGAAAGTATATCCTTCTTTCGTCGGATCTGCTGGCAGGTTACTTCCGATTGCCTCTCCTTTGTCTACTTTCACTTCGTTCTTCTGTCCATCTACATCAAAGACCACTCTTACTTCTTCGATCGGTGCTGGGTTTTGTTCGAATACTGCATATACTTCCATCTCATCCGTCACTACAGTTTCCGCAGTCACAGTTTCTCCAGTTCCATCCGCTTTGGTATTCCAGCCTTTGAATGTGTAGCCGTCTTTCGTCGGATCCGCTGGCAAATTACTTCCAATCGCTTCCCCTTTCACTACCTTCACTTCGCTCTTCTGTCCATCCACATCGAATACTACTCGTACTTCCACTACCGGTGGAATGTCTTCCTCGAAGATCGGGTAGAGCTCTATATTTTCAGTGATTACTGTGTCCGCGGTCACAGTTGTTCCGGTTCCGTCGGCGCTGGTGTTCCAGCCTTTGAAGAGATATCCTTCTTTTGTCGGTGCTGCCGGCAGGTTTTCTCCGATTACCTGATCTTTCTCCACTTCCAGTTTTGTTGTGGTTCCGTCTTCCTGATGTACCTGGATCGTGCATGCTGCTGCAAATACCGGGTACACGGTGATATCATCGGTCAGTACGCTTCCCTCTCCGAAAGCTTCTCCCGTTCCGTTTTTCTTTGTATTCCAGCCTTTGAAAATATTTCCTGCTTTCGTCGCAGATGCCACTTTTTCTGCAGTGACTCCCTCTCCGGCTTTCACATATGCCACTTTCACGCCGGTGACATACTCACTGTAATATTCTACTGCATAACTGCCCTCTTCTCTCAGGTACAGATTGTTCCACATCGTCTCTCTTTTGCTGATCAGTCCCGCAGAGCTGTTTTCTGCATTGATCTGTGCCAGATATGCATCCAGCGCGCCCGCCGGTACAGTCACGGTCGAGATCGTAGACTGGGAAACTCCGGTAAATGCTCCAGATGCTACCGTCGGCGGTGTCATTCCCTTCATCACCACGCGGGTTCCTGCTTTATTTCCCTGTCTTACCGTACCAAATTTAATCTTTTCAATCGTCTGGATGGTTGCCGGTAACGTCAGTTTTGTCAGGCTGTTTGTATTTTCAAAGCTGCTTGTTTTCAGTGTTTTTACGGATTCCAGTGTGATACTGGTCATTCTGGTACAGTTAAAAAATGCACTCGAACCGATGGTTTCTGCCTTTGGCAGTGAGATGCTCTCCAGCCATCCGAATCCCTTAAACGCATTCATGCCCACGTTCACAACATCCGGCATGCTGATCGTTTCTATCGAGTCCGAAACGATTCCGCCGGTCAGGATCTCGGTCACGCCGCCAAGTTCCACAGATCTGAGCGCACCCTTGCTGCTTCCGGATGCTTTTGGTGCAAAATTCAGTACCGCGGTATTTTTTCCGAGCACTGTCGTTGCACTTCCGGTCTTTCCGATCAGTTTCAGTCCGCTTCCCAGCTGCATATGAAAATCCTGCAGACTGGTCAGGGTTGTGATATATGCCAGATCTGCCTGTGTGATCGTACCGGATATCAGATCGAGACGGGTCACTGCGGCAGCTTCCGTTCCGCTTGCGGTCACTGCTGCTTCCAGACTTTCTCCACTCGCTGCGATTCCGTTGATTTTCACTGTCAGAGTACCCTTTTGGGGCGTTACGGTTTCAGCTTCCTGTGTCTGTGCTTCCTGCACCGCTGCTGCCTGCGGCATCTGTGCCGTTTCTGCAGCCACTGCTGTTTCCTGACTGCTGTCTCCTTCGTCCTCTGTCTCCGGATTCGGATTCTCCGGTATCAGTTCTACTGGTTCCTCTGCCTGATCCGGACTTTCTGATATCGCGTTGTCTGATGTATCTGTTGTTTTTCCGCTCTCTGTTTCCGGATGTTCAGAAGTATCTTCTGCTCCCTGTGTTTCCTCCGCATATACGGGGACTGATACCAGCGGTGAGCCAACAGAAGTTGCCGTTACTGCAAGTGCACAGAAAAGTGCCTGCAATCTCTTTGTTCTCTCCTTCATGATTTCCTCCTTATCTTTTTTGTCTGGTTATTGGTTCTACCTGCATCGTATCACACTTCTGTCGGTTTCTATATCTCTATGTTGTCTATTTTTTTAGTTTTCTTGCTTTATCCTAAATAATTTCTTGTAAATTTACATAACATATTTTATACTTCTTCTATACTTTTTCGCATTTTGCACATAAAAAAAAGGAGGAACAGGAACGCATGGCATATCATCGCTATATATTTACCGCACCTGAAAAAGAAGCTTTATCCAACGAACGGCTGGACATCCGGCTTCTCTATATCAGCAAATCCCGCTATGACCGGAACTGGCAGAGTATTCTTCATTCCCATGCTTTCGCCGAACTTTTTTATGTCATTCACGGAACCGGTATTTTTCAGACAGAAAATGATTCTTTCCCGGTTGTAGAAGACGACCTGGTACTGATCAATCCGAACGTGACACATACGGAGTTCAGCCACGGGGAAAATGCTCTGGAATATATCGTTCTGGGACTGGACGGAATCTCTTTTCGTTCTGCCAACAATACATTTTTGCCATACACGATCTGCAATCTTCGTTCCAACCGAAAAGAAATGCTTTTTTACACCCAGACCCTGATCCAGGAGCTCCGGGAAAAAAAGGAAAATTATATCAACATCTGTCAGAACCTTCTTGAGATCCTGATCCAGCTGGTCGACCGCAACACCATCGCCATCCCGGATTTCTCCACCACAGACAAACTTTCGCGGGAATGTCATTTTATTGAACAGTATCTCGATGAGCATTTCGCGGAGGAGATCAATCTGGATACCCTGAGTGAGCTGACATATATGAATAAATATTATATGGTTCATGCTTTTACACGCTATAAAGGAGTATCTCCGATCAGTTATCTGATCAACCGGAGGATCGATGAGGCAAAGGAACTTCTGACGCACAGCAATTTGCCGATCGCCAAGATTGCACAGTCCGTCGGATTCTCTTCCCAGTCTTATTTTTCGCAGGTATTTCGGAAAGAGGTGCATACGACACCAGGGGCTTACCGAAAAACCAATGGGGACGGAGAAAAGTGGCTTTGAAAAGCCACTTTTCTCCGTCCCCATTGGTTCCTTCAAAACAAAATATCTTTATTAATCGTCGTATAAAACAACTTCTTGCACTCCGAAAAATCCCTCGTCTGCGCCAGAATCCACATCATCTTCGTTACTGTAGCCTTCAGTGTCATATCGTAGGACTCCAAGATCTCAAAATTCTCTTTGATTGTTTTTCCCACTTTATAGATTCCCATATCACTTCCCTCATGGGTCACCTGTGTGGACATTGTGACCAGTTTTCCGGCAGATGTCCATTTTTCGATCATTGCTGCAAAGTCATGGTTTCCATAGTCCGGCAAGCCCCCTACACCAAATGATTCAAGAATCAGTCCATCATAGGAATCCGCCAGATTTTCCAGCACCAGCGGATCGATGCTCGGGATCAGTTTCAGAAGGAAAATACGGTCGTCCATCTCATGATAGAACTGCAACAGTTTCGTAGACTGTTCCTTATCATCAATGTAAAAGACGATCC
>OLSL01002674.1_pt1 | contig 13905 bp, 11 predicted proteins | sample 1672511 | NCBI WGS metagenome assembly OLSL01 (sample SAMEA3136694, study PRJEB25190) | human gut metagenome | biome: human gut; feature: human-associated habitat; material: faeces | place: Austria | collected 2013
TCCGCCGTCTCCCTTCGACCTATCTTTTCTCCCATGGCGTGATAACCATTTTCAGGCAATCGTTCTCGCGCGCTTCGAAGGCGCGGTATGCTTCCAGGATGTCATTGAGAGCGTAGCGTTTCGAGATGAGACGACTTGTGTCGATGCGGCCGTCTTTGACGAGCGACATGGTCTTATCCAGGTTGTTTGCGTCTACTCCGCCTGTTTTGAACACGAGGTTCTTGCCGTACATCTCATGCAGGGGAAGAGTTTGCGGCCCTTCGTACATGGCGGAAATAACCACTACGGCGTTGGGGCGGGCGATGCGCCAGGCCATTTCGAAGGTGTTCGATCCGCCGGCGGCCTCCACCACGGCGTCGGCGCCTCGGCCTTCCGTCAAACTGCGCACGGCGGCCTCGACGGCGGCGAGGTCCATTTGGCTCGCGTCGATCGTTTCGTCGGCCAAACCACGTTCTTTGGCCAGAGCTAGACGTTTCGCGTCGATGTCGATCGCGATGATGTGCTCGGGTTCGGCGAGTTTTGCGCACATCATGGTGGCAAGCCCCACCGGACCCGCGCCGATAACGGCCACGGTGCAGCCGCGTTCGAGCTCGGCTATTTCGGCGCCCCATTGACCCGTCGCCACGATATCGCCCAGGAACAGGGCGTTTTCGTCGGCCACGCTGTCGGGGATGATGCTGCAGGTATGCTCGGCGTAGGGCACGCGCACGAATTCCGCCTGGCATCCGTCCAGGCGGCAGCCCAGCTCCCAACCGCCTTGCACGCAGTTGTTCACCCAGCCGCGCTTGCAATAGAAGCACTCGCCGCAGAAGGTTTCGCAGCTCACGGCCACGCGGTCGCCTGGAGCAAGGTTCGTTACGTTTTCGCCCACCTGCTCAATTACGCCCACGAATTCGTGTCCCAGGACGGTGTTCGGCAGGGCTCGCGGCACGGCTCCGTGGATGATATGCAGGTCGCTGGTGCAGATGGTGGAGAGCGTGACCCGCACGATTGCGTCGCCCGGTTCGACGGGCTCGGGTTTGGGGCGCTCTTTGATTGCGATGGTTCCGTTTCCGTCATGTACCAGGGCTTTCATGGTGTCTCCTTTATTGCGGGGTAGGTGGTCCTGTTCGTGCGCGGCTTGCGGGTTTCATAGCACGGGTTCGAGGTCTATGCCGTATATCTCTTCGTACGAGGCCCCTTCGCGCGAGAGGGTGCTCTTGAACACCGCGACGCGCGTCGCGAGTGCTGGGCCGGGGAAGGGCAACGGCGGCAGGCTTTCCTTGGGGATACGCACCCTTCGTGCAAGGGTTATGTGCGCGAGGAAGGGCTTGTCGTCGAAGGGGATATTGCGTTTGCTCAGCTCTTCGCGCAGGCGTTTCGCAAGATTCGTCAGGTTGGGGTCTTCGGCGAGTCCGAGCCAGAACGTGGCGTCGCTGCTTCGCCCGAATTTCCCCAGCCTGTCGGGACGAAGGGCGATTTTTCCGGCATCCATCGCGGCCGCTTCGAGCGCGTCTTCGATGTCAGACAGCGTGGACGCTGGCGCATCTCCCAGAAAAGCCAACGTGACGTGGCGGTTCTCGCGCGGGATGAAGCGTCCGGGCATGGATGCTCGCAGCGGCCTGACGAGGCCTGATATCTCATCCTGCATAATCGGCGGTATTTTGAGAGCGACGAAAAGTCTCATGTCTGCCTTTCGGGTCAAGATTTCTCCGATTTGTGGCTGCGGGTCTATTTAGTTGAGGCCCGCTATGGCAAGCCCCGCATCGTTGGCGTAGTCGAAATACATCGGCTTGCCACCCATGACGCAACCGACGCCTAATACGGCATGGGGCTGGGTGCTCTGCATTGCTCCCAATGCGTAGTCGTAGGCGAAGTTGCGCGGGGTTGCCAGGATTTTCTCGCCGTATGACTCCATCCAATCCAGGTTGCGTCCGAAGAACAGGGCTCCGTTTTCATCAGTGAATCTGATGGCTGTGCACATTGGCGGTCTCCTTTTCGTCCAGGGTTTTTGTTGCCGATTGTGCCATGTCCGTGACGAGGGGAGGATGTCAACGAAAAGCCGCTACCATGCTGTTTTCTTGGGGTTACAGGCCTGGTCCCGAGTACGTGCCAGTGGATTCGTCGTACTGCAGAACGGGGATGCGTCCGGTTGCGACCGTCTGGCCGTCGATGTAGTAATGGGATACGCCGTCGAACCAGATGTCGTGGTAGCCGGGGATCTCGGAGACGGATTCCGTGCTGATATGGCCGGCTACGACATCAAGCTTGAAGCGCTGGCCCTTATAGTACGGCGGCATGGACGTGAAGTATTCCTCGGGGGTTCCGATGCGCCACAGGTCGCCTGCGTCTTCGTCTATCCCCGCATGGCAGAACACCTGGTCGAACTCCGTTTCGTAATAATAAGGAAGGTCGCGGATCCAGCGCAGGACATCCGGATGGTTTCTCTTCATGGATTCGACCGTGAATAGGTAGGCGTCTTCGAAGTTCCTGCGTGAAAGCAGGTGCTTCACCTCGGCGAACTCGTCTTTGCCCAGAAAGCTTTGCGCGGTGGCGAGCCCTGTGTCTGCGAGCATCCAGCCTTGTGTGAAGCCAAGGTCTACGGACGCCATGTCGATGTATTCCAGCAGCATTTCCTCGTGGTTGCCGCGCAGGGCGATGACCTGGTCGGGAAATTTTTCCTGGAGGCCCATGATGCGGCGGTAGACGTCGAGGCTTGCGGGCCCGCGGTCGCAGTAGTCGCCTAGCAGGACGAGCCTCGATGCTCCGTCGTTCAGGTCGACATGCGCGAGGGCTTTTTTGAAGGGTTCGATGAAACCGTGGATATCGCTCATGGCGTAGATGGTCATGGTGCTCCTATCTCCTGAGGTCTGCGGCGGTTATTGTAGTGCATGGCGTTCTTGCTTGCGGTGTGGAGCCGGTGCTGTTTGCACGGCTGTCGTGCGGAAATCCCTGTTCGGCACCTGGTTTATCGACGCGACGTCGGCGGCGTTCGGCTGGTCGCGGATGGCTGGCAAGCTTATCACCATGGTCATGCGGGGACGGTGCGTGCGATGCCTCGAGGTTCCGAAGAGTCGAGGTTGTCTCTCGGGCGAAGAGGACGCGAAGACCTCTTGCTGCTATTCCTTTTCGTAATCGACGTCGTCTCCGGCCCAGACGACCCATCCGCTGGTAGTCGGCGATCGCCATGCGTCCGCGCAGGCGGGCTCCCTCTGGCGTCTTCTCGTTCAGCTCGTATGCGGTTGCATCGGGATTGGTCTCGGCGTCTCTCGCGCAGTCGCGATAGGGGATGGTCGTCTTTCCGACCGCCCTCTTGATCTCGGCGCGGAGTATGTCCACTCCGCAGAACCAGCAGCAGTCGAAGGTGTAGAGCGGGTGGCGGGGCTCCTTGCGAACCGTGAACGGTGTTTTGTCGAGGCCGACGCCGTCTTCGGAAGGTCTCGCTCGCATCGGGTCGGGAATCGGGGCGTCAGGTCACGACAGCCATTTCGCCCTGCACTGCGCTACGGATTCGATGATGCCTTTCATGCCGTTTGCGAGGTTCCTGCAATCCCTCTCCGTCTCACACGCCTCGAACCACCCGAGCAACGTCTTCGGTGGCGACCTCTATAGCGTCAGCGTACGGTATCTTCATGAGGGCGACCCCTTTGGTTTTTCGTGCTGTAGGTTTGATTTTAGCCTCTTTTATATGCTGGGTTACATGGTGTGCCGGGCGGTTCTGGCACGAACGACGAGAACAGAGGAACGCATAGCGCGAGGGGTAGTATCGAATTGCGCAGGGAGTGCTTGACGAAAGCTACGAAGGTTGATTTCAAATCGCTCATCCGGCAACTGACAGTGAGGCGTGCAACGGTGCTGCTCTACTGGACTACGCCTCGCACCCACTCCACCACTCGTCGTAATTTACGCTTCCATCAGCTACGCCGAGCATTGTAGAGAGGAACTCGTCGCGCACTCCATCGATTCTGTCGAATCTCGCTATTGCTTCGGAGTAGTTGCCAGTTCGGCCTTCCTGGTCGCAACGGCCCCTTCTTGCTTCGCGGTAGTTTCGTTTCTTTTTGTCGGCTCATACATGGTTTCCTGCTTTCCAGCCAGGGGTTTTTGCCGTCAGGGCGCGCCAGTCTGACTGCCTCCCCTGCGGCATAGCTTTCGTTCTTTGGCTGCTTTCTTTCGCTCCAACGTCGTGACTGCGCCGTGGCCTTTGAGCTTGGCGTTGGGATGCTTCGCTCAATGCGAGTCGTTGTCCTGTTGGTTCTTTATGGCTCTAAAATGATGCTTAAAGTGAAAACAAGCATCAGTTTAGCATCAAAAGGGGATAAAAAGAGCCTTGCAGGCGATTCCCGCAAGGCTCTGAACTGGTGTTTTATGCTTTAAAAACCCTGAAATCTATTCCCACTCTTTCGCGCTCGTTTGCCGTAGCGTCATTCCAGTTGACTCCAGTTGAATCGTCGGCTTCGACCGTCTTGCCGCCGAATCCCGTCGCGTGCCTTCGCGTAGGCGTTAGGGACAAATCCTGGGACAAAACCGCGAACTATTTCGAACCCGCGAGCTCGCGGTTTCGTTTTTGTCCCGGGTACAAAAACGGGCAAGTTTTGAGATCCAGAAATGCCTGAAATGGATGCCAAAACAGCCGGTTTTCCTCTTCGACACTCGTTTAGCGAAGTGAATCGTAGCCAGTGGCTATATCGTCTTGTATTTCCGCAGGTCATGAGGGATACGCAAGAGCGATGATTGAAAGAATCGTCGCGGGCGGCTTTGTTTTTGGCCCCCAAGCACTATCTTCAAATGCATTAGAAGACGATCACGATTAACCACGTCGATGCAGCGAGAGACACCCGCCCTCGCCGAGCTAATAAGAAGTAGCTTAACACTCGATGCGTAAGGTCGTAACCGCAATTATCATCAAGCAAGTTAACGCTCACGCAGAAGCGAACCGACCGCTCGGTTCTTTCTTTTGCGTAGTACCTATCACTACGTATTCATATCAAGTTCTGCCTTGATATAATTCGCTCTGCACACTCGGCTCTTGTCGCCGTCATGCGATTTCGTCTGTTCCACATGAAGGAGGCGTCATGCCAACAAGCCTTGATGTAAATAAACAAATCTCCACCGTTTTCAGCATCGCCCAGACTCTTCGCGGCACCTATCAGGCCGATAAGTACCGCGACGTCATCATCCCCATGGTCATCCTGCGCCGTGTCGAGTGCGCGCTCGCAAAGACCAAGGACGCCGTTTGCGAAGCCTACGAGGCGAACCCCAGTATCGCCGAAGCCATGCTGCGTCGCAAATCGGGGTACGCGTTCTACAACACCAGCAGGTGGACGCTCAAGAAACTCCTCGGGGACGCGGCGCACCTCGACAAGAACCTGCCCACCTACATCGACGCCTTCTCTCCCAACATCAAGCAGATCTTCGCAGATCTCGATTTCAAGTCAGACATCAAGAAGATGCACAAGGGCTCTAAGCTCACGGGCGTGGTCCGCAAGTTCTCCGAGCTCGACCTCGATCCCGAGCACGTGAACAACGTCGCCATGGGCTACATGTTCGAGGAGATCATCCGTCGCTTCTCCGAGAACGCCGAGGCGGGCGACCACTACACGCCGCGAGAGGTCGTGCGCCTCATAACGCGCCTGGCACTCGCCGAGGGCTGCGAGGACCTCAAGGAACCCGGCAAGGTCATCAAGGTCGGCGACTTCGCCTGCGGCACCGGAGGCATGCTCTCGTGCGCCAAGGAGGAACTCGACGCCCTGTGCCCCGATGCCGACGTCTACCTCTACGGCCAGGAGGTCATCCCCGACACCCACGTCATCTGCCTCGCGGACATGCTCATCAAGGGGCAGCGAGCAGAGAACATCCGTCAGGCGGACACCATGAAGGAGGACTGCTTCCCCGAGGACAAGATGCGCCTCGTGCTCATGAACCCGCCCTTCGGCCAGCCCTGGGGCGGCAAGGACGCGGGCGACGGCGTCGAGAAGGCGGTCATCAACGAGTCGAAGAAGCTCGATGGGCGCTTCCCTGCGGGCCTGCCGGCAAAGTCAGATATGCAGCTGCTCTTCATGCAGCACGCCATGTACAAGCTCAACGAGTCCAACGGTCGCGCTTGCATCATCTCCAACGGGTCACCGCTCTTCTCGGGCGGCACATCGTCGGGCGAGTCGCAGACGCGCCGATGGCTGCTCGAGAATGATTACGTCGAAACCATCATCGGCCTCCCCGGGGACCTCTTCTACAACACGGGCATAAGCATCTACGTATGGGTCCTCACCAAGAACAAGGCACCTAAACGCTGTGGCAAGGTGCAGCTTATCGACGCCACGGGGAAGTGGGAGCCCATGCGCCGCAGCCTGGGCAACAAGCGCAAGTTCATCTCCGAGGACCAGATCGCCGAGATAGTGAAGCTCTACACCGATTTCGAGGAAAACGAGCTCAGCCATATCCTTCCCAGGGAGGAGTTCCTCTATAAGGAGTACACGGTAAAGCAGCCGCTCCAGCGCAGCTACCAGATCACCGCCGAGCGCGTCGAGGCGATGGCAAGCGTCAAGTTCAGCGACAGCATCCACGACCAGGCAAAGCTCGAGGAACTCGAGCTGATTGATGAGGAAGACCTCACCTCGAAGGAGCGCACGAAGCTCAAGAGGCTCAGGAGCTCCGAACCCGTCTTCCAGCGACTGGTCGCGCTGCTGCTCGACAACGCCATGGACAGTCCAACGCAGGACTATAAGGGGTTCACGAAAAGCATCAAGGACCTCGTCGCCACGCTACCGCCTTTCTTCGAGGGCGAGACGCCCGCGCAGCGTACGACGGTGGCAATGAAAGTCGTCGACGCGATGTCCCAGATGGATAAGACCGCACCCCTGCGCTACAAGCGCGACGGTTCCATTGAGTACGACGACGCCACCAAGGACACCGAACTCGTTAAGCTCTCCGAGGACGTCGACGACTACTTCGAACGCGAAGTGTGGCCCTACGTCCCCGACGCCAAATGGTTCGACGAGGAATCCGACAAGGTAGTCAAGACCGGTGCCGAGATCCCGTTCGCCCGCTACTTCTACAAATACGAGGCACCTGAATCCTCGGAGAAGCTCCTTGCCGAGTTCAACGAGCTCGAAGCCCAACTCCAAGACCAACTCAAGGAGTTGATGGCATGATGGGCACGATGAAAGACAGCGGCGTCGAGTGGATCGGCAAGATACCAGAGGATTGGACAGTTTGCCGCATTAGCCAAACGGGGCATTACATCAACGGCTTTGCTTTCAAGCCGGACGATTGGGGGGAAGACGGACTTCCAATCATCAGAATTCAAGATTTGTCAGGATCAAATGACTCACCAAACTACTTCAACGGTCAGATTGATAAGAAATATTTAGTTCACCATGGAGACTTACTTGTGTCATGGGCAGCGACGCTTGATGCGTATCGCTGGCAGGGAGACGATGCCTGGCTCAACCAGCACATATTTAAAGTAATAAATGCTGACGGTATAGACGAGAAGTTCCTTCGCTGGCTTTTAGCTACGGCGATTCGTCATCTAGACTCAGGCAATAAGCACGGAATAATGATGCAGCACCTTACGTGGGGAATGTTTGCGCATTGTCCTGTGCCGCTTCCGCCGTTCCAATACCAATCTCTACTTGGCAAAACGTTGGATAAATATTGCGGACGAATCGACAGGGCAACGGTTTTATTGGAGAAGGAAATCTCCACCCTCGAGCGCTACCTCGCCTCCGTCATCCACGAAGCCGTAACCCGCGGCCTCGACCCAGCCGCTCCGACCAAGCCCAGCGGCGTCGATTGGATCGGCGATATTCCAGAGGGTTGGGATGTCCGCCCGTTGGGATATCTCGGCTCATTTCAGAACGGCATCAGCAAAGACGGGGCGTCCTTTGGCGAGGGCTTTCCTTTCGTCTCATATGGTGATGTCTATAAAAATCGCACTCTACCACGTGAAGTCAAAGGCCTTGTGAAAAGTAACGCAGACGAGCGTGTCCGTTATTCAGTGAAAAGGGGTGACGTTTTCTTCACCAGGACATCGGAAACAGCCGCTGAAATCGCCTTTTCCTCCACCTGCTTCACGACAATTGAAAACGCAACGTTCGCTGGTTTCTTGATTCGATTCAGGCCAAATACCGAGAATCTAGACATCCGTTTTGGCTCCTATTATTTCAGGGACGAAGGGCTGAGGAATTATTTCGTCAAGGAAATGATGATTGTTACTCGAGCATCTCTCGGTCAGCAACTGCTTAAAAGATTACCGGTGTTGCTCCCGCCACTTAAAGAGCAAGCCGCCATCGCAGACTACCTCGACGCCCGCACCGCCGCCGTCGATGCCGTCCTCGACACCAAGCGCAAGCAGCTCGACGTCCTCAAGCGCCGTCGCCAATCCCTTATCTACGAGTACGTCACCGGCAAACGCCGCGTGTCCAAGGAGGCATAGCCCCATGCCAGACCAGCAGAATGACTCGCTCCTTGAACGCAGAGCCTCCATGGGGAGAAACGTTCTCAAGGAGGTCAATCTCCAAGAAGCCCTGATCGAGCACCTTGTTGACGACAACCACTACGTTCGTCGGCAAGCGAAGACGAGCTACGATCCCGTGCGTGCCATGGACGTCGACCTGCTATTCGACTTCCTCGAGCGCACTCAGCCACGCGAGATGGAGAAGCTCCACGCCCTCTATAACGGCGGCTTTCGCGAGACCATTCTCGCGAAGATCGTCGCGGCCATCGGCGAGCGTGGCCTCGTGGACGTCATCTGGAACGGCGTGCCCTTCGACGCGGGCGTCGAGCTCAACCTCGTCTACCCGCGTCCCTCGGCGGCGTTCGACCAAAAGGCAGCCGGGCTCTACGACCAGAACACGCTCTCGGTTATGGACGAGGTCTATCACAAGGATGACGAGCGCATCGACGTCGTGATCTTCCTCAACGGCCTCGCGATCTTCACCATCGAGCTCAAGTGCGAGTCATCGGGATCGGGATGGACCTACAAGAATGCCATCAAGCAGTACAAGTTCGAGCGCGACTGCAAGACGCGGCTGCTCACACCCAAGGTAGGCGCCCTGGCGCACTTCGCCATGGATCTGCACGAGGTCTGGGTCTGCGCAGAGCTCAAGGGCGGCGCCTCGAAGTTCCTGCCGTTCAACAAGGGAATTCGCTCAGAGGGCTCCCTGCACGAGACGAGGTCCGGCAACCCCGCGCGCCGCGACAGCATCGCGACGGCCTATATGTGGGAAGAGATTCTCACCAAGGAGACGATCTTCACCCTCATCTACGACTTCGTCTATTACGCGCGCAACCGCAGGACCAACAAGAAGAAGGACGAACGCCCCATCTTCCCTCGCTACCAGCAGTATCGCGCCGTAATCCGCATCGCGGAGGACATTCGCAAAAACAAGACCATGCGAGACTACCTCGTCGAGCACAGCGCGGGCTCGGGCAAGACCAACACCATCTGCTGGCTCGCCCACAAGCTCGCGGGGATGTTCGCCGAGGGCGAGGACGACCTGCTCTTCGACAAGGTCCTCATCGTGACCGACCGCATCGTCGTCGACCGTCAACTCCAGGCGGCGGTGCTCGACATGGCCAAGGTCTCGGGCACCATCAAAGTCATCGACTCCGAGGGCAAGACGGACGAATACGGCGAGACGAGCAAGTCGGGCAAGCTCGAGCGCGCCCTCACCGGCGGTTACCGCATCGTCGTGTGCACCATGGCGTCGTTCCTGATGCTCGACCACGGCATCTTCGATGGCACGGGCTCGCACTTCGCGGTGCTCATCGACGAGGCACACGGCTCGACCTCGGGCGAGACCATGGCGGCGGTCAACGGCGTCCTCTCCGACATCGGGGACGACGGAGACGTACCCGCGTCGGTCTCGGACATCATCGCCGACGACATCGCGCGCTCGGGCCGTCAGGAGAACGTCACCATCATCGGCTTCACGGCGACGCCGACGGGCAAGACGCTCGACATGTTCGGCACGCTCAACGCACAGGGTAAAAAGGAGGCTTTCGACCTCTACTCGATGCGCCAGGCCATCGAGGAGGGCTTCATCCTCGACGTCACGTCCAACTACACCACCTACGACTCCTTCTGCAAGGTCGTCAAGTCCATTCCGGACGACCCGGAGCTGGAATCCTCGGCCGCAAAACGTCAGCTCGCACACCTCATCGCAACCAATGACGGGACCGTCCAGGGCAACCTCCGCGTCATGGTCGACCACTTCCTCCAAAAGGTCCAGGGGGACCTCGACGGGAGGGCGAAGGCGATGATCGTCACCTCGAGCCGAGAGGCGGCCGTGCGCTACCGCCTGGCCTACGAGACAATGCGCCGCAAGAACATGGGCAAGCTGGGACGCGTCCAGGCGCTCGTCGCGTTCTCTGGCGAGGTGACGGTTGGCGGAGAGAAGTACACCGAGCGCGGCATGAACGGCGGCCTCGAGGAGGACAAGCTGCCGGCGCTCTTCCGCAAGGACGACTACCGAATCCTCATCGTCGCAAACAAGTACCAGACGGGCTTCGACGAGCCGCTGCTGTCGGCGATGTACGTCGTCAAGAAGCTCCACGGCCTCGCCGCCGTCCAGACGCTTTCGCGCCTCAACCGCATCTGTCCTCCCTACGAGAAGCGCCCCTACGTGCTCGACTTCGTCAACAGCTACGAAGACATCGCCGAGGCGTTTGCTCCCTACTACGAGAACACCGTGCTCGAGAATCCGCTCACCTACACCGATCTCAAGGAGACAGAGCGGCATCTCGTGGAGCTCAATGTCCTCGATGCCGACGATGTCCGTGCGTTCTACAAGCTTCTTGCCAAGCAAAAGCAGACCGCAAAGGACAAGGAGCGGATGTGGGGTCTTCTGGGCACGGCAACCGAGATCGTCAGGGGCATGGAGGAAGAGGAGGCGGATAGAGCCCGCAGGATCATCCGCCACTTCATTCGTCAGTACGCGTTCCTCATCATGGCATCCCCATTCTCTGACGAGTACATGCACATGGAGTATCGCTTCTGCCAGTATCTCATTCGGGAGATTGCCAAGGCGGGCAGCGGGGATCCGGGAATCGATATTTCGGACAAGATCGAGTTCTCGGATTTCCGAGTGACCAAGAGCGGCGAGCACATCAACCCCAGCAGCGGCAAGAGCGATCTCGAGGCATCGCCTGAGGTCACCGTTCCGCGCGGAATCGGCACTCAGCTCAACCACGACATCATGGAAAGCCTCTCCAAGATCATCGCCGACTGGAACGCGCGCTACGGAACAAGTTTCGACAGCAGCACGGCTGCAAGCTCGCTCGTGGCGCTTCGCGGCACCTTGCGAGATAACGAGCGCATCAGGCGGAGCGCGAAGGCAAATAGCAAGAACGACTTCGTCAACACCGTGGACGACCAGACCGAGGACGCCCTCGTCGAGAACTACGACAAGCATCAGGAGTTCTACAACTTTCTGCTTGACCACCAGGAGGTACGAAAGGACCTTGTGCACCTGCTGGTCGATGACTTGTACAACGGATTGCGAAACAACAGCGAGGGCACGCTATGAAATCAGCCGACGCCATCAGGTCGATTCTCGAGGATCAGGGGCGGTCGCAGCGTTCGCTTGCCCTGGAGCTAGGGCTTACCCCCCAGGCGCTCGACCAGCGCCTGAAGTCGAAAACTATGAAGGTTGAAACGCTCTGCCAAACCGCGGACCAACTCGGCTACGAAGTCGCCCTCGTCCCGAAAAATGACGGCAGAAGCATAACAATCGAAAGATGAGCACGGTTGATATCTATCTGAGGACGATTAGCTTTGCCCCTTCCATACTACGGGAGCAGAGCATTAGAAAGGCAGGTTAGCATGGGGGCTTGGATGATTCGCGCGGGACGCGGTGGAGCGTACGCGGTTGACTGGCTCGAGCGCGGCGTCATAGGCATCGGCTGGGACTTCGGCGGCGCGGACATCGCCGCCATGGACCGCGAGAAAATCAGGGCTGCATACGCAGCGACGCACCCCTCCGAGAGCAAGCAGAAGGTTGCCGCCAACGTCGGCCAGGTTTATCGCTTTGCTCATTCCATGGTGCAGGGCTCCACGGTCGTCATGTACGACCCGGCGGAACGCCTCTACCACATCGGCACCATTGACGGCCCGTGCAAACCCACAAGCGAGCCCGAAGGCTTAAGTTACACCCGAACTGTTGAGTGGGGAAAGACCGCGCTGCGGGACATGCTCTCTCAAGCATCCAAAAACTCTCTCGGCGGCATCCAGACCATCTTTGCCGTATCCGACGAGGTCATGAACGACCTTAAGGCGTCAGGCAGCAAGCCCGCATGCAAAGACGGCACAGCTGATGCAGACGATGACGTCGCCAACGACGAGGAAACCCTCGCCGCCACATACGACAACGGAATCGAGCTCATCAAAGATCGAGTCAACCAACTCGACTGGGAGGACATGGAGCGTCTGGTCGCTGGCATGCTCAAGGCCATGGGCTACTGTGCCCGCGTTATGCCCAAGGGTCCCGACGGCGGTCGCGACGTCGTGGCGTCACCGGACGCCCTGGGACTGGAGTCGCCTCGAATTGTCGCCGAAGTTAAACACCGCAAGGGCGCCATGGGCGCACCCGCGGTGAGATCTTTTATCGGCGGGCTTCGTGCAGGAGACCGCGGGCTCTACGTCTCAACGGGCGGCTTCACCAAGGAGGCCCGTTACGAGGCAGACCGGGCCAACGTCCCTGTACGTCTGCTTGACCTGGACGCCTTCGTGCGCCACTACGTCGATGCCTACGACAAGGCCGATGACGACACCCGGTCCATCCTTCCGCTTACCCGCATCTGGTGGCCGGCGTAAAGGCGGCGGCTTGATGGCGATGACTGGAATCGAAAAGGGCTGCTTCCTCAGGCTCTTCAACCGCGGAGGCTATGTCCTCAACTTCACAACGGATTCCTTCGACACTTTCACGAAGAGCAGCGTTGGCGTAGCACTCTGCGCCCGCTATGGTCTCTCAAAAGGGAAATCGCTTACCGCGTATATCGAGGAGGCACCCCCTGAATACGCCTCTAAACTGCTCTGCGATCTTTTCGAGTACTACGAGGCCCACTACACAGCAGAGATTGAAGGTGAGTCCTCGGAATGGGGAGCCGACGAGTACCGTAGATACTACGAGAAGTGCAAGCCCGTTGCGAAAAGGGAACGCTCAGGCGTCTCGGTATTTGCGCAGAAGGCTGATCTTGAAGCCCATTTCACCAGTGAATACATGCACCAGCAGATTGATGCGCTCTTTACTTCGCGGGAGACGTATCCGACCGAGGCAATCGGCAAGTCCAAGGAGCTCATCGAGAGCTGCTGCAAGTCCATTCTCGAGGAGAACGGCAAAACGTATGACAAGAACTGGAACCTCGGACAGCTAGTCAAAGCAACGATGCAATGCCTCGACGTCGATGCGAACGAAATCAATGCGGGCCTACCCGCCGGTGATACGGTGAAGCGCATCCTCAGCAGCCTCGGCAACATCGCCGGCGGCATCGCCGAGTTGCGCAACCCGTACGGCACGGGGCATGGCAAGTCCGACAGCTATAAAGGCCTCACGGTCCGTCACGCGAAGCTCGCCGTCGGCAGCGCAACGACTCTCGTCGAATACCTTTGGGATGCCCATGAATGGCGAAAAGGACAGCACGCTGCTCATTAGGCGGAAAGCTAATAGCCGAGCACACTTATCATGCCGCTCGTCTATCCCCTCGACGCACAATCGACTCTTTCAGTAGGCCATGTCCCAACGGATGGGTACCATTTATCCGGGTGCACCTGGGGCAACGGGCCGGCAGGCCCGCGCAAGGTCGCTCGCAGAACACGCAACATCAAACACGACAGAAGAGGCGAACGACAGATGCCGGACCCCGGACGACAGCACCGCGGAAGACGAGCATTCCGACCACAACCGAACAACTCCAGCTACCAGGCGG
>OLSL01002679.1_pt1 | contig 13882 bp, 11 predicted proteins | sample 1672511 | NCBI WGS metagenome assembly OLSL01 (sample SAMEA3136694, study PRJEB25190) | human gut metagenome | biome: human gut; feature: human-associated habitat; material: faeces | place: Austria | collected 2013
GACCCCCTGACCGGGCAGGAGCAGCAATACCCGGGCCAGCGTCCGGCGGCAGTGGTCATCGACAACGCCCCCGGCAGCACCACCCAGTGGGGCATCGGCAGCGCCTCTGTGGTGCTGGAGGCCGCAGCCCGTGCGGACACCGCCCCCAGCCTGTGCCTGGTCTATCCCTCCGTGTCAGCCATGCCGACGGTGGGGCCGGTCACGCTGGGGCAGGACCTGTTCTGGCGGCTGCTCAGCGGCCAGCAGGTGCTGCCCATCCAGCGCGGCTGCGACCTGTACACCCGCAATTTTCTGGACTACTGGAACCTGCGCGCGGTGGACGCGCTGGAAACAGGCCGCAACGCCTTCACCACCGGCAATACCGACTGGGCCAGCCCGCTGTGGTGCACCAACGGTCAATCTGTGGCCAAGGTGCTGGGCAGCCTGAGCCTCTCGTCCGCGCTGTCCGAGGACCCTGCGGAATCCGCAGACAGCACGCAGGAAGGGGACACCCCCGCCGTACCCACTGTCCCGGCCCTGCTGCCTCAGCAGACCGACGGCCACCTGCCGGATGCGGACGTTGCCGACGCAGTCCAGGCAGCGGTACAGTTCCCGTCCGGCAGCACCACCCGCTTTGCCTACGATACCGACACCGGCACCTACGGGATGCTGCACAATGACGGCTCCCCGCAGCTGGACGCCAACACCGGCATCCAGGCTGCCTTTGACAACCTCCTGGTGCTGTACAGTGCCTCCACCCTGCGGGACGATGGCCGCACCCTGGACTACGACCTGACCATGGGCGGCGGCCTGTGGCTCAACGGCGGCCACCTGTGGCACATCACCTGGACCCAGGGCACCGGCTCGACCTTTGCCTTTTATGACGCCGACGGCCGCCCGCTGCGCATCCTGAGCGGCCGCAGCTACATTGCATGGCTTTCCAGCCTGACCGGTGAGGAAGTCACCGTGCAGGATTCCGCCGGGAACGACCTGCTGCAGCCCTGACACACAAAAAGCTCCTCGTGCAGATGCACGGGGAGCTTTTGCGTTTATTCGGTTTACAGATCCACCACGCTGCCCACCTCGGCAGGGGTGGCGGGCACCATGCCCAGTTCCGCTTCGTCCGCGCCGCGCTGCACCGTGAAGGTGACGCTGCGCCCGGCGGCAAAGTCCGGGGCATAGGTGAGCTCCAGCGTCTGCCAGTCCTCCGGCACGGCGCAGAAGCAGTGCAGCAGCGCACCGCGCCCGGCGGCAAGGTTCAGGGTGAACACCGAAGCATCCGCCGCGTTCTCGCTGTACAGCGGGGCGGCAAAGCTGCCGCAGGGCACGCTCTGGCCGTTGCAGGCAGCGGTCACGCCGGTGCCCATGCTGTACAGCTGCTCCCGGGTGCGCAGCCCGCGGCTTTGCAGATAGCTGGTATCCACCGGCAGGCTGGCTGCCGAAAGGTTTTCCACCGAGAGGTACACCAGCACGCCGCCCAGCTCCGGTGCCGGGGCATAGCCCAGCAGCTCCACGGCAGCTTTGCCGTCCAGCAGGGCAGGCTCGCCCGTAAGACACGGCTGCTGCGCCGCAGCACAGACCCCGGTAAGCAGCGCAGCCGCAAGGCTGACCGCACCGGAACCGGCACATTTCAGGAATGACCGGCGGGAGAGGGATTGGGACATGACAGCGTTCCTCCTGTATACGATACAATACACTACCCTTTAACAATAAAGGATTCTGCGCGTTCTGTCAAGGGGCAGCGGGAAACTGTAACCCTTTGTTTATTCGTAGGCCTCGTTTTCCTCGGCTTCTGCCTGTCCTTGCAGGGTGTCGGCGTAGCCAAAAGGTACGATGTCGATGGCCTCCACCAGCTTGTCCCGCATCCACAGCTGCACATCGGTCTGCACGGTGTAGCCGCAGCCCGGGTCTGCCATCCACTGCTCGGGACGGCGGGTGGGCACGGCGCGCTGGCTGAGCATACTCATGATCACGCCGCCGTGGGTCACGCAGGCGGCCTCGGTAACGTCCATGCGGATCATGTACTCAAACAGCTTCATAAGGCTGTCGGCGCAGCGGGCGTGGAACTGCTCGGTGGGCTCTGCGCCCTCCGGCAGATAGCCGGAACCCGGGGTGATCCACTTTTTGAAGTCCTCGTCCTGCACAAGCTCCTTCACCGGTCTGCCCTCAAACTTGCCAAAGCCGGCTTCCCGCAGATCGTGCACCGTAAACTGGTGGGCAGCCCCGGGGAACAGGATGTTGGCGGTCTCCACCGCACGCAGCAGCGGAGAGGAAAAGACGGTGTCTACCTGCGGGTAGGCGAACCGCTCCTTCAGGTCAGCCAGCTGGGCGCGTCCCTCGTCGCACAGGGGCAGGTCGGTGCCGCTGCCGATGTACAGGCCCTGCAGGTTGCCCGCGGTTATGCCGTGGCGGATGAGATGAAGTTTGAAGGTTTTCATGGATCACACCTCTTTTGGTTTAAAATTACGGATGGGGCTTAGCCCTCGGCGTAGTTGACCTCCACGGTAGCGGGGAACACATTCATGTCCAGACGGCAGTTGTCGCGGATGGTTACGCTGGTCAGGGCGTTGCAGTCCTTGAATGCGCCGGTCTTGATGTAGCCCACGCTCAGGGGGATGTTGACCTCGGTCAGGGCGGTGCAGCCGTTGAAAGCGCCGGCCTCGATGTACTCCACGCCGTCAGCGATGTTCACGGTGGTCAGGGCAGTGCAGTCCTTGAAGGCGGTAGCGCCCACGCTGGTAACGGTGCCCTCCACCTCAACGGTGGTGATCTGGTCGGCCTGATCAGCCCAGGGAGCCGGAGCATCCTTGGTGAAGTTGGTCATACGGCCGGTGCCGCTGATGGTCAGGGTGCCGTCAGCCAGTGCCCAGGTCACACCCTCGCCGCAGCTGTTGTTGGTGGCAGCAGCGGTGGAAGCAGCCACAGAAGAAGCGGTTGCGGAAGAAGCAGTGGACTTGGAGCCGCCGCAGCCGGTCAGGGCGATGGCGGCGATCAGGACAGCAGCGGCAGCGCTGCACAGACGGACTTTGCGCTCGAGTTTCATACTAAAGTTTCCTCTTTCTTATTCTTGGTATATTACCTTTTATAGCGTCTGGCTTGTCCTTTGCAGATTTGTGCGCCGGTCAAGAACAGTCGCCAAAAAGAGATTATAGCACAAACTGCAGAAAGATGGAACCACCTGTTTGAAAAATTTTTGTTTCGGAAAAGACGGGCTTTCACCACGCCTGTCGTTTTTCTGCCGTGTCGGAAACACAAAATCTATGTGTTAATACCCATAGTTTAGCATAGATGTGGGTCCCCGGCAAGACTTTTGACAATAATGACGAAAAAAGACGAAAAATATCGGCATTTTTCTTGCTTTACAAGTCGTTTTCCAATGTGTATAATCAACCTGTTGTAAACCAAAAACAAGGATATCACCAAAAAATCCCTTCGGATATTGAGGAGAGCATACCATGGAGTTCAATCGTATCATCAAGCTGCTGCGCAAGGAGCGCGGCATTACCCAAAAGCAGGCGGCAGAGGATCTGGGGGTCTCTCAGGCGCTGCTGTCCCACTACGAAAAAGGCATCCGCGAGTGCGGCTTGGACTTTGTGGTGCGGGTGGCAGATTATTATAATGTTTCCTGCGACTACCTGCTGGGCCGCAGCGCCGAGCGCAACGGCATGATGCTCTCTGCCGAGGATCTGCCCAACCCCGAAAAGATGAAGGACAACGTCTACCACGGCAGCGTTTTGCCCACCATGAACAAAAAACTCATCTCCAACAGCCTGAACGTGCTCTACGCCAAGATCGGCCAGTGCCACAGCAAGGCACTGACCACGGAGGTGAGCGCTTACCTGATGATGGCGGTGGCCAAGATGTTCCGGCTGCTCTACTCTGCAGAGCCGCACAACGCCTCCAGTATGTTCAGCATCGAGCCCCGCCGCTGGCACGGCTATTCCGACGCTGTGATGCGGATGGCAGAGTCCAATGTGGAAGCGCTGCTGGACGGGCAGGACGTAAACGGCGGCGAGGGCGTCAAGGATCCCGCCTGCCTTGCCATGACCACCGAGAGCCTGACCCGGGAGTTTCCGCTGTACACGCCCAGCCTGTTAAATCTGGTCAAAACCAGCGAGACCCACGTCAAGGGGCTTTCGCCGCAGGAGTGACCCCGCTTGTGAAATTGTTGTAAATAATCGACACGGGCTCTTGCATCTGTGTGCCGGAAACGGTATAACCAGAAAAAGAAGAATTAGAAACTGACCCTTCAAGGAGGATATAAACCTATGTCTACTGTTATTTCCCGCCGCAGCTTCCTCAAGTGCACCGGCGTATCCGCTGCTGCACTGGGTGCAGCCAGCCTGCTGGGCGGCTGCCAGTCCAACGGCGATGACACCGTGGTAGAGGTCAAGGTCGGCGATACCGTCCGCAGCTGGAACGGTCTGGGCGTGCAGCTGACCAGCGTGTTCCACCTGACGCAGGATCCCGTGCAGCCGGCGGGCTACGAGTATCTGGGCGTGCGGGTGACCACCGTCAACCGCAGCAAGACCGAGAGCTACGCCATCGGCGCACAGGGCATTGACGCCATCAACGAGGCCTACCCCGTGCCCCCGCTGGAGAACGTGGACGCAAACTTTCAGGCCATGGCCGCTGCCACCCCGGACTTTACCGCCGTCTGCGATGGCCAGCCCGCAGCCTGCTGCGCCAATATCTCGCTGTACAACGCCAATTCCCAGAGCTTTTCCGATGCAGAGAGCCTGCCCCCGCAGGGTAGCGCCTACATCGTGCTGATGATCATGGTGCCCAAGGACTGGAAGCAGCTGAAGGTCACCTACGTGCCCACCTTCCTGGAGGGCAAGAGCCTGACCTTTGTCATGAACGCTTCCGATGTGATCCGCAGCTGACACAATTGCCAAAAAATCCGCTTAAGCTTCGTCTAAAATGTACGATGCTGCCACAAAATCTTCACATTTGTTTTGCGGAAAATCATTGACATTTTTCTCTGTTTCGCCTATTGTATAGGTAGTGCCTTATGGCAGAATCTGTATTGATGTGTTCTGAAGGAGGAACGAATATGACTGGGGAATTTTCCCGCCGCTCTTTCCTGAAATATACCGCACTTACCGCTGTAGTTGTGGCTGGCAGCAGTCTGCTGACCGGCTGCGGCGGCGATGCCCCGGTGCAGCGCGCCGTCGGCACCAGCAACAGGGTGCTGAAAGTCGTATCCAAGCTGGAGCAGGTGGAGGTGGAGTGCGATGCCGCTTCCGATACCACCACCTTTAAGCTGGTGGTGACCAACGGCCGCAATAACGCACTGGAAGTGACCAAGGCAAACTTTGCCGTAAAGGCAGACAGGTATCTGGCCTACCAGAACGATAAGCTGCAGGTGACTTCTCCTGATGCGCTGAGCCATCAGGTCAAGAAGGACGAGACTGTTACTTATTTTGTGTCCGCAAAGGGTCTGAACGCGCTGACGGACGGCCCGGTGACCTTTACCTTCTATCCCGATCTGGAATACAGCGAGTTCAGCGCCAACTGGGAGCTGACCGCAGACGCCTTGAAGTCTGCGACCTGAGCCCCAACATACTGGTAAAAAACGGAGGAACAAGCTATGTCTTATACATTTTCCCGCCGCGCATTCCTGAAGTATTCGGCAGCCACCGCAGTGGCTGTGGCCGGTGCCAGTCTGCTGGGCGGCTGTGAGTATCAGGATCCCAACAACCCGGTAAGCAAAGCGCTGCCCAGTGCGATCACCAGCGAGCTGCAGGTGATCGGCGGTCTGCGGGGTATGAAGATCGAAAACGGCACCTGCACGATGGAAGTCGACATCGAGTCTGGCCGCGCAAACCCCATCCCGCTGGATCCCTACCGCTTCTCTCTTGCCATCAAGGACGCCGAGGGCAAGCAGGTCTACTTCAGCGGAAACAACGGCGGCGTGAAGATCACGGACGCCGAGAACAGCCTGATCGTGAAAAAGACGCCCATCACGCTCCATCTTGAAGCCGCCAAGGTGCCCGACCTGCAGGACGGCTACACTGTGGTGTTCAAGTATATGCCCATCCGCGAGAACTCTGAGTACTCCATGACTTGGGAGATCACCAAGGAAGTGTACGACAAGGCTCTGGCCGAGGCCGCCAAGAAGAGCAACGGCTGAGCAGATCCATAATCGCTGCGCTTTTACCAAAGACCGCTGCGCATTTTGCGCGGCGGTCTTTTTGCATCCAAGTTTTCGGCGATATGTCTGTAAAAAAGCAAGGTTTTTCGTCAGGTTTGTGTCTTGTGCACAGCGGCATTTTTCAGTACAATAAAGAAGCAGAGAAGAAAAATAAGCGCAGCAGCCGGAACGCTGCCGCGCTGTTTTGTATTTTGCGGCGCAGCTGCGCCCGGTGAAAAAAGGAGTGCTGTACAATGATCAACATGGTCAAGCTTCCCACCAGCAAAAGCGAACTGTTCCTGCGGGTGGCCAAGGGACATTTTGCCACCAGCCACAGCCACATCAACTATTACATCGACGTGACCACCCAAAAGACCCGCCTTTCCGAGGCAAAGGCCGTGGCAAAGGAGCTGGTCAGCGCTTACCAGCACAGCACCATCGTGGATACCGTGCTCTGTCTGGACGGCACACAGGTCATCGGCACCTGCCTTGCCAACGAGCTGACCAAGGACGGCTTTACCAATATGAACGCCCACAAAACCATCTATATCGTCACGCCGGAGTACACTTCCGGCAGCCAGATCATTCTGCGGGATAATCTCGCCCCCATGGTCAAGGGCAAGCACGTGCTCATCCTTGCGGCATCCATCACCACCGGCTACACCATTCAGGCAGCCGTGGAAGCCGTGAACTACTACGGCGGCATCGTGGCAGGGCTTTCGGCTATTTTTGCCACTACCCACGAGTGCTTGGGCTACCCGGTCACCTCCATCTTTGACCCCACCTGTCTGCCGGATTACGCCAGCTTTGACTCCCGCGACTGCCCCCTGTGCAAAGCCGGGCAGCACATTGACGCGCTGGTGAACAGCTTTGGCTACTCGGCGCTGTAAGCAAAGCTTGTTATAGGCTGCTGCACAAACCGCTGTGCAGCAGCCTTTTTGTTGTCCCACGGGCGGGATTGTGCTATACTGATACCAGATGAAACTAGAAGAACGAGGTATCAAGTCCATGAAAATTCCCGCAAACGGTTTTACCCACGCCGGCAAGTTCCATGCCGATGACGTGTTTGCTACGGCGCTGCTGCAGATCCTGCGCCCGGATATCAAGATCACCCGGGGCTTTACCGTGCCTGATGATTTTGACGGCATCGTGTATGATATCGGCTTTGGGATGTTCGACCACCATCAGGAGCCCCGGGAGTACCGCGCCAACGGCGTGCCCTATGCGGCCTTCGGCCTGCTGTGGCGGGTGCTGGGCCCCGGCCTTGTGGGCGAGCGGCAGGCCCGGCTCATCGACGAGAACTTTATCCAGCCGCTGGACCTCAACGACAACACCGGCGAGCAGAACAGCCTGTGCGATGCCATCGGCTTTTTTAACCCGGTGTGGGACTCCAAAGAAGATCAGGACAGCTGCTTTTTCAAGGCGGTGGCCGTGGCAAAGCAGATACTGGAAAACCAGATCGACAGCGCCAACGCCGTGAACCGTGCGGACGAAAAAGTGCAGCAGGCGTACCGCAGCTCCCGCGACGGCATCGTGGTGCTGCCCTGCTATCTGCCGTGGAAAAACGGCTTGTACAAGACCAACGCCCTGTTTGTGGTGTACCCCAGCCAGCGCGGCGGGTGGAGCGCCCAGTGCGTCACCGACCACAAGACCAAAAAGTCCAAGCTGCCGTTCCCGCAGTCGTGGGCGGGGCAGCCGCAGGAGGTCATCGAGCAGAAGAGCGGCATCCCGGGCATCAGCTTCTGCCACGCCAGCCGCTTCCTCATCACGGCCAAGGATAAGGAGACCGCCCTTGCGGCCTGCCGTCAGGTGTTAAAGAACAATGGCCGCATCTGAGCATCCGGCCCGGCCCAAGCCCGCCTTCGTGTACATGGTGCGTTGTACCGGCGGCCAGCTGTACACCGGCTGGACCAACGCCCCCGCCGCCCGCCTGCAGGCCCACAAAAACGGCAGAGGGGCCCGCTACACCCGGGCCAGAGGTGCAACGGCCTTTGCCTACGTGGAGCGCTGTGCGGACAAGCGCAGCGCCCTGCGGCGGGAAGCTGCGCTCAAAAAGCTGCCCAAGGCGCAAAAAGAGCTGCTGTGCCGCGCATGGAGCGCGGCGGGCGGGCCCTTTTCCGGCGCATAAAGACAAAACGAAACCCGGGACTCTTTCAGGGCCAGACGGCTCACAAAAGGGTCCCGGGCTTCTTGTTTTTGCGGTGCGGGCCGCAGCCAATGGGCAGGGCGCACAAATGCCGCCGCAGAATTTTGTTCAGAGAAACAGAAAGGCCCTGCCGGTTTGCCCGGCAGGGCCTCTCTGCGTTTCAGGGATGCTTCAGAATTACTTCTGGGGGTTCAGCTTTGCCTGCAGGTCGTTCCATGCCTTGATGACCTGAGGACGGAAGGTGTGCTTGTCGGGCTTGAAGGTGCTGCCGGTATCCTTCAGCAGGCCCTGCTCCACGCACCAGCGGGCGGCCTTCTGGCTGTCGGCGGCTTCGGCGCTGATGTCGGTGAACAGTGCGGTGCTGGCGGGCTGGGGCTTGCCTGCGGCAGTCCACAGCAGATCGGCCAGCTGCTGGCGGTTGGTGGGGATGGATGCACCCTCGGGCAGGACGCTGGTCAGGTACACCTGCGTGCCGATGAGGTAGGCTGCGCCGCCAATGGCAGCACCGCCGATCACGGCCACAGCTGCACCGCCGGCACCGGAATCGCCGGAGCCGGTGGCAGTATCATCGGGGATATCACCAATGCGCACTTCTTCGCCAGTAGCCAGGAATTCAGGTACGTAATAGCCGATGCCGTTTTTCACCACCACGCGGCTCGGTACGTCTTCGTCGGCGTACAGGGCAATGGTGTTTTCGGTCGGCTCGTCAGTCAATTTCAGAGCAATATACTGGACGTAACGACCGTCTTCGAAAGTGCCATCATCGACAGGCGCATCGTCATAGCCATCGCCTTCGGGCAGGCCGTTCGCATCGACTTTGTAATAGCGAATCGACGTTACGGCTGTGCCCTCAATGTTGGACTCACCATCCTGAATGTCGCTCAGGTTCATTTCCACAACAGGGGTATACACAGAATCCGTGGAATCAGCGCTGACCGTGGGGGTTGCATCACCCTTGGCGATGATATCAGCATCTTTCTGCCAGCCGTAGAAGGTACGGCCTTCATCGGGTGTGTAGGCAAGGGACAGCTGCTGCTCGCCAACGACCTGAACAGCGGTCTCCTGATTTGTACCCTCGTTTTTCTGGATGTTGTTGATGGAAGCGCCGCCGGTAGCGGTGACTTTGGTGCTCTCTACAGTGGTAGGAATCTCGCCGGCGAACACGCCGCCGTTGATCTTGGTGGAATCAACGTTACCGGTAAAGGTGCCGCCGTTGATCTTGACCTCACTGCCGACATTGCCGCTGAAGGTGCCGCCTTCAATGGTGCCAGTGCCGGACACATTGCCGCTGAAGGTGCCGCCCTCAATGGCGCTGCCGCTGGCAACCGTCACATCTGCATTGGTGGTGATGTTGGAAACGGTAGTGCTCGTTTCCGCAGAGCCAATGGTGATCTGATCGCAGTTCAGGGTAGTGTTGTTGAGGTTCTTGCTGTTGGTGATCGTAACGGTGGTTTTGCCCTCGTCATCCTTCTTGGCAGTCCAGCCGTCGCCCTTCACCTCGTCCGTACCTTCGAACGTAACGTTGCCGTCGCCGTCCGTGGGAGGAACTGTGGGCAGCTCCACGGTCACCTCGACCTCCAGCGTTTCGGGGACGTGGTAGCACAGGTTGCCGATACGGGCCACACGGGCTTTGGAATAAGTGGAATCGCCCGGGCAGGTCAGGGTGACGATCGCCTTGTACTTGCCCGCCTTGGTGGGATACACCGAGGACGGTGCAGCATTCGGGTCGGACGCATCCACGTACTGCACGGATTCAATAACAGCACCGTCGATCTTGCTCTCCGTCTTGTCGGCGGTAATGGTCAGGTCGGAGGCGTTCATCTCCAGGACGGGCAGGAAGATGCACTTCACGCCGTTCTGGCCGTCCGGAATGGGGCCGTACATAGGCTGCTCAAAGTGCGTCTTGCCGATATAATTCTTTTCGACATCGGAGTTCTTCTCTTCGCCACCGAAGGAATAGACGAGATCCCAGCCATAGAACGTATGCGGATCCGTGCCGATATAATCGCCAATGAACAGGAGCATGTTGTCCTTACCGTCCAGCGTGTTGATCGCATACAGGGTGGTAAGGCCGGTAGCATCCGGTGCTGTGATGCCGTTGAGGGATGCGTTCTCCGGAACAGACAGCATCATGGTGGGCAGAGAAGTCTTCGGGTCGTGCAGGAACAGACCGCGTGCGATGCTGCCGGAGCCGGTGACAGTGCCGGTAAAGAGGCCGCCGTCCAGCGTGCCGTTGTTGACGATATCGCACTTGACGGTAGAACCCTGAGCAAACTGCGCGGTGGTGTGCTCGTCGATGGTCAGGGTGCTGTTCTCATAGTGCACGCCCTTTGCATTTTCGGGGATCACCGGTGCGCCGTTTTCGTCAACGATCAGGGTGACGACAGAGGAAGCCGGAGCGGACTGCTCCACAGTCACCTCGACGTCCAGCGTTTTGGGGACGAAGTAATACAGATCGCCCTTCAGAGCAATGCGGCGGAGCGGGTTCTCCTGCTCTTCGGACAGTGCGGCAACGCCGTCATCTGCAAGCAGAGCCGATGCGGGAATGACGGGATCCTTGCTTGCGAGAGAATCCCAATTGCGGATGCACTTGAGCGAAACATGTGCCTCATATTCGCCCGCAACAGTGGGATAGGAAGTAAAGGTTTCATTGGTAGCCTTGTTGGTATAGGTGACACCGGTGGCTTCGACCTCGGGGATGGAGATATCGACCTTGCCGGTGGAATCGATGCTCAGATCGCTGCTCTTCATGCAAGCGACAGGAGTAAAGGTTATGGCGACATCCGTTTGTTCCTTCGACAGAGCGGAATCAGCCCAAACGTCTACCGTCCACGGATTCAGATTCGGATTCTTGTACAGGAGGTACGCGCTTTCCGTGGTATTGGGAATATCGATCGCCTGAACCCAGCCAAACGGATCGCGGTTGGGGTTGCTGTAGCTGGCAGTGAGGTGAAGATTCTGGCCGTTTTCAGTGCGCACAACGTACAGAGAAGTGATGCCGGAAGAGTCCTTCAGGCCGCAGAAAGTAGCGCCGGAGGTGAAGGAGAATTTAGCGGAATCGGCATTCTCCGGCTTGTTGACAAACAAGCCGCTTTCAATAACGCCATGGTTGGTGACAGTGCCGGTAAAGAGGCCGCCGTCCAGCGTGCCGTTGTTGACGATGTCGCACTTGACGGTAGAATCCGGAGCAAACCGCGCGGTGGTGTTGGCGTCGATGGTCAGGGTGTTGTTCTCATAGCGCACGCCCTTTGCATTTTCGGGGATCACCGGTGCGCCGTTTTCGTCAACGATCAGGGTGACGACAGAGGAAGCCGGAGCGGACTGCTCCACAGTCACCTCGACGTCCAGCGTTTTGGGGACGAAGTAATACAGATCGCCCTTCAGAGCAATGCGGCGGAGCGGGTTCTCCTGCTCTTCGGACAGTGCGGCAACGCCGTCATCTGCAAGCAGAGCCGATGCGGGAATGACGGGATCCTTGCTTGCGAGAGAATCCCAATTGCGGATGCACTTGAGCGAAACATGTGCCTCATATTCGCCCGCAACAGTGGGATAGGAAGTAAAGGTTTCATTGGTAGCCTTGTTGGTATAGGTGACACCGGTGGCTTCGACCTCGGGGATGGAGATGTTGACCGTGCCGGTGGAATCGATGCTCAGATCGCTGCTGTCCATGTAAGCGACAGGTGTGTAGACCGCAACAGCATCATAAAGCTGTTCCGACAAAGCGGTACTGATGGAGGAGACCAGCGTCCAGTTATCCGTCATCATCGAACCGTAATTCGTTCCCTTGAAACTGGGAGAGGTCACTGCGACCAGCCAGCCCGCAGCTGTGCGGTTGGGGTTGCTGTAGCTTGCAGAGAGCTGGGGATGACTCCCCTTGCCGGTACACACAATGTACAGAGAAGTGGTGCCGGAGGGGTCCTTCAGGCCGCAGAAAGCAGTACCGGAGGTGAAGGAGAATTTAGCGGAAGCGGCATTCTCCGGCTTGTTGACAAACAAGCCGCTTTCAATAACGCCAACGCCCTTGTTGGTGACAGTACCGGTGAAGATACCGCCGTCCAGCTTGCCTTCATTGACGATGTCGCAATTGACGATATCATTGACGCCGAAATGCACGACAAATCTCGGATAGATCGTCAATACGCCATTTGCATAGCTCACACCGGCAGTACCGGAAGGAACCACCGGTTCACCGTTTTCGTCAACGGTCAGGTTGACGGAGCTGGAAACGACCCGGTATCTCCATTTTTCAGAGGTCAGTTCCTGAGAAGGATCGACCTGGTAATATACATTGCCGCACTTGACGCGGTTCGCATATTTGTCGGTGGCAGAAGCACCATCGACAGAAAGCCTGACGGCGATCTGATACTGACCGGGTTTAGTGGGGCGGGTCGTCATAGCCTCGGAGCCTTTGACGCCATCGGTAACACTGTAATAGACCAGAGTGGCCGTGATGCCGCTGCCGGACGAAAGCTCGTTGCCCAAGACAATAGTGCCTTTTTCAAAAAGCAGGTCAGCTGCGGTGATATTCAGCACCGGGGTCAGAGAAGCATCGGCTACAAATGCCGGATACGTTTCTCCACCGTAGGTGATGGAGCCGGGGCAGGTAAACGTCAGTTCCGTGTTATCCGCAGAGCACTTGAGATTGGCTGCCTTCAGAAGCATCTGGACTTTAGAATTGATGGCATCGTTGTAGCCCCAGGCGGTACCCATGTCGATACGCCAGGCCACAATGCTGTGGCCATCGGGCGGAGTGAACTTCAGCTTTGCTGCGGGTGCAGAGTTCTGGTTGACCACATAGATAGCGTTATTATAGGTAGTATTCTGGGTGTCGGTGAAAATGCCGCCTGTGCAGCGCAGTTCGTGAGAACCGTCAACACGGGAAGAATAGACACCATCGGTAGAGTTCGTTTCACTCAGCGCAGTGGGCGAAACTGTACCCCCCCCCAGAACAGGTGTCTCCGCAAAAGCGGAAACGGGTGTTGCACTCAGCATCATGCTGCCCGCCAGCATGAAACTGAGCACGCGAGTTCTAAGTCTCATAAAAACCTCCTGTAAAAAAATAAAACAATCCCCGTGCAGCAGAAAAGCTACACTAATGTAACAATATCACAGTTGCGGTCTAGTTGCAATGCAAAAAAACAAAAAAATCGGACAGATTTTTTGCACGCAGGAGCACTGCCCTGCTGCGGCGGGAGCCTTTAAAGGATAAACCGCAGGCTGACGCAGGTGCAGGAGATGCAGAACGCCTCGAATATATACTACGCAAATGCATAAAATATGAATATATTCTGCAAATAACGCATAAAGATACAAATTGAACCAAAACGGAGGTCAAATCCGTGTAAGGTTTGGCGGTTTTCGGAATTGACGAAAAAGCCGCGCGGCGTATAATAAAAGCATCAACCGAAACGTAACGGAAGAGGATGCGAAGGGAAAGTACGCATCAGAAAACAAAAGTGTATTTTTAAAAGGAGCAATCATCATGAAAAAGGAAAACATCAAAAAAGTCGTTCTGGCATACTCCGGCGGTCTGGATACCTCCATCATCATTCCCTGGCTGAAGGAAAACTACAACAACTGCGAGGTCGTCGCCGTCTCCGGTGATGTGGGTCAGGGCACCG
>OLSL01002681.1_pt1 | contig 13872 bp, 14 predicted proteins | sample 1672511 | NCBI WGS metagenome assembly OLSL01 (sample SAMEA3136694, study PRJEB25190) | human gut metagenome | biome: human gut; feature: human-associated habitat; material: faeces | place: Austria | collected 2013
TACCATAACCCTGTCTTTTCGTCTTTGTAGGTCGGCAATGATTTCACCTCCGATCCATATTGAAATTATCATCGCCCGGATACGGTTTCACTTTTTAAATTACAGGTATGTATTCTCATAAAAGTACTTTGCAGATATCTTTCCTGCAATCGTGATTTTTCCGGATTTATTCAGCTCATTGTTCAGCCGTTTTATAATCCGGTATGCTGTGCTACGGGAAACATCCAGCAATTCAGCTACATCCGTTGCTGTTAAGTATCGTTTGCTTTCAGGTATGACTGTCGTTTTATGTTCTGCCATAATACCCTCCTTTCCGGCAGCCTGAAACAACGGCGTATCCCTGCGATATTATCACTATACTACTTTTTGCAGAGAATCCCGGAGAACAGGCTGTCTTTATATATAATTTCGTAATTAGTTTCAGATTAAAGACACCAAACCGTCAGGCCATTTCCTACGCTCATTTCGACCGCGTATTTGCAGGTTGCTGCTATGCAGCATTTCATTTGTGGGCACGCTCCGAAGTTATCATTATGGCATACTGTCCGCAAATCCTGTATAACTCCTGACGTCGGCTATGAGATTTTCAAGGTGCATAAGCGGACAAATGCTTACGGCTTGTCCGTTTAATAATAAACACGAATGTTTTTCCCGCTTTTCTGCAAATCAATTAAAAATACTATATATAGATTTGAAAACTTGACAAACTCAATATATTGTGCTATACTTGCTCTGTAATTGATTTTTGTGCGTTCCCCGTATGGGTGAAGCAAAGTATTTTGCATTGCACATGTTGTTTCGTTTGTATGATGTCAGTATCCCTCCTTTGGCAAAACCGATGTCAGCTGAATTTCAAATCGGAACAGTTCGGTTGAATTTTTACACGAAATAACAAATGAGTACCGGTATTCTTTGACTCCCATAAGATTAGAGGTACTAATAACAGCTTTCCTGCAATCGTCGGATAATGGTAATAACTTATACTGGATTTGCGGGCAGGAAAAGCACGGGAACCCTTGTGCCGCAAGGATTTTTGACACTTTTTGCAGTATGATTTCTGTGTGCAGTTTTGAAACGCCGGATTCTTTTTCTGAAACGCTATCTTCCGAAGTATCATCCGCTATATTGACACGGATATTGAGAGCCATAGCCACCTCGTCTTTGTCAATCAGCACATCGGAAATCTGGAACATGGTCGATAAATATTTCTTGAGATAGATTGCTGTACCGTGTGTGCCGGGAAACGCAAGCGTAGAAACATAATCCAACTCCTTCATTTTGCGAAGATACCGCCCGGCGGTTGCTTTGGAAACACCCCAACGCTCGGCAAGCTCCGCATATCCGATCAAGGGGCTTCCTGTACCGTTGCGCATATATACCACAGGACCAAGTTCTGAGCCTTGCACTTGCGTGTCGTTATATATGGTGTTCACCCATAGATCCAGCATTGCGTCCATTTCAGAGCATTTGCCGGCGCCGACTAACTCATTTGCTATTGACACAGGAAGAAAGAAAAAGCCGGTATCCTTTTGGCAGGGAGCGTTATAATCTAAAGCTCTGTTGTATTTACACCATCCTTTGATTTTGAATTTTACCAGCTTTCCGCGTCCAAGAAGCGTATAGGTGATAAGGTGCCTGTCCTGCAGGTCTTTTAATATGGAAAGAGCTTGATGCTGAAATCTTGTGCGAAACCATTCGCTCAGTTCGCTGACCCGGCAGACCCATTCGCCGGGGTAGACGGTATAGCTGATGCCGTCGATCCGCTTATATGAGGTGCGGAAGTTGGCGTAGCAGGACAGCACGGTAAAGTAAAAAAGTCCTGAGCTGCCTCCGGTACGGATATCCGTGTCTTTCATCAGCAGATCTATAAATTTCCGATAGATACGACAGCGTGGATAATCCACGATTTGCTTTAGTTCTAATTGATATTCTGACATAATTGCCTCCTAAAAAGAAAAACGACACAGACTCAAGATGAATCCATGCCGTTAATCCGTATTAAGTTATTGAATTTTCAGACAAATTGTGCTACAATATTTGTGGTTTTTGTTCGGAACTTTATTTTTCCTGTATCCCACAAACATTGATACGAGTGATATGCCTGATTTTGAGGTACACAACGGGTACACAAAAAAGTTTTTGGTGCAAAGACCAGACTGATAGTTGAGAGATTCATTCCCACCAAAAGCATATTTGCCACCACATTTCACGAGTGGAAAATAACTCAAAACGGAATGGGAATAAAATATAAAAGCCTTAGCACAATAGCTAAGGCTTTTATATTTGGTCGGAGTGAAGTGACTTGAACACTCGGCCTCTTGGTCCCGAACCAAGCGCTCTACCAAACTGAGCTACACCCCGGATACATTTAAACCGCTTACGGTTTTTGTAATCGACAGAAAATATCGACAACGCTATTATTATAACATAAAATCTTTATTTGACAAGAGCTTTTTTAAAATTTATTCTGTTTTTGACGATAAAAGACCCTGACTGTTCAAAAACTCGTAAAGTTTGGCATCTGAGCGCGGGTCATTTCCCTCGGCATACTTGCTGTCAAATGTTATTTTAAAGCTGTAACGGCCACTGTCTTCAATGCTTGGTTGAAGAGGAACATCAGGATTTTTAACACCGCTTTTAAATCCGCCCGTATACAGCATATGACCTCCAAGAAGCAGTACGAAGGCATAGGTGTCATCCGTCTTAAAAACAGCACTGCCGCCGCTCTCGGCTGTAACCGCGCCTACGGACGGTACAGCATTTGTCTTTAATGTCACGGTATGAGTCTGCCAGTTGTAGCCTTCAATATCATCGCCGTCAAATGCCAGCCTTCCGTTTTCACGTACAAACTTTGCTGTTTCCGACGCACTCATGGAAGCATTCAGCTGAGAACGACTTACCACATAAAACCGAAGACTGTCTCTTTTCTGACCGGAGCATGAAACACAAAACAACAGTGCCGCTGTTAGTGCGCACATAAATATCCGCGAAAATCTTTTCATCAATTCAGTGTAACGGCAGTAACCTTACCGTCCGCTCCTTTTATCGAAAGTGAAGTTAACCTGTTATGCGCCGAACCGAAACTAAGGTAAGCATATTCACCGCCTGGCAGTGCATAAACATCGCTGTAACTGCCGCGTGTGCCCTCATACCACGCCGGTTCTCCGAGCGATTTATAAACCTGTGCGGGCGTCATATTCTTTTTAAGCCTACCCAATTTGTTCTTATCTACGGTATTACGTGTAAATCCCGCAGGCTTTACCTGCTCAGTCCACTGCGAATTAAGCACGGATGTATAACTTCCATTTTTATATATAGCGGCACTGCGCAGATTATCTCTTGCATAGCCGTAATCAAGATACAGCTTACTTCCGTCGTTAAGGTTATAACAATCAATAATATAAGAATCGTTTGCAAAGCTGTGAGAAAAGAAATAGCTTGGTTTGCCGACGGCTGAAAGAATGCTGCTTCGCGGCACGCCGAGACCCAGAACAGGCTCAATCAAAATATAGTTATAAGATCCGGACGCAAACTGATCGCCTTGTACCGCGTTGTGACCACCGCTTGGCGTTTGCGAATTATCGGGTGTATCCGTATTATCCGGATTATCCGTAGGCGGATTGTCCGTAGACGGTTCATCTTCTTCACCGCCGGGAATTTCAACAGTATTTCCGTCCCCGCTTTCACTGACAGATGATTTTAAAATGCCCAGTTCAACAAGAATATCAAAAAAATTCTGCTTATCACCGTCAGCATATACGTACTCGGCATGAGTAACCGCATTTTTATCAGCATCAAACGAGAATTCTATGCTGTCGCCATTATTTAAATCATACACCGAGTAAAACGCATTACCCTCTTCCGTGTAGTGAGGGGTACCGAGTGTAAGCTCAATCGCGCTTTTTTGTGTACCGACAGTTATAAAATAAAAATCCTCTATATACAGCGAGCTTTTAATACCGGCTCCGTAACCTGTGCCTGCGGCATTCTCCTTAAGATAGGAATTACCCGGAGCCGCTTTTTTACAGGAGCAAACAGACAGCAGCATAACAAGCGCTGTCAGTATCATAAAAAATCGTTTTTGCTTAATCATTCTTTTTCTCCGTCAAAATAGGCTTTCGCCGCGGCGATATCCGCAGCAATCTGTGCATATAAAAGTTCACTGTTTGCAAATTTACGCTCCGTACGCAGCATTTTTATAAATTCCACCTTTATTTGACTGCCGTAAATTTCAGCGTCAAAATCAAATAAATTGGTTTCAATATTCGCAATATCGGTATTCTCCACGCTGGGACGAACGCCGACATTTGTAATTCCGTTGTATTTTTTACCGTCCAACACTGTTTGTGTAATGTATACGCCGTATTTCGGGACAACACGTCCCGCATCTATTTTTATGTTCACCGTGGGCGTATTATGCCGGCTTCCCAACCGTTTTCCATGACCTACAGTGCCCGTTACAAAAAAACGTGAACCGAGCGCCGCCGCTGCCTTTTCCATCTGACCGTTTTGTATCATAAGCCTGATATCGGACGAACTCAGTTTTCCGTGCAACCCTGCAAGGCAGTCAACCGTTAAAAGAAAAACTCCTGCGCTGCGGCAAAGCTCAGCTAATACACCGACGTCTCCCGCCGCATCTTTTCCGAACCGAAAGTCCGTACCACAGACTACGGCGCCTGCGTTTAACCTTTCAAAAAGCACTTTTTCGGCAAACTCCTTGGGAGAAAGACAACGCACATTTTCAAAATCATCAAAAATTATTCGTCTTACACCAAGCTCTGACAGTCGCGCACGTTTTTCTTCACCGGTCATTATCACTCTTGCGCCCTTGCAGTTACCGTTGAATGTGTATACAGCGGGAATAAATCCGTAAGGGTTATTCACAGCGACATCAAGCAGACGCCTGTGACCGAGATGAACTCCGTCAAAATCGCCCAAAGCTATGCAAAGTTTGTCTTCCATATACTTTATCCATATAACAAGCTACAAATGCGTCAGCAGCTTAAATACCCTGCCGCCGTCATTTTCAAGCGTATTTCCAAGTCCCAACAGTCTATCCGAATAGACACGGCACAATCCGTCGGGCAAGCCCTTTAGCTTGTTGACGCTTACCGCGCATCCGTTTAACAAAAGTCTTGCAAAAAACGGTTCGGGACAAAACGAAGGAAACTCCGAAAGCACGTCATCCATGGAAATGATATGCCGCTCCAGCTCATCGCTGTCAGGCGAAACAGCATCTTCCACAGTCCACCCGCAGGTTTTTGTACGCACAAGAGCACTCATTGTTCCGACAGTTTTCAAAGCACGAGCTATATCCCTGCAAAGCGACCGGATATATGTACCCTTAGAGCACTCTATATCCATTATAAGCTCTCCTGCAAAAAAGTCAACTGTTTCTATTGAATAAACAGTTATTTCACGTTCGGGAATTTCTGCTTTTTTACCCTCGCGGGTCAGCTTGTACAGATGCTGTCCGCCCACCTTTATTGCAGAATAGGCAGGCGGAATTTGTTTGATTTTTCCGATAAAACGCGGCAGAACAGCCTGTATCTGCTCAAGCGTCACGACCCGCTCACAGGTTTTTGTAACGCTGCCTGTAATATCGTGCGTATCAGTCTCAATTCCGAAACGCAGAGTAGCGCGGTATGCTTTGTCACCGTTTGTCAGATAACTGCAAAGCTTTGTTGCTTTACCGCACATAACAGGTAACAGTCCCGTTGCAATAGGGTCAAGCGTACCGCTGTGACCGCATTTCACATTAAGCGCACGTCTGACCTGCGCAACCACCGAAAAGGATGTTATCCCCTGCGGCTTATTTATCAGAATTATTCCGTCTTTCATTTATTTATGCCTTTATAAAGACTGTCTGCCATGATTTTTTTGAGACTGTTATAATCGCCCGTCATAGTACAGCCCGCAGCCATTTTATGCCCTCCGCCGCCAAACATCTTACAAACTGTGGATGCATCAACCTCGCCGTTTGTACGTACTGAAAGCTTATAGGTATCCTTGCCGACCTGACGAAAGGTAGCCGACGCTTTCACGCCCTCAATGCGCGCAGGAATAGATGAAATACCCTCCATGTCGTCCTCGTTTGCTGAAAGCTCTTCTATCCATTCAAGTGCAATTTTCATGCATGTGACAGTATTATCGTAAAAATATTCAAGTGAATCAAACGCGCGCCTCTCAATTTCAAACGCGGCGTGTGACTTTGTTCTGAAAAGCAGCTTGTTGAGCCTGCCCGCATCTGCTCCCGCACGTATCAACTTTGCCGCCGCCTCGTGGGTTTCAGAGGTTGTGTTCGAATATACAAAACATCCTGTATCGGTAGACACCGCAGTGTAGAGGCAATCGGCGACAGTGCAATCTATACCGTTTAAGCGTTCGACAAGCCTTAAGACAATTTCTCCGCACGCTGCTGCATCCGAATCAATTAGATTGCATTTACCGTAACCGCTGTTTGAAAGATGATGGTCAATCACAACATCGGCATTTTCTGCTGCCAAGCGGTAGCGCTCCCCTGCCATGGACGGAGACGCCACGTCTACACATACAATACCGCCGCGGCACTGTCCGTCAATTCTGCTTTTACCTCCGGTTAAAAACCGATAGCGCGGTGAGATTTCACTTTCACACACAACCTCTACCCTGCTTTTTCCCGATTTTTTCAGCGCATGCATAAGCGCAAATGCGCTTCCCAACGTGTCACCGTCCGGACGAATATGGGAAATAATAGTTATCTCCTGAAGCTTCAGCAAAGCGTCAAGCGTCTGGTCAATTGTGTTAAATTCACGTTTTTCGCTCATGCTACTCATCATCTTCACTCTCCGAAAGCCCAAGCTCAGCCAGCTTTTCATTGATAAACATGCCATATTTTACAGAGGAATCTACCGCAAAAACAAGCTCGGGAGTGTAACGTATTTTCATTGACTTTGACAAAATCCCGCGAACAAAGCCGGCAGATGACTGAAGACCCGCAAGCACCTGCTCCTCATTGTCGCTCATGGATGAAAAATACACCTTTGCCGTCTTTAGGTCGGGCGACGTTCGCACTTCCGTAATAGTCACAAATTCGGGGATACGCGGGTCCTTGAGCTTTGGGATAATATAAGACAGTTCTTTTTTTATTTCCTCATTTACCTTGTCAATTCTATGACTTGACATTACTGTTTAATCTCCTGCATTTCATAAGCCTCGATGATATCACCCTCTTTGATATCATTATAATTTTCTATCGTGATACCGCACTCGAAGTTTTCAAGTACCTCCTTAACGTCATCCTTAAATCTCTTCAGCGACGAAATATTGCCGGTAAATATAACCGTATTGTCGCGCAGCAGTCGGACGCTTGCATTTCTGACAATTTTGCCCTCCTTAACGTAAGAGCCGGCAATAGTACCGACACCGGACGCCTTGAAAACCTGACGTACCTCAGCATATCCGAGGACGACCTCCTTAAACTTAGGCGCGAGCATGCCTTTCATCGCCGCCTCAATTTCCTCGATACAGTCATAGATGATGCTGTAAAGTCTGATATCAACATCGTTTTTTTCAGCAGAAGCGCGCGCCGCGGTCTCGGGACGGACGTTAAATCCTACGATAATAGCATTAGACGCATTGGCAAGCATCACGTCGCTTTCATTTATAGCGCCGACTGCGCTGTGTATGACGCGAACACGCACCTCATCGTTAGAAATCTTCTCAAGAGAGGATTTTTCTGCTTCCGCAGAGCCCTGAACATCCGCCTTAACAATAATATTAAGTTCTTTCATGTTGCCCTCCTGGATGCGGGAGAACAAATCATCCAGCGAAACCGTGTACTGACTTTGTTGTTTGAGTTTATCTTCTGCGCGGCGCTGCTCGGCAAGCTCTTTCGCCAATCGCTCGTCTTCAACAACAAAGAACGGGTCGCCGGCCTGAGGAACCTCTGAAAGACCGATTATCTCTACAGGCATTGAGGGACCTGCCTCGTTTATACGCACGTGTTTATCATTTGTCATCGCTCTAATTTTTCCGACGGCAGAGCCTGCGATAATAATATCGCCGCTTTTAAGCGTTCCGTTCTGAACAAGCAATGTTGAAACAGGACCGCGTCCTTTGTCAAGATACGCCTCTATCACAGTACCCTTTGCAAGACGGTTGGGGTTTGCTTTATACTGATTAACCTCAGCTACAAGCAGAACCATTTCAAGAAGCGTGTCTATTCCGTCACCCTTGAGCGCGGATATGGGCACGCAGATGGTATCACCGCCCCATTCCTCGGGAACAAGCTCATATTCTGTCAGCTCCTGCTTTACACGGTCTGGGTCTGCGCTTTCCTTATCCATTTTGTTTATGGCAACGATAATCGGAATATTTGCAGCTTTAGCATGATTTATTGCCTCTATCGTCTGAGGCATAATACCGTCATCCGCCGCAACGACAAGGATTGCTATATCAGTTACTGCGGCGCCTCTGGCACGCATCTGAGTAAATGCAGCGTGTCCCGGAGTATCAAGGAATGTTATCTCCTGGTCGTTGACCTTAACCTTATACGCACCTATATGCTGGGTTATTCCGCCCGCCTCGCCGGCAACAACACTTGTATTGCGTATAGCGTCAAGCAAAGACGTTTTGCCGTGGTCGACATGGCCCATAACGACAACAACTGGGTCACGAGGCTGAAGATCCGCCTCTGCGTCTACTGTATCGTCAATAAGCCTATCCTCAATAGTAAGTATAACCTCGCGCTCTACCTTTACACTGAATTCCTCACCGATAAGGTATGCAGTATCAAAATCAATATTCTGCGACGCCGACGCCATAACGCCCATACCCATAAGCTTGGCAACAACCTGAGCGACATTAACCTTCATTCGATGAGCCAGCTCACCGACTGAAATCTCATCAGGCACCAAAATTTTAAGCTGCGCCTTTTTACGCTGCTGTTCAATTCTTTTGAGTCTTTCCGCTTCGCTCTCACGCGCCTTTTTCCTGCCGTATCTGTTGTCCTGGTAGTTGTTCTTCTTGACTATCTTTTGTTTAGACTGCGTCGAGGCAGTTTTACGCGTCTCATGTGAGCTTGCAAGTTCATCAAGCTTCTCGTCATACTTTCCAAGATTTACATCAGTTGTTCTTGTATCAACAACACGTATTTTCTTTTCAAATGTAATATCCGCAGGATTGATGGAGCGTTTTTCCTTTTTTGGTTTTTCTTTAAGCTGTTTAACAGGCTGCAAAACGCGCTTGGGAGGTTTTTGCACCTTCTTATCCTTTTTTTGTTCTTTGGAAGCAGGCTTGACATCGGCTCGGTCATTTTGCGTGTTTTTCTGCGGTTTTTCTTTTTTATCAGCGGATTGTGTATTATGCCCGGGCTTTTCAGTCTGCGCATTTACCTCTGCGGGCTTTCTCTCTGCCACTTTCTTTTCTTCCTCCGGCTTTTGAGCTTCTTTTATTTCATTCACGCTATTCAATTTGGCTTCAGCCGCCTTTTTACCATCATCTAAAAACTTGTCGAAAGAATCGACGGCATTTTGTTTTGTATAATGATTGAGAAGATAGTCCACCTCCTCAACGTCAAGGAGCGCCATATGCGTGCGTTCCTTCTGTTTTAGCTTGTTCAGAAGCTCTATAATTTCAGTGCTCTTAAGTCCCGTATCTTTAGCAAAATCATGCACTTTATATTTAATAGTCATACTCATTCCGTAACCTCCCTGTTCAGTTTGCCTATAAGCAGTTTAGCAAAACCGGCGTCCGTCACTCCGATTATTCCAACCGGCTTTGTCCCTATCGCGTACCCAAGCTCAGACATACCATAGCTAACCGCGATTAAATTTACATTTTTATCATCAAACGCATAATGCAGATTTTTAAGCGTTTTCGGGGAAAGGTCATCCGACAGAAAAACCGCCGTAAGCTTTGACTGCTGCGCAACAACACTGTCAAACCCAAAGTACAGACGACCGGCGCGCCTTGCAAGCCCCAGTGACTGCAAAAAAGCATCATTCTTCATCCGCTGTCAGTGCCCTTTCTATATCGTCATAAATTGCCTCGTCCGCTTTGCACCCGAAATTCCGCTCGATTCCATGAGTCTTTTTTAGCCTTGAAGCACATTTGGCGCTGTTACATATATACGCGCCCCGCCCTGCAAGCTTGCCTGTCATATCAAGAGAAATTTCGCCTTCTTTATTCATAACTATGCGAATAAGCTCACGCTTAGGTTTCATTTCGCGACAGCCGAGACACATACGCATAGGTACTTTTTTTATTTTTGCCAACACTATCACCCTTACCCGATTTTTGAAAGCGGCTTGATATCGATTTTATTGTACCCTGTAAGCTTTGCCGCAAGACGCGCGTTTTGTCCCTCCTTGCCGATAGCGAGAGACAATTGGTCATCAGAGACAACAACCGTACAGCTTTTTTCGCTATCGTCGGCTATTACACTGATAACCGTTGCCGGTGCAAGCGCCTGAGTAATATATTCCTCCGGATTATCAGAATACTTTATAACGTCTATCTTCTCACCGTGAAGCTCATCGCAGACATTTGCAATCCGCATACCTTTTGCGCCTATGCACGCACCGACGGGATCAACCTCTTCATTTGATGACCAAACAGCAATTTTTGTTCTGCTGCCTGCCTCGCGCGCAATTGACTTTATTTCAACGGTACCGTCAAAAATTTCAGGAACCTCCAGCTCAAACAGACGTTTCACAAGCCCGGGATGAGTACGGGAAATAAGCACCTGAGGTCCGCGCTGAGTCTTTCTTACCTCAACCACATAAATTTTAATTCTGTCACCCTCACTCAAGGTTTCACCGGGTATCTGCTCGTTTTTGACAAGCAGCGCCTCACTCTTGCCTATGCTAAGCGTGGCGTTTCCGGTCGGCTCGACACGGCTGACAACAGTGGAAATTATTTCAGATTCCTTACCGTCAAACTCCTGGTACAAAAGCCCGCGTTCAGCATCGCGAATACCCTGAATTATAACCTGCTTTGCAGCCTGCGCAGCAATCCTGCCGAATTCTTTGGTTTTGACTTCACGCTTTATCTGACCGCCCAGCTTTGCGCGTTTGGAGCCCTTTTCCAAAAGTTCTGCAAGGCTGATTTCTGTGGCTTCGTTTTCTACTGTTTCAACGATAGTTTTAACCTGATAAAGCTTAATATCCTTTTTTTCCTTGTTTATTACAACCATTGCATTATCCGAGGTGCCAAACGCTTTTTTTGCAGCACTCAGCAGCGCGGCCTCGACCTTTTCAAGCATATAATCGGCGGGAATGCCCTTTTCCGCCTCTATAAGGTCGATTGCCTTGAAAAATTCCGAATTCATTTTTGTCCTTCTCCTTTATATACTGAGTTTAATTAAGAAAATTCAATAAAGTCAACATAGGGTCTGACAAGGCTTGCGTCCCTGATATTAACAATCCTTCGAGTACCGTCGCTGCACTGTACGGTAAACATACCGTCGGTATACGCGCAAAGCTCTCCCGAAAATTCCTTAACACCGTCCTGAGCCTTATACAAACGCACCTCAATCATTTTATTCATAAAGCGCAAAAAATCCTTCTCGGTTTTCAGCGGACGGTCAATACCAACTGATGAAACCTCAAGATAATAGCTGTCCGGAACGGGGTCATGCTCGTCAAGCACGGGGTCAACAGCACGAGACATACGCTCGCAGTCGTCCGAGCTTATAACACCGTCCGACTTGTCGATATAAATACGGAGAAAATAATCTGCGCCTTCTTTGACGTATTCAACGTCGTAAAGCTCATATCCCAGTTGTTGCGCATATGGTAAAACAAGCTCCGAAACTGTTTCGGCAACGCTCTTTTTCATTCAAGCCCTCCTATGCAATATTTAAGAGGACTGCGTTCACAGTCCTCTTATCATTTACTTTGATATTATTATAGCACCGATATATATAAAAATCAAGATATTTTTATTATATTTTATGCGATATAATCTTTATGAAAAACAGTATAGATTTTTGCAACCTGTGCACGGGTGGCGGAGCCCTTTGGATCAAAGGTAGTTTCCGTCATGCCGCTGACTATTCCCGCGCGCTGGCAGGCATATACCGCGTCTTTGGCATAGTTTGACAAGTTAGCGTCGTCGGAAAACACCTTCGGTGCCACAGCTTCATTCAAGGTTAAGCCTTTATAATTTGCAAACCGCACAAGAAGAACACACATCTGCTCGCGCGTCACACCGGCATTAGGTTCAAAGGTAGTCTTGGACACACCGTCAACAATTCCGTTCTCGTTCGCCCACTTAACCGACGGCGCGTACCATTTGCCGGACGGTACATCGGAAAACACAGTATCAACATCTCTGTTTTCCGTATCAACTCCCTCAAGATTTGCAAGTACCTGCACAAACATTGCTCGTGTCATAGCGGTATCGGGTTCAAAATCAGTTTCCGACATGCCGTTAAATATATTGTTTGTAACAACATAATCAACATATTCCTTGTACCATCTATCCGAGTCAACATCATTAAACATTTCGGAAGAATCAATAATAAGCGTATCGCCATTTCCTACCTTAACCGTGACAATTTTTTCAATATCGGACGTTAACATATCGGTATAAGTCTCTATCTGCTTATAACTTATTTTGAGTTTTACCACGCCTTCCTTGATAAACGTCAGCTTCTCAGACGATTTCAGCGTCTCGCTGTAATTCTGCTCACTCTGCTTTACACAGTCTGTTCCTGAAATTACGGTCACGCTCGGTTTATATGACACCGGAAAACCTTTTTGATTTTTCCAATACCAATGAACCTTACCGGCAGATTCATAGTAATCATAATTGTCCTTATTCTCATACCTGGCGACATCTGTGCTTTCAAGCGCGGTATTGGCAAGCTCGGTCATAAAGTCAACAGTGGCGCCCACCTCCACTCTTTCAGGGAGATTGCATATTATTTCAGGTTCTTCAACCTCAATAACAGCCGGCTCACAGACAGACACGCCGTCATAATATGCCTGAAAATCATATCTGCCGGGTTTAATTATAATTGTATCCCTAAATTTCGAAAAAAGATTTGTAATATGTGTTCTATCAGCACTTACTTTCGGCCAATCGCCGCCGGCGCCGCCTGTGGATAAAATAGAAAACTCATCTGTTGGAAAATCAATTTTCATTTTATCATATTCTATATATCCGTAATTGAGGTTTTCAAAAATCACATGAACCAAATTTTTAAGTACAACTTCACCGACCTTAAACTTCATCAACTTAGGAAAATTATATTTCACCTTAACCGGTCTGTCCTCCGGGCGTTCGGTTACAGTAAAATTATATATTTTCTCAAAAGTATAAGCTTTTTCCGTTCCAAGACTGTCTGCTATAATAACATCAACTTTTACTTTAACAGCTGCCTGACCGGAAGATGAAAATTTAACGGCTGTGACAAGCTCTCCCATATCATCAATTTCAATTAACTCGGCACAGTCTCCGGAAATTATCGTATATTCAAATACAGTTCCACGATAGGTAAATCCATCCTCATAGGCTACGGAATTTAAACTTACGAAAAACACATCGTTTATCCACAAATTGTCAAACTCAGACTCAGGAATATTACTGCCGATATCAATATCAATTATAACATCATCGTCGCCTGATGGCTCGGCAAAAGTATATGCCGACACCGCCGACAGAAGCACAAGCAATGTAAGTACGACAGAAATAATTCTTTTAAGCTTTCTTTTCATAACAAATCCTCCCCGCGGTTTTCCTCAATAAAAAATGCGCAGCAAAAGTACATACAAGCATATACAGGTATATTTAATTTGTGTCGCAAAATTAGTTTACTACGTTTTGACATAAAAATCAATATCACAGTAAAATTTTAAGTATTACTTATAGCAAGAATTAAAAAAC
>OLSL01002682.1_pt1 | contig 13864 bp, 10 predicted proteins | sample 1672511 | NCBI WGS metagenome assembly OLSL01 (sample SAMEA3136694, study PRJEB25190) | human gut metagenome | biome: human gut; feature: human-associated habitat; material: faeces | place: Austria | collected 2013
TCACCGGTCAGGAACCATCCTTCACCGGTCTGATTGCCGATGGAAACAATTGGTTCTGCGTATTTCGCCAGATCACGAATGTTGGCAGGCGGGTCAAAGCGTTTGCTGGCTTTTAATTCATCGCTGGCGGTCTTGCGGATGGCTTCAAGGAAAGCGATACCGGCATTGCCGAGAATCTGTCCCTTCTTGGATTTGCCAAGCTTCTCATACTTAAAATTCGAGTTGTAGAATGAGTAGAGAAGGAAGTCCAGAAGATCAGGCATGACAGCTTCAGCACCCTCGGATTCGAGAAGATCCACAAGATAGTTGTTGGCAGACGGTGAGAACTTAACAAGGATCTCGCCTACAATACCGACTCTTGGCTTCTTGATGGTTTCATCCAGCGGAAGATTATCAAAGTCATGGATAATACCTTTGACGTTCTGTTTGAAACTGTTTTTGCCTTTGCCGATCATGGAATCCAGACAGATATTCTTCCATTTCTCATGGAGCGCATTGGCAGAGCCTGGAACCTTTTCATAAGGACGTGTCGCATAAAGTACGCGCATGAAAAGATCACCGTAGACAATCGCCTGGAGGGCATTCTTTAACATTGGCAGTGTGTATTTGAATCCAGGATTCTTCTCGATACCCTGCGCACTGATGGAGACAACCGGAATCTGTGACATACCGGCATTGCCAAGGGCACGGCGGATAAATCCAACATAGTTGGTTGCACGGCAGCCGCCGCCGGTCTGGGTCATGGCGATAGCTACATGATTTAAGTCATATTTGCCGGAGAGCAGTGCCTTCATAATCTGGCCGACAACGCAGATGGATGGGTAGCAGGCATCGTTGTTGACGTATTTCAAACCGGTATTGATGGCTTCTTTATCGCAGTCAGGCAGCAGTTCGCAGTTCAGACCTTCATGGCGAAGAGCCGGGATCAGCAGATCGAAATGAATCGGTGACATATTCGGAACAAGAATGGTGTAGTTGTCTGCACGCATTTCTTTTGTGAACAGCTGACGATGATGGGCACTGCTTTCAATATGACCGTGGATACCATGCTGCTCACGCAGACGGATAGCTGCAATCAGAGAACGGATACGGATACGGGCAGCACCGAGGTTGCTGACTTCATCAATCTTCAGACATGTATACAGGCGTCCGGAACCGTTTAAGATATCCTTCACCTGATCTGTTGTAACTGCATCCAGACCGCAGCCGAAGGAGTTCAGCTGAATCAGTTCCAGATCTTCGTGTTCTTTGACATATTCAGCGGCACAATAGAGTCTGGAATGATACATCCACTGATCGGAAACGATGAGCGGACGGTCCGGTTTGGCCAGATGGGAGATGGAATCCTCTGTCAGCACTGCAAAGCCATAAGAAGTGATCAGCTCAGGAATACCATGGTTGATCTCTTTATCAATATGGTAAGGACGTCCGGCAAGGACAATACCTTTCATATGGTGCTGCTTCATGTAAGCCAGGGTCATCTCACCGTGGCGCTGAACAGAAGTGTGGACAAGTTCAAGCTCTTTCCAGGACTTCTGGACGGCTTCTTTGATCTCACGAGGGTCAATACTGAAGCGTGCAGCAAACTCTTCAACAAGACGTTCTTCCAGATGACGTTCACTTTCAAAAGTCATGAAAGGATTCATAAACAGAATGGAAGGATCAGCCAGTTCTTCAACGTTATTCTTGATATTCTCAGCATAAGAAGTAACAATCGGGCAGTTGTAGTTGTTGGTGGCACCTTCTGTTTCCTTGCGCTCATAAGGAATACATGGATAGAAGATGAATTTCACATCATGCTGCAGCAGCCACATAATATGACCATGAACAAGCTTGGCCGGATAGCAGGCGGATTCACTCGGAATGGATTCAATACCAAGATTGTAGATTTCATGGGTAGATTCCGGTGAAAGCACAACCGAAAATCCGAGCTCAGTAAAGAAAGTATGCCAGAACGGATAGTTCTCATACATATTCAGAACTCTCGGAATACCGACGATGCCTCGTGGGGCAGTGGCCTTGTCTAATGGTTTGTAGTTAAAAATACGATTGTATTTGTATTCAAAAAGGTTCGGTACGTCGCTGTTGGTCTTGGCACGACCGAGGCCGACTTCACATCTGTTGCCGGAGATATAGCGTCTGTTGCCGGTGAATTTGTTCACTGTCAGACGGCAATGATTGGTGCATCCGCCGCAGCGAGTCATACTCGTTGTGTATTTCAGGTTGATGATGTCATCAAGAGAGAGCATTGTTGTTGTTTCGCCTGCATAACGGTCACGGGCGATCAGTGCAGCACCAAAGGCACCCATGATGCCAGCGATGTTCGGACGAACAGCCTTGCAGCCGGAAATCAGTTCAAAGCTTCTCAGTACGGCATCATTGTAGAAGGTACCGCCCTGTACAACAACTTTTTTACCCAGATCCTTCGGGTCTGTAAGTTTGATAACCTTCAGCAGCGCATTCTTGATAACGGAATAAGCCAGTCCGGCGGAGATATCGCCGACTTCGGCCCCTTCCTTCTGAGCCTGTTTGACATTGGAATTCATGAAAACAGTACATCTGGAACCAAGGTCAATCGGATGTTTGGCAAAAATGGCAATCTTTGCAAAGTCTTCCACAGAATAATTCAGAGAATGGGCGAATGTTTCGATGAAAGAGCCGCATCCTGAGGAACATGCTTCGTTCAGAAGCACATTATCAACGGTTTTATTGCGAATCTTGATACACTTCATATCCTGTCCGCCGATGTCGAGGATACAATCCACGTCCGGTTCAAAGAAAGCGGCAGCATAGTAATGAGCCACTGTCTCAACTTCGCCTTCATCCAGCATAAATGCAGACTTCATCAGTGCTTCGCCGTAACCTGTTGAGCATGAACGAACGATTTCGACATCTGCAGGGAGAATATTCTTAATCTCCTGGATGGAACGGATTGCTGTCTTTAATGGGCTGCCATTGTTGTTGCTGTAGAAGGAATAGAGCAGGGTGCCATCTTCGCCGACAACAGCAACCTTTGTTGTTGTGGAACCGGCATCGATGCCAAGGAAACATTTGCCGTGGTAATCAGCAAGATTGCCTTCTGTTACAGTATGTACGGAATGCCATTTTTTAAAGGCATCGTATTCTTCCTGATTCTTAAAGAGCGGATCCATACGGGCGGTCTCTGCCTGAATCTTGATATCGGAAGAGAGCAGACGAATCAGCTCGTCAATGGAAGTGGTCACATCAGCCTTGTAGTTCATAGCGGCACCCATAGCTGCAAACAAATGGGAATTGGCCGGTGCAATGACTTCTTCGTCTGTCAGGTGAAGCGTGCGGATAAAAGCTGCCTTCAGCTCTGAAAGGAAGTGGAGCGGACCGCCAAGAAATGCCACATGACCTCGGATCGGTTTACCGCAGGCCAGACCGCTGATGGTCTGATTGACAACGGCCTGGAAAATGGAAGCAGATAAGTCTTCCTTGGAAGCACCGTCATTGATCAGAGGCTGGATATCTGTCTTGGCAAAAACGCCGCACCTGGCGGCAATCTGATAAATCGCTTTGTAATTCTTCGCATATTCATTTAATCCAGGGGCATCTGTCTCAAGAAGACTGGCCATCTGGTCGATAAAAGAACCTGTACCGCCGGCACAGATACCGTTCATACGCTGTTCCACATTGCCGTTTTCAAAATAAATGATCTTTGCATCTTCACCGCCAAGCTCAATGGCAACATCTGTCTTCGGCGCAAAATAGCCCAGGGCACTGGAAACGGAGATAACTTCCTGAACAAAAGGAACATGAATATATTTGGAGATGGACATACCGCCGGAACCGGTGATCATCGGATGAAGATCGCGGTCTCCAAGTTCCGCACGGGCTTTTGTCATCAGATCGAGCAGTGTCTCTCTGATATTGGCAAAATGTCTTTCGTAATCGGAAAAAAGGACGTTGTTGTCTGAATCCAAAATGGCTACCTTGACGGTAGTGGAGCCGACATCAATACCTAAAAATAAAGTTGCATCCATAAATAAAAGCTGATTCCGAAAGGGGAATCACTACCCTCCTTATGTAAATATATGAATAGACAAAATAGTCTATATAAAATAGGAAACTACGAATTGCGTGATAGCAAGTCCATCTTATTATACGACATGATGTTGTAAAAAACAACCGTCAACTTTTTTGAAAACCATTAAAAAAAGGTAAACATTTCTATAAAAAAGAAGAAAATTCTCTTTGCACATTTTAAAAATGAGCCGCATAGATTATAATAAAAAGGCAGGAATTAATGACCATGAATTATTATGTCAGCGGTGAGAATGTTAATGGACGCCCCTGCAGAGGCGTTGTTCATGTGGTTAAAAAGGGAGATACCCTATACAAAATAAGTCGTGTTTATGATGTGAAAGTTGCGGATCTGATTTGGATGAATCCGGGGGTGCGTATCTATAATCTTCAGGTGGGTGACAAAATCTGTGTCCCGGTGAGCAGTTGGGAGATGCCGGATGCAGATCATGACAATGCTGAGACATTGCCGTATATTGTCCGGGCAGGAGAGACACTGGATGCAATCCTTCAGACCTTCAGATTGACTTATGAAGAACTTCAGAAGCTCAATGAGGACATTTCTCCGGCCTATGCCGAAGGAACTGTATTGAATATTCCTTCGAATCGGATTCTTCGTCGGAGACAGGAAGCACAGTAGTAGTGGCAGCAGCGGATGCATATTGTCCATCCGCTGCTGTGCAGTTGTATATTTTACGCCGTATTGATTGACAAAAATTCATGGAAAATCTATAATTACAGCATAGCTTATAAGAATAAACGTAAAGGAGAGAATCTATTGGAGAAATTTTTAAATAAAATGGAGAGAAAATTCGGCCGCTATGCGATTTCCGGTCTGATGAAATACATCTGCGTTTTATACATTATCGGTTTATTTATCAACATTGCATCACCACAGGTTTACTATTATTATCTGAGCTTGAATCCCTATCGGATCCTGCACGGTGAAGTATGGCGACTTGTGACATTTCTGATCCAGTCACCGAATTCGAATGTGATCTTTTTTATTTTTACTTTGTATCTTTATTATATGCTTGGACAGACACTGGAGCGCGTTTGGGGGGCGTTTAGATTTAACCTGTATTATTTTGCAGGTGTTTTATTTACCATTATCGGTTCTTTTGCCGCCTATTTCATAACTGGACAGGTTTATCTCATGGATACCTATTATATTAATATGTCTCTGTTCTTGGCCTTTGCGTTTGTTTTTCCAGATATGGAGATGCTTTTGATGTTTTTGATCCCGATCAAGATCAAGTGGTTGGCTTATCTGGACATTGCATTGTTTGTGTATGAGATGGTCGTCGGCAACATCGGGACGAAGATTTCTATTGCCATGGCACTTCTCAATTTTGTAATCTTTTTCTTTGGCTTCATGAGAAAGAGAGTTTCACCGGCCCAGATGCATAGACGGGCGGCTTACAAGAAGGCGGTGAAGAAGATGCCGAGCAGACATCGCTGCGCGGTATGCGGAAGAACGGAGGAGACGAATCCGGAGCTGGAATTCCGCTTCTGTTCCAAGTGCAACGGCAACTATGAATATTGTCAGGACCACCTTTTTACCCATACCCATGTTCAGTAGAGGGGGATGCCCTTCAGCTATAAAAGATAAGCGGTTGTGTTTAATTATGATAAAAGTGGAAAGACTATCAATGATTAGCAGGAGTTAATGATGCGCTGGTATAACAAAATGTATTTGGGAGAATCCATTCAGGGAAAGAAAATGTATTATCAGTATGCGATCCAGCATACAAAACGGCTGACAGGCACCTATTGTCTGATGCCGGCTGCCTGTAAGGATGATCTGATAGATATATGTGGCAGCGACCTGCTTCGTGTATCGAAGCAGTATCCGAAGGATCAGCTGGTTATCGGACTTGCCGGCAGTTACAGGGAGGCCTGTCTGCTGGCGGGAGAGATTGTGCTTGATGTTCTGAAGAAGACAGGAAGCACAGATATCAGGGCATATTTAAGAGATTCCGGAGAGAATATCTGATCGAGTTCGGCTGGAAGAAACAACTGAAGCGGTCGATTGGATAATAAAGTGAATAAAGAATCTCAGTATGAAAAAGGGGTGTAGAAGTGCTGTTATTACATATACTGCTTTTCCTTCTGAAACTGATCGGCATTGTACTGCTTGTCATTCTTGGTCTGATTCTGCTGATATTGGCCATCATCCTTTTGACACCGATTCGATATCGAATCGGTGCTTCGAAGTATCAGACAATACAGGCGGAAGGAAAGGTTACGTGGCTCTTTCGTCTGATTGAGATGGTCTTTAAGCTGGATACAGGTGCTGAAGAAGGAAAGCGTCTTCATCTGAGTTTCAGGATTGCGTGGCTGAAGCTGTATGACAATCAGAAACCAAAGGAAAAACGTATAAAACAGAAAAAAACAAGAAAAACTAAATCAAAGCCGGAATCTAAGCAGTCGGAAAAGGTAATTCAGGCAGCAAAGCCTGAACAGCCGGAGGCAAAGGTACAGCCAATAAAAACTGAACAGGCGGCTGAAATGAAGCATGAAGAGAAGCTGATTGAAGGACCGAAGGAATCTGCGGTGGAGAAAATCCTTCGTCTGGCTAAGAACGCAGCCAATAAGATCCTGTCGTTGATCCGGGGCGTTTTCTCTCTGATCTGCAGCATTTTGGGCATTCCGTCAAAAATCATGGATGGACTTGAAAAGCTTGAGAATTTCTTTACAAAACTCCGTGAGAAGAAAGAAGCGTTTCTTGCATTTTATAATGAGACACATAACCATCAATGGTTTACTGCTTTCTGGCATCGGCTGAAGAAACTACTACTTAGAATATTACCGAGGGCAGACACATTGTATCTGCATTTTGGCTTTGAAGATCCGGCGACAACCGGTCAGGTTCTTGGCAGTTTAAGTATTCTTTATCCGATCTGCGGCGAGAAGATGGAGCTGTGCCCGGAGTTTAATGAAGAAATACTGGAAGGTGAAGTAAAATGTCATGGTTGGATCCGGCCGGTCAGTTTAGTTATATTTGCGGTTAAAAGCTTTTTAAACAAACAATTTTTTTCAATGGTGAAGCAATTTAAAGTCCTGTTAAAGGGCGAATAAGAGGATGGAGGAATTGAATATGTCAGATCACACATTTAATGAAACAGTTGAATCTCTCTTTAAAGGAATGGACAATTTTTTGACAACAAAAACTGTTGTTGGTGAGGCCATTCATGTCAACGATACATTGATTCTGCCTCTGGTGGATGTTTCATTTGGCGTCGGTGCAGGTGCATGGAGCCAGGAACATAAAAACAGTGCAGGCGGCGGTATGGGCGGCAAGATGACGCCAAGTGCGGTGCTTGTCATCAAAGACGGTTCTGTTCGCATGGTACCGGTCAACAACAATGATCCTGTCAGCAAGATTATTGATATGGCACCGGATGTGATTCATCGTTTTATGAACAAGTCAGAAGATGATGCAGCTGTGGAATCAGCGGTTGAACACATTTCAGAAGAAGAGTAACGAGTAAGGCCGACAGAGCGTGCTTTATCTTGTTTGACAGAAGAACAGAAGCGGTTAAAAAGCATAGAATAAAACAGGAGTATTCTGTAATGGGGAGTGCCATGAAAAAGATGTGTGGTTTTGTCCTGTTCTGGATAGCTGCAGGCATGACCATTATGATGTTTGTCAATTCCTGTGTATTAGGCATCTGCCTGATTATATTTTGTCTTATTTTGGCTTATAATCTGTTCTGTTCAAAATAAAAACGGAAGGCGACAAGAAAAATGAGTCAGTTAATGCAATTACAGATTGAAAATGAAAGGACTTTTTTAACATATAAATATAAAAAAGTGCAGGATATTGATGATGTGATCCTGCAGCTGCTGAATGAGGCTGATATTGAGGGCTTTGCGGAAAGCCATATGAATAAAGCAAAATCTACCGTGAATTATGATGTGACCGGATACAGGAAATGGTCAGAATTCTCATCGGACGAATTGACGCCGGAGGTGATGGCCTCTGCAATGGAGAATCTTTATCATCTTCTTGCTTATCTGGAGGATTCGTTTATTGATATTGAATATGTACTGCTGGATAAGGAATACATTTATGTCAATCCGGGCAATGGCAAATTAGTGATTCTGGTTGTGCCGTGTCAGGCAGTTGTAGATGAAGAATATACATTGACGGATTGCGTCAGACAGATGTTTGAACAGTTTACATATGGTGAAGGAGCGTGTGCAAAGCAGCTGAAATCCTGTCTTCAGCAGGAAATACATGCATTGGAAACACTGAAAGAGCTGGCTGATCTTCTGCGTGCATATGATGCTGAACCGGAAGGACCTGGAGAAACTGTTTCTGATGAACCGGCAGTGCCGGAGGAGACTGTTATTCTGGAGACAATTGAGGAGGAAGCGGATCAGATTAAAACAGAAAGTGCCAATATTGCGGCAGATGCAGAGTACATGCGCAACCAGCTTCGGGAAGATATGCGCCGTGAACTGGAGAAAGAACTGCGGGAGCAGATCCGTGAAGAAACACGCAGGGAGTTGGAAACAGAATTAAGAGAAAGTATCCGGGCAGAACTTGAAGAAGAACAGGTACAGGCAGAAACATCGGATGAGAAGATGCCGTATCTGATTAGAAAGAAGACAGGCGAGATCATCAGTCTGAATAAACAGACATTTATTATCGGCAAGCTGGATACCTGCTGTGATTACGTGATCAGGGGCAATCGGGCCATCAGCCGTCTGCATGCAGTGATCAAGTACAAAGAGGATACAGATGTTTATTTTATCGTGGACTGCAATTCGACGAATCATATTTATCTGAATGGACGACAGATTGAGGCGGAGCAGCCGGAAACACTTGAAGATGGCATGCATATTCATCTGGCGTTGGAAGAGTTTGTTTTTCAACTGAAATAGTGAATCGGAGCTGCGAAACGTCATGTTTGCTGCAGAATCTAAAAATGACCATTTCAAACGGACGCGTGTTTGTATTGGTCATTTTTAGATTATCTGACTATAAAGATGAAAAAAAGCCCTGTTTCGTAAGAAACAGGGCTTTAAGTTTGCATATTAAGCTCTTTCAACTAATCCTGAACGTAAGCAGGAAGTACAAACGTACATCTTAGATGGTGTACCGTTCACGTTCACTTTCACTTTCTTAATGTTGGATTTCCACATTTTATTTGATCTTCTATGTGAATGAGACACCTGAATACCAAAGTGAGCTCCTTTTTCACAGATTGCACATTTTGCCATTGTAAAACACCTCCTCGTGCCAAATTAAACCTTAAATGAGACGCACAAAAACGCCTTACAGGCTTACAACAAATCAATAATAACAGATTCGACCGATAATTGCAAGTACAGATTTTATAAAATATAAAAAAATTATTTTCTTTTCGGGAAAAAGCGGTTATAATAGGTGAGTAGAACATAGAAATAATATTGGAGGTACCATATGAAGGGACGTATTATTACAGATATAGGTCAGGTTTCCGTTGATACAGATGTTATTGCAAAGTATGCAGGTATGGCAGCTGTTGAGTGCTTCGGTGTTGTCGGTATGGCAATGATCAGTGTGAAGGACGGACTGGTTAAGCTTCTCAAACGTGAGAGCATGACAAAGGGTGTCGGTGTTACGGTCAATGAAGATAATCAGATTACAATCGATTTCCATATTATTACAGTATACGGCATAAATATCGCAACGATTGCAGATAATTTAATGAATAATGTAAAATATAAAGTGGAAGCGTTCACAGGCATGAAGGTTGAGAAGATCAACATTTATGTTGAAGGCGTACGAGTGATTGACTAGTATAACAATTAAGGAGGACCCTGTTGTGGGAGTAAAGACGATTGACGCGAATATGTTGAAGAACATGTTCCTTGCAGGTGCGAAACGCATAGAATCAAAGAAAGAATGGATTAATGAACTGAATGTTTTCCCTGTTCCTGATGGAGATACAGGTACGAATATGACGATGACGATCATGTCAGCTGCCCGTGAAGTAAGTGCACTGACAGATCCTGATATGGAGAGCCTGTCCAAGGCAATTTCCCAGGGAGCGTTAAGAGGCGCCAGAGGCAATTCCGGTGTTATTCTGTCCCAGTTATTCCGTGGTTTTACACGCCCGATCAAAGACGAGAAAGTTATCGATAGTGTGATCGCAGCAGAAGCATTTAAGAAGGCAAGCGAGACTGCTTATAAGGCTGTTATGAAGCCGAAGGAAGGTACAATTCTTACAGTTGCAAGAGGCATGGCAGAGAAAGCAGCGGATATTTTTGATGCAACAGATGATTTGGAAGAAGGTTTTCGTCAGATCATAGAGTATGGTGATTACATGCTGAGTCTGACACCGGAGATGTTGCCGGTATTGAAGCAGGCAGGTGTTGTGGATTCCGGTGGTCAGGGTCTGATGACTGTACTGAAGGGTGCATATGACTGCCTGACAGGTGCTGAGACAGCGGATGATTTTGTAGCAGAGGTAAAACCTTCTGCACCAGCAGGCAATGCGGGCAAGATGGGACTGGATGAGATTGAAACAGCCAATATCCGTTTTGGTTATTGCACGGAATTTATCGTGATGCTTGAGAAGCCTTTCGATGAGAAGGATGAAGACGAATTTAAGGCATTTTTGTCATCCATTGGTGACTCCATTGTATGTGTAGCGGACAGTGATATTGTGAAGGTACACGTACATACCAATGACCCGGGACTTGCCATTCAGAAGGGCTTAAGCTATGGCTCCCTGACAAGCATGAAGATTGATAACATGCGTGAAGAACATCATGAACGCCTGTTCAAGGATGCACAGAAACTGGCATCTGCCCAAGCTCAGGCGGATATGCAGGTGAAGGCAGAGAAGAAGGAAGAACCGGCCAAGGAGGCGGGGTTTGTAGCCGTTTCCATGGGTGATGGTATGAAGAAAATTTTCCAGGAGCTTGGTGTGGATGAGATTATCGAAGGCGGACAGACCATGAATCCGAGTACAGCGGATATTCTGGATGCTGTTGAGCGTGTGAATGCGAAGACTGTTTTTGTGTTCCCTAATAATAAAAACATTATTCTTGCAGCACAGCAGGCAAAAGATCTGGTTGAAGGCAAGACAGTCGTTGTGATCCCTTCCAAAACAGTTCCTCAGGGTATTACAGCTGTGATTAATTACATCAACGGCAGTTCAGCAGAAGAAAATGAAGCAGTAATGAATGAAGAGATGCAGCGTGTCAAGAGCGGTCAGATTACTTATGCAGTCAGAGATACGGTTATTGATGACAAGACTATCAAAGAAGGCAACATTATGGGCCTTGGTGATGATGGCCTTCTGGCAGTAGGTGAAGATATTGCAGAGACAACGATGGCAACAATTGCAGCGCTGGTCGATGAAGACAGTGAGATTATCAGTATTTATTATGGTGAAGATGTGTCTGAGGAAGAGGCAGAAGAACTGACAGAGAAGCTTGAGGAGGCTTATCCGGATTGCGAAGTCGAACTGAATCAGGGTGGACAGCCAATTTATTATTACGTTGTTTCTGTTGAATAAAAGCGATGCTTCATTAGATTATAATTCACGATGAAACAGCCTGAGTGACTGCTGCAGCGAGAACTGCAGCAGTCATTTGTGCTATATGGATATGAAGGATTGCAAGAGTGCAAAGCACGTAGCAATCTGGTATCAAAGGGGTTAAAATACCTTTTGACGCCAACATCATATGAATGAGAACGGAGAGGATGAGAACAGATGAATCCCGGGGACAGAATTTCAACAATCAAAGGGATCGGTGCAAAAACAGAAAGTCATCTGGCACGCATCGGCATTTATACAGTGGGGGATATGGCAGAGCATTACCCAAGAGAATATCATGCCTATGACACACCGGTTTCTATAGAGAATACAGAATATGACAATCGCAGACAGAGCGGGTACCGGGTGATTTTTTCTGAAACTCCGAAATTGCTGAAACGCGGCAGAACACCTATTGTATCGGTGATGCTGCATGCAGGCAATGCTTCTGTGCAGGTGGTCTGGTATCACAGCCCTTATGTACGGCAGCAGCTGAAACCGGGATGTACAGTTATTCTCTATGGAAAGATTACAAGTAAAGGAAGCCGCAGAATGCTGGATCATCCGGATATTTATACAGAAGATCAGTATGCGCTGCTGCAAAAAAGTCTTCAGCCGGTGTATGGCCTGACGGAAGGACTGACCCAGAATTTCTTTATGAAGACAATGCATAGTATTCTGGACAGCGGTCTGCTGCTGCCGGATCCTCTGCCAGCGGATATTCGCAGACAGTATCAGCTTTCAGAATACAATTATGCCTTGAGACAGATTCATTTTCCAGAAAATGAAGAGGCATGTCGGATGGCGAGAAAAAGACTGGTTTTTGATGAATTTCTTGTTTTTGCATTGTCGGTGAAGCAGTTGAAAAAAGAAAATCATCAGATAGAGAATCATTATCAGATTCAGGAATCGGCGGCAGTTTCTCAGTTGATCGCATCATTGCCGTATCATCTGACAAAGGCGCAGCTGAGGGTCTGGCATGAAATCGAAGAAGATATGAAGAGCCCGGTCGTTATGAACCGGCTTGTTCAGGGAGATGTGGGCTCAGGGAAGACGATGATCGCAGCATTGGCGATGTTTGCGGCAGCGAAGGCAGGATTTCAGAGCTGTATGATGGCACCGACGGAAGTGCTTGCCAGACAGCACTATGAGAACCTGCAGGCATTGTATGCACCATTTGGTATAGAAACGGTTCTGCTGACCGGATCTATGACGGCGGCTGCCAAAAGGAAGACGTACAGCCGGATTGAAAATCATGAAGCAGATGTTATCATCGGTACTCAGGCACTCTTTCAGGAAAAGGCTGTATATGATAAGCTGGCATTGATCGTGACAGATGAACAGCACCGCTTTGGCGTCAGACAGCGGGAACAGCTGGCGATGAAGAGCAATGGTGGGGAACCGCATGTGTTGGTTATGAGCGCAACGCCGATCCCGAGAACATTGGCGATCATTCTTTACAGCGATTTGGATATTTCAGTGGTGGATGAGAAGCCGGCGAACAGACTGCCAATCAAAAACTGTGTGGTAGGCACTTCCTACCGGCCGACAGCCTATCGATTTCTTGAGCAGCAGATCAGACAGGGACATCAGGTTTACGTGGTCTGTCCGATGGTTGAAGAGAGCGAGAATATTGAGGCGGAAAATGTCCAGGAATATACTGAAAAATTGAAAAAAGTTTTGCCGGCAGATATAAAAGTGGAATATCTTCACGGTCAGATGAAACCGGAGCAGAAGAATGGTATTATGGAACGTTTTTCCGAAGGTGAGATACAGGTTCTTGTATCCACAACGGTCATTGAAGTAGGGGTGGATGTGCCGAATGCCACGGTGATGATGATCGAGAATGCCGAGCGGTTTGGATTGGCGCAGCTGCATCAGCTGCGTGGGCGTGTCGGAAGAGGGGATGCACAGTCATACTGTATTTTTATTTATGGTCAGGAGAACAAAAAAGTCAAAGACCGGCTGAATATTATGCTTGGTACTAATGATGGATTTAAGATCGCCTCAGAGGATCTGAAGCTGCGCGGACCCGGAGATATGTTCGGTATCCGGCAGAGCGGCAGTATGATTTTTAAGATCGGTGATGTATTTGCGGATTCAGCCTGCCTGGTGGAGGCTGGTAAAGCAGCGGATCACATCTTATCAGAAGATCCGGAATTGAAAAGCGAAAAGTATGCGTTTCTGGGAAGCAGAATCACAGCAAAGTTATCAGAAAACAGAGAGCAGGTTATCTTATAAATAAAGAGTTGCAATGCTAAAAAAAACATGAAATA
>OLSL01002684.1_pt1 | contig 13861 bp, 7 predicted proteins | sample 1672511 | NCBI WGS metagenome assembly OLSL01 (sample SAMEA3136694, study PRJEB25190) | human gut metagenome | biome: human gut; feature: human-associated habitat; material: faeces | place: Austria | collected 2013
TTGCGTCCTTGCAAAGCCCTTGGGCACACACGCTAAGGCATCCTTGCCTTGCTCGCCCCTCCCGTTGCACCAATCCTTGTTGTTTCCACTAATCTTTGCAAAAGAACACTTATCACTTGCCTTGCTCGCTCCTCCCGTTACACCGAGCCTCTCAATCCCCACAACCTTCTCAAAAGCACATCAACCGCTTCGCCCCGCACCACGTCCTTGCCTCCCCTCGAAAAAGGGGAGGTGCTGTCACCCGAAATAATTCGGGCGACTACCGGAGGGATTGTCACTCCACCAACCTTTTTCAAAACCGCACTATCCCTTGCCCCGCACCACGTCCTTGCCTCCCTTGTCAAAGGGAGGTGGATTGACGGCAAGGCACAAGCCTTGATATTGTTGCTTTCTGTTTATGACACGTCCGCCTTTTTATTCACTAAACTTTTCTGCCGTCAAGACGTAGGGATTGTCACTCCACCAACCTTTCCAAAACCGCACTATCCCACCCGCATTCCGTACTGCAATCGTCTATATGCGTTGATATGCTTTCGCATCGGCACTATCCCTCTCGCTTTTCGTAGGGTGAGCGTCTGTGTGTGCTTAGTTGGCTTTGCGTCCTTGCAAAGCCTCTGGACACACACGTTTAAGGCATCCTTGCCTTGCTTGCTCCTCCCGTTGCACCGAATACTGCCATTCCCACAACCATTGCAAAAAGGCAATAATCCCTCGAAAATCGCCAAGTGTATTAATTTGAACAGCAAACCCGAGAAGTGCTGTCCCATAAACAGAACTATCGGTAGCCTGTTATCATAGTCAAAGCCGAATGATATAACAGAAGCACATTAAACAAAAAACTTTTTCTACAAACAGACTGACCGGAGCCCTACAGACGTCGGTCAGCTTTATTATTTATTTATAGGTAAATTCCTTTGAGAAATCATGCACCTTGCCCTTAGAATCGGTAATGCTCGCTACAATCAGATATTTCTTTCCCTTTTTCAGATTAAACCAGCACTCGTCATTGCCGAATACACCATAAGCCGTTTCTTCATCGCCATAGGCAATACAGTCAAAGCAATTTACTTTTCCTCCGCCCGTATAATTCAGCTTTACATATGTATTTCCGTAGTCGAGCCGGTCTTTTCTTGTTTCCTTCTTCACCGTAAGCTCGCCTTTAAGCGCAGAATTGTCATACGCAGACACCGATGCCATTTTGAATATCTCTCTTGAGGAGCTGTCACGCATCCTGTATTCTACGATATATTCCCCGTATTCCGGCAGCTTAAGGGAGAATGTCGCACTCTTGTCCTTTACCGAAAATTTCGTTTCATCCATAAGATACGTTTGTGTGCCGTCCTTTTCGTGACAAACGATTAATTCATAGTCATACGGCGCTGTACCCTCGTTTATGCTCAGCTTTACGGTAAGCGTCGGCAGCTTCTTGTTTTCATACTTGATAAAATCGTCGGTATAATCAGCGTTTCCCCAGATTTCAAGATTTGACTTTTTCTGCTCATAACGGAGCTTGAGGTTTTTATCACCGACTGTTATATCGGCAACGCATTTCATCGGATCGGCAAATCTGAAGCCCTTGTACCAACCGATAACCTCGTCAAGATTTTCGGGATAGATGTATAATGTCGGGTTGCTGTTTCTTATCTTGCCGTAATAAAAATAGCTTGTATATCCGTTCAGCTCGTTATACTTGTCCTCTATCTGTGTGTCAAATTCATACCAGGTGTTTCCGACCTTGATGTTGTTCCACTTATGTCCGGTATATCCTCCGCCGGAATATGCAACATTTCCGCCTATGCTGTAGCAGTCAAATCCCACAGCCCTCGCAAGCACCGTAAATGCGGAAGAATAATTGTCGCACACGCCATATCCGTCAGACAGAATCAGATAGGCATAATATGCGGTTATTGCATCTTCGTCTGATAAGTAGGCATTATCTCCGAAAGTCATCATTTCATCATAATCAATTATTCTCATTTCATAAGACGAGTTTGCAATTATGTAATCATATATCGCTTTCAACTTCTGACTGTTGGTCATACCCTTGGTGATTATTTTTGCCAGTATTCTGTCAACCAGATCGTCCAGCTTTTTTGTGTTGGTTCTGACCGGCTTCAGCGTTACCTTGTTTACTTCTTCTTCAAAAGAGCCGGCTGTAGGTACGTTTGAAGCAGGCTGACCGGCCTCTGAAGGCTTTGTCTTGCTCGTATAATCCTTGTGGATATATCTGCCGTTTTTCAATTTATAATAATCCGTATCGGTCATAGCTGTAACAGCTATCTTACTGCCTCGCTTCAGTATCGAGCCGGCAGGCGCACCGATATACGCACCCGTTCGTTCATAGCAGTCCACCGTTACATACAGCGTTTCGTCTGCTTTATTTTCGCTCCATTTCGGCTTTTCCGTTGCGGCGGTTGCCGTAGCAGAAGCAGAAGGTGTAGCGGTTTCGGGTTTTACTGTTGTGGTGGATTTTGTTGTTTCGGGTGCCGTTGTTACCTGCGCCGTTGTTACCGGCACGGTTGTAACCGGAGCAGTTGTGACAGTTACCGAAGAAACAGATGTCACAGCCGCATTTGAAGAAGCTTCTGACTTAGTTTCGTATGAACTTCCGCCGCCTGAACTGCAGGATGTCAGCAAAATACACACGCTCATTATTGCATAATATATCTTACATTTTTTCATTTGCATCATATGATAATAAATTATCATTTCCTCCCATTTCAAATATTTGTATAGTTATAATAACACAGCAAAGTACATTTGTCAAGAAAACAGCACTTTAAACACAGCAATCGCTTCCCTTTCCGCACCCTCCGTCAGTTACAGTTCAACCTCCGATATTCACAACTCATTATACTTAAATCGCTATATTGCTTTTTACAATTATTCATATCAATTATATTGCAAGTGCAACATTATTCTCCGACTTCCTTTTATTTCCGTTATCCCACCCTCTGCGATTTCCCTTTCTTCCCCCCCTCTTTTCGTAACACTTCCAATTCAAATATCAGCTATCCGATATAACGCAATTATCTATATTTGACATTATCACTAATAAGCCGAACCGCATTATCCACCCGAAGCCATCCGCCCCCAAAGCATCCCATAATTTTCAAGTTTTTGTGATGTAACCCTCTCTCTGTCGAAAAAATTTAAAATCATCAAAAATCATCATTCGGTTATTCTTGCGTCAATCTGCCGTCACCCCCGATAACATAACGGTTTACGCCCTCTCAGACGTAAAAACCGGTTCATCATAAATCATCACACTGTGAATGACATATTTCACCTTTATTTTACATTTATTTACTGTCGCCGCTTTACTTGCCGCTTTACTTGCCGCTTTACTTGACAGAACAGCCGTTTTTGTATTATAATAAAGGTTGAAATTGAATTATACCGCCATATCGGGCGTATGAAAGGACAACTCGCAAAATGGAAGAGAAAAAATATGACTTTTCTGCCATAGAAAGTAAGTGGCAGAAATACTGGGACGAGCATCAGACATTCAAGGCTGAAAACGGCAGTACCAAGCCGAAATTCTACGCTCTCGTAGAGTTCCCCTACCCCTCCGGCGCAGGTATGCACGTAGGTCATATCAAGGCTTATTCCGGCCTTGAGGTAGTCAGCCGCAAGAGAAGGCTTCAGGGCTACAACGTACTGTTCCCGATTGGCTTTGACGCTTACGGTCTGCCCACCGAGAACACCGCCATCAAGACCGGCGTTCATCCCCGTAAGGTCACCGATAACAACATAGTAAAATTTACCAGCCAGCTCAAGCGTGTCGGCTTCTCGTTCGACTGGTCAAGGGTCATCGACACCACCGAAGAGCGTTATTACAAGTGGACTCAGTGGATATTCCTCAAGATGTTCGAGCATGGCCTTGTATTCAGGGATAAGACGCTCGTAAACTACTGCCCGAGCTGTAAGGTCGTACTCTCAAACGAGGACTCACAGGGCGGTCACTGCGACATCTGCCACAGCGAGATAGTGCAGAAGACCAAGGAAGTATGGTACCTGCGTATCACCGAATATGCCGACAAGCTGTTACAGGGGCTTGAAACGGTCGACTATCTGCCTAACATAAAGCTCCAGCAGGAGAACTGGATAGGCAAGTCTACAGGCGCTTTCGTAAACTTCTCCATCAAGGAAAACGGCGAGAAGCTCCGCATCTACACGACCCGTCCCGATACACTCTACGGCGTAACATTTATGGTCATCGCTCCCGAGCATCCCATAATAGAAAAGTACAGGGATTCCATAAAGAACATTGCCGACCTTGACGCTTACAAGGCTGAATGCAGTAAGAAGAGCGAATTCGAAAGAACACAGCTTGTCAAGGACAAAACGGGCGTAAAGATAGACGGTCTTACCGGTGTAAACCCCGTTACCGGCAAGGAAATTCCGATATACATTTCCGACTATGTAATGATGGGATACGGCACGGGCGCTATAATGGCGGTTCCTGCTCACGATACCCGTGACTATGAATTTGCAAAGAAGTTCGGCATTGATATAATCGAGGTTATCAAGGGCGGCGACATCTCGAAGGAAGCCTACACGGGCGACGGCGAGATGGTGAATTCGGGCGAGCTGAACGGCATTACGAACAAGAAGGACGCTATCGAAAAGATGCTCGGCGTACTTGCAAAGCTCGGCTGCGGCGAAAAGGGCGTACAGTACAAGATGAAAGACTGGGCGTTCAACCGTCAGAGATACTGGGGCGAACCTATCCCGATAGTACACTGCCCCGACTGCGGAATAGTTCCCGTACCTTATGAGGAACTGCCTCTGGAGCTTCCTCCCGTTGAGAACTTCCAGCCCGGTCAGGACGGCGAAAGCCCGCTTGCAAAGATAGATTCATTCGTACACTGCAAATGCCCCAAGTGCGGCAAGGACGCACGCAGAGAAACAGATACAATGCCCCAGTGGGCAGGCTCAAGCTGGTACTTCCTGCGTTACTGCGACCCCAACAACGACAAGGAATTTGCTTCACAGGAAGCGCTCAAATACTGGCTTCCTGTTGACTGGTACAACGGCGGTATGGAGCACGTTACCCGTCATATGATCTACTCACGTTTCTGGCACAAGTTCCTTTACGATATAGGCGAAGTTCCCACCTCCGAGCCTTACGCAAAGCGTACCGCACAGGGTCTTATCTTAGGCCCGGACGGCGAGAAGATGAGCAAGTCAAGAGGCAACGTAATCGACCCGAATGACGTTGTTGACGTATACGGCGCAGACGTTCTTCGTGTATACGTTCTGTTCATGGGCGACTATGAGCAGGCTGCTCCGTGGAACGACAGCAGTATGAAGGGCTGTAAGCGTTTCCTTGACCGTGTATGGAATCTTCAGAATATGCTTGTCCGTGGCGATGAATACTCAGACGAGCTGAGAACATCAATGCACAAGACGATAAAGAAGGTCAGCGAAGATATTGAGAAGATGAGATTCAACACGGCTATCGCCGCTATGATGTCGCTTATCAACGAGATCACCGCAAACGGCAAGATCAACGATGCCGAGATGAAATCGCTGCTGATACTCTTGAATCCCTTTGCTCCCCACATCACCGAGGAAATGTACAATTCACTCGGCTACGGCATACTGAACGAGGCTCAGTGGGTAACATACGACGAGGCGCTCTGCGTTGACAGCACCGTTGAGATAGTAGTTCAGCTGTGCGGTAAGATAAAGGCTCGTATAAACGTGCCTACAGCCGCCGACAAGGACGAACTGCTGAAGATGGCAAAGGAAGCTATCGCACAGTCGCTTGAGGGCAAGACGATCCGCAAGGAGATTGTTGTTCCCGGCAAGCTCGTAAACATTGTTGCAAACTGATAAATCACAACAGAATACAGCTAAACCGCTCCCGGAGTGTTACGGGAGCGGTTTTTAATTTAGTCTGTATGCTTTTAAGGAGGCGAGGGTGTGGGTGCTTTTCGTGGGATAGTGCGGAAAATCTCATTGATGGTGCGGATAGGGAGCAATCCCTCCGGTAGTCGCCCGAATTTTTTCGGGTGACAGCACCTCACCTTTGACAAGATGGCGAGGCAAGGATATAGTGCTTTTCGAGGGATAGTGATTTTTTTGAAAGGTTAATGTCAGTGCAGTTGTACCGGTATACTCACAAAAATAATAACGCCTTGTCGGTACGGAAAGTGTTTTCGGCGGTGTCGGTGATACGTTTTACGGTACAGCTTTAATAACAATCAGTTTATCAACAGTCTGAGTACCGCAACATAATAATTGCGGTACTGCAGTTTCGGTTATTTCACTGTATACTTGATAATATTGCTTATCGGCACATACTGACCCTTGACGTATGCCGAGAGATAAATTTCATAGCTGTGTCCGGGCTCATTTCCGAAATAGCAATAGCTGAGCTCGTTCTCTGCGTTTCTGTGGAGCATCTCCTTTCCGTCCTCATATACCATCCAGCCGAGGTTCAAATAACCTGTGACTTCGGGACGTGTGACGGTGTAGCTTTCATCTATCGTTATTGTAACGGGATCGTCTATTTTTATCTCGCTTTTCTGCTGTTCGTTCCACGAAAGGAAATCGAATTTCTTGCCGTTTACCTCAACATCTGCGGTGCAGTTTTCTTTATCGCAGTTTGCCTCATAGCCGAGAAGTGAGCCTGCACTGCTTCCGTTTACCGTTCCGCTGACGTGGCAGTTTCGGTAATTTCCCATAATAGCCTGACCCGTGAGAACGCCGACATTGTCATCGCCTGTTACAATGGCATTTTCAATATCAAGATCGAACACTCCGCATACCGTTCCCCAGCCGATAAAGCCTGCGTTGCTGTAGTCCGAATATATCGTCATATACGTTATCTTGTGATTTTCGCCGTATACACAAAATGAAAACGGATGGTCTGAATTGCCGCCTCCGCTCCAGCCCATAGGCGCCCATTTATAGTCGGAAAGGTCAATATCGGCTGTAAGCACAAGCGAAATCTGACCCTGCTCTACAGGCTGAGTGTTCACATAGTAAACAAAGCTCGCAAGCTCCTGCGGCGTTCCTGCGGTAAAATATCCGTTTTGGACGCACTTGTCGATATAATCCTTATCCGCAAGGGATAATATATCGCCGCATTCGGCATTGTTCAGCCAGTTATCGTTATCCGGATAGGCACTCAGCAAATCGGCTTTTTCTTTTTTCAGCTTCTGCATTTCCTTTGCTCTTTTTATCTCATCGCTGTTTTCACGGTAGAAGAGAATCTGCGGATAGCGGTCGCTGCTGTCTGCGAAAACGGCAAGTATATCGCTTCCGTACATAACGATACTGAACAAGGTATCATCGCCTGAATAAACATTTATAATATCGTTCTTGTATTTTGCGGATATGTCATAGGCCTTTCCCGAAAAGCTGTCGAATTTTTCGCCAAGCACCTCTTTAAAAGCGTTGCCTGTCACGGTGAGCGACTTTCCTGCAAAGAATGTGAGCGTTGTGTTCAGGTCATCGGGATCTACCCATACGCCGTTAATAGCAGAACCTGCATCGCTTAGCTTATTATACTCATCACTATCTATTTTTACCAGCGTGCAGGAAGAAACCATATCGCCGTAAGAAAAAATAAATATCAGTTTATCGCCGTCAAGCCTTGCGTATGTTTCAATGCCGTCCGATTCGAATAACGAGTTGCGTAGCTTTACGCCCTCAAGTCCGACGGTAATCTTATCGCCGGAGAAATCGTTTCCGAGCGATGTCAGAAAAGTGAATTTTCTGATTTCTACCGTTTGCGCATAGCCGTATTCGCACATTGACCAATCTCCCGAAGCGGCGGTAAGCAGATTTTCGCAAAGCTCTGCGCCTTTCTCGCTGTCGGCGTGGTATGCGGTATAATTCTTATCCTCGCAGGAAATGCTTATCGTATCTTTGTCCTGTGCCGTAATTTTAACGGATTTTCGGGTCTGCTCGTCTGTCTGCTCGTCAAATACCGCTGTCCTGCCGTTTTCTGAAAAGCTCGCCACAAAGCCGTTTTCATCGACCCATATACCTTTCAGAAATTCGTCTTTATCCGATATTTTGCCTGACGGCACAGAGGTCACGGTGCGCAGGGAGCTGTTCAAGTTGCCTGCGGCTGATGACGCTGAGCTGTTTTGTAAAGAGGTGTCGGAATTTGCTCTTCCTGCGGTGCAGGAGGACAGGAATACCGCTGTAATTAATGCTGTTGCTGTTATTGAAAATAAAAACCGATTCTTTCTCATATTGATTCCTTTCTGATATGTCAGATATTTACAGTAATGCAGTGATTTGTTTTCGTTAACTGCCGTGAAGCTTTCCTGTACATAATTTTACCATAAAATTATGATTATTACAATAGCGCAAGCAACATAAAAACGAAATTATTCTTTTTGAAAATATGTTTACATATCAGCTTAAAAATTCCTGAAAAAAGCAATTTATTTCACTTAATTTATTAGCCTGCAAAAAATAAATAAATATTTTTCAAAACCCCCTTGACAGCCTGTTGGCATTGTGCTAAAATACCCAAAGCAAAACCGATTTTTCCGTGTAATATCGGCTTTGTAAAAAGAAAGAGAGCTTGTGCGGAGCGTTTATTGCAAGGCTTTGCACAAAAATGTGAAAACGATTACCGAATTTGGTCTGCCGTTAGGTAAATTTTTATCTTTATTTCGGCATTTCGGCGGATAACAGGAAAGGTGTGGTGAAATGTTCCAGTTCAAATGGATGCTCGGAAAGATGAAGGGCTACCGTGCGGTGTATGCCGTTGCGCTGTGTCTGTCTGTAGTGATACAGTCATTCTTCCTTACAGGACCGATGATCGTAGAACAGATAATCAGTATATTTATATCCTCGCCCGATGCTTTGCAGAATATAGAAAATCAGCGTGATTTGCTGATATTGCTTTGCGTTGCGATGATTTTATTCGTATTCGTGCGTACCTGCCTTCAGTTCCTTGCAAAAACTCTGTATGAGATAGTATCGCAGGGAGTGCTGCAGAAGGTGCGAAACGAGCTTTTTGAGCGTATTCAGAATCAGGATATGCACTTCTTTGACACTCATACAAAGGGCGACCTTGTAACAAGGCTTACGGGCGACCTTGATATGATACGTCATTCTATTGCGTGGATTATTATGATGGTGGTTGAAAGCTGTGCGCTTTTCCTGTTCACAGTAATCTACTTCTTTACGCTTGACTGGCTGATGACGCTGTGCATACTGGCACTTACCCCGATACTCTTTGTAGTTACCCGTATGTTCTCAAAGAGAGTAGGACCCAAGTATGTGGTACTGCGTGAAAAGCTCTCACGCCTTAATACAAAAGCACAGGAGAATATTGCCGCAAACCGTGTCGTAAAGGCTTTTGCCCGTGAGGAATACGAAAAGGAAGATTTCGATAAGTACAACAGAGATTACTGTGAGCATAATCAGCAGGCGGCTATGGTGTGGCTTACATTCCAGCCTTACATAGAAACACTGGCGCAGGCACTCTGGGCAGTTCAGATGCTGGTCGGCGGTATCTTCGTCATAAACGGAAGAATTACCATCGCCCAGTACACCGTATTCTCAGGGCTGTTGTGGACAATAGCAAACGCTATGAGAAATATCGGTATGCTGATAAACGATTTACAGCGTTTCTTTGCAAGTATCTCAAAGATAATCGAGATATATTACTCACGTCCGCATATTGTAAATAATCACAATAGTGCCGAGCGTCCCCGTCTTAAAGGCGATATCGAGTTTAAAAATGTATCTGCTAAGTTCGGTGATACAACGGTACTTCACGATATCAATCTCGACATAAAGCACGGCGAAACCATTGTAATAATGGGTTCTACCGGCTCCGGCAAGACAACGCTCATGAACCTTATCGCAAGATTTTATGATGTTTCCGAGGGCGGAGTATATGTTGACGGAAAGAACGTCAAGGATTATGAGCCGGATGTACTTCGTGCGAATATCGGTATGACTACTCAGGAGGTATTGCTGTTCTCGGATACGGTTGACGGTAATATAGCCTACGGCAAATCCGACCTGCCGTTTGAAGATGTAAAGAACTTTGCTCATCTGGCGTCAGCAACATTTATTGAGAAGATGCCGGAGCAGTACGAAACGATAATCGGCGAGCGTGGTGTCGGTCTGTCGGGCGGTCAGAAGCAGAGAATAGCCCTTGCCCGTGCAATGGCTATTCGCCCGCCGATACTGATACTTGACGATACCACCTCTGCGCTTGATATGGAAACCGAGGCGGAGATACAGGAGAACCTCAACAACCTTGACTTTGAGTGTACAAAACTGATTATCGCTCAGCGTACATCTTCCGCAAGATATGCAGACAGAATAGTTATCCTTGAGGACGGTCGCATAGAGGAATGCGGAACGCATGATGAGCTGATGAAGCTGCGTGGCTACTACTATGAAATATATACCCTCCAGAACGGTAATGAAGAGGAGGCGGTTTAAATGGCAAGAAATAAATTCGACGTTGATGAAACACTTGAGACCCCATTCGACTTCAGCCATTTCAAGCGAGCAATGGTATATGTAAAGCGCTACAAGTGGAAGATGATACTGGCGCTTTCGCTGTCTGCAATATCGGCGGTCGTTGCGCTTATCGGCCCTTTGCTTACAAAAGAGGCTGTCGATGTGGCGATACCCGACGGAAATATTCCTTATATAGTATTTTTGTCGATAGGCTTTTTGCTGTCTATAATTGTCAGCGTTGTACTCGGAAATATCCGTCAGCGTATTATGACAAAAGCAGGTCAGCTTATGATATACGATATAAGAAAAGATCTGTTTGCGCATTTGCAGGAGCTTCCGTTCCAGTATTATGACGACAGACCGCAGGGTAAGATACTTGTTCGTGTCGTAAACTACGTCAACAATGTTTCCGATATGCTGACAAACGGCATTATCAACTTTATTCTTGAAATATTCAATATCATATTCATTACGATATTTATGTTCTCAGTCGACGCAAGGCTGGCGCTTGTAATATTTGCGGGCGTTCCCGTGTTCATTGTTGTGATGATAATACTGAAAAACAAGCAGAGAAGAGCGTGGCAGGGGGTTTCAAACAAGAACTCCAACCAGACGGCGTATCTTGCGGAGAGCATAAACTGTATGCGTGTAACGCAGAGCTTTGCGAGGGAGAATGAAAACCTCGGCATTTTCCGTAGACTGTCGACCGCCTACAGAAAAGCGTGGATGAAAGCGGTCACGGTAAACAACTTTGTCAGCTTCTCGGTCGATAACATAAGAGCGGTGGTCGATTCGGCACTGTATTTCGTCGGACTGCTCGTTATAGGCTATCCGGCGGTATCGCTCGGCTCGATACTTGCAATGAGCAACTATTCTTCACGATTCTGGCAGCCTATAATCAACATTGCCAGCCTTTACAACAACTTTGTAAATGCGGTTGCATACCTTGAGCGTATATTTGAAACTATGGACGAGCCTGTAAATGTAAAGGACGCCGAGGACGCTTACGAAATGCCTGATATAAAGGGCGAGGTCGAATATCGCAACGTTACGTTTGCTTATGAAGAGGGAAAGAACATACTCGAAAATGTCAGCTTTACGGTAAAGCCCGGAGAAAGCATTGCGCTTGTAGGACCTACGGGTGCCGGCAAGACTACTGTAGTAAATCTGCTGTCACGTTTCTATGACCTTACCGGCGGTGCGGTGTACATAGACGGAAACGATATAAGCAAGGTCACGCTCCATTCACTGCGTGATAAGATGGGCATAATGATGCAAGACAGCTTCATATTCTCGGGTACGATAGAGGATAATATCCGTTACGGTAAGCTTGACGCTACCGAGGAAGAGATCAGGGCGGCGGCAAAGACAGTATGTGCAGATGAATTCATTATGGGACTTGAAAACGGATATAAGACCGAGATGTACGAGGGCGGCTCACAGCTTTCGGGTGGTCAGCGTCAGCTTGTATCCTTTGCAAGAACGCTTATCTCCGACCCGAAGATACTGATTCTTGACGAGGCAACCTCATCTATCGACGCAAAGACCGAAAAGGAACTGCAAAAGGGACTTCAGGAGCTCTTGAAAGGCAGAACAAGTTTTATAATCGCTCACAGACTTTCAACTATCAAAAACTGTGACAAGATAATGTTTATCAGCAATAAGGGCATTACCGAAGCCGGCACGCACGATGAGCTTATGGCTAAGAAGGGCGACTATTACAAGCTGTGTATGGCGCAGAAATAAAAATGGAAAAATTTACGAAAAAAGTAGCCTCAATACTTATGTCGCTTTCCATAATTCTTACATCATCGTGTGCACAGAGAGTGACAGTAGTTGATGAAAATGCAAGTACCGAAAAATTTATTTTCAACGATGATGAAACCGTGGTACGTACCGCAAAAGACGTACTCGGCAAAATGTCGCTGAGAGAAAAGGTAGGGCAGCTGTTTATTGTACGTCCGGAAGCTCTTGCCATAAAGGGGAATGCGGAAACCGCATCTGCGACAGATAAGGTTTGTGATACGGTTATCAGCCGGCTCGAAGAATATCCTGTCGGCGGCGTAGTGCTTTTCAGCAGGAATATCACGGGAGCGGAGCAGTTGCCTGAATTTATATCCGGCCTGCAAAGTAGCAGTAAATATCCGCTGTTCATCGCTGTTGATGAAGAGGGTGGAAGCATTGCCCGCGTTGCGAATTCCGGTTATTATGACGTTGCAAGTTATAAAAGTATGGCTGATATCGGAAAAACAGACGATGTGTCAAAAGCAGAAGAAGTCGGCAGGCAGATTGGCTTGTACCTTAAAAAGCTCGGTTTCAACCTTGATTTTGCTCCTGTTGCTGATATCAATACAAATCCGCAGAATATAGTGATAGGGGATCGCTCTTACGGCAGTGACCCGTCGCTTGTTGCTGAGATGGTTTCGGCTCAGCTTGACGGAATGCACGACAGCGGTATTATGGGAACATTAAAGCACTTTCCCGGACACGGCGACACAATGAACGATACGCATTCGGGTTATGTGAGCATAGAAAAAACGTGGGACGAGCTTAAAGTCTGCGAGCTTATCCCATTCACAGCGTCACTTCCAAAAACTGATATGGTTATGGTATCTCATATAACCGCAGTGAACGTAACAAATGACAATCTTCCGTCGTCAATGTCAGAAATGATGATAACCGAAAAACTGCGCAATGAGCTGGGATATGACGGGGTGGTAATCACGGATGCAATGGCTATGGGTGCTGTTGCCGATAACTACACATCTGCCGAGGCGTCAGTAACCGCAGTAAAAGCGGGGGTTGATATCGTTCTTATGCCGCAAAATCTTGATGAAGCGTTCAACGGCGTAATGAATGCGATAACAGATGGCGAAATAAGTATGGCACGTCTGGATGAAAGCGTCCTGCGTATACTGAAAATGAAAGCAAAATATAAGCTGATTTAATTATTTGACTGCTGCAATTGTAAAAATTGCAGCAGTTTTCTTGTTTATATTTAACAAATCTCCCGTCTTACGGCAATAAATATTCTTATATCATCTGAAAAAATGTTCCTCGTCATATAATTTTTATATTGCCGACTTGCTTTTAAGCCGTTTTTATGGTAAAATGTTAGCAAATAATGCGGTTAGCCGTATTTTTTAACAGGAAATATATCAATTTACATCTTGAAAGGACACATCATGGAAAATAACAACATGAATGAACAGCAGACAAACTGGCAGCAGGCACTGAATGAATTCAGCAATCAGCCCCTGCAGCCTCAGCAGTATGCACAGCAGGCACAGCCCCAGTTCAACCAGCAGGCACAGCCTCAGCAGTTTGCACAGCAGGCACAGCCCCAGCAGTATGCACAGCAGGCGCAGCCCCAGTTCAACCAGCAGGCACAGCCCCAGTTCAA
>OLSL01002687.1_pt1 | contig 13855 bp, 12 predicted proteins | sample 1672511 | NCBI WGS metagenome assembly OLSL01 (sample SAMEA3136694, study PRJEB25190) | human gut metagenome | biome: human gut; feature: human-associated habitat; material: faeces | place: Austria | collected 2013
TCGTGCCGCCCGACGTAATGAAACCGCTGCGCCGCACTGTAACCAGGTTGCCGCAAGAGTATTCATAGCCAGCGGAGATTACTTTGTCGATATAATTCGTTTTGGGGCGGCCACTTTCGGCAAAATAGCTATGGTAGTTGGTTGTCCCCTTGGCATCCTTCTGGGAGCTTACAGTGCGCTGGGTATTATAGGTGTATTTTGTCGTACTCCCATTGGCGTCCGTTTGGCTGGTCATCTGGGTGCCGTTGTCAGAGTATTTTGCGGAAGTAACAATTTTTCCGGCAGAAGAATTGCTGTCAGCGGACAGCGTGGTTCCAGTGCTGTTTCCATAGTTGTCATAGGTGATGTTCATGGAAACATTGTCGTTGGTGATCTTCGTGACCAGATGGTTGTTGTTGCTATTTTCGTACTTGTAGGTATAGGTGCCGTTTGCTTTGGTCTTCGCCTCGGTCAGCCTATTTCCCGCTGAGTAGGAGAAATCACTGCCGGAGCCTGCTGCATTGACTGCCGTAAGATTGCCCTTGGAATCATAGGTATAGGTGCTGCAGGGCTCCTGACGGAGGGAGATGTTGTCGAAAGCTGCGCCCATGGCGGTGCTTCCGTCCAGATTGCCGTCGTATGCCAGAATTACGGTGATGGTGCTCAGGGTTTTGCTCTGGTTTGCCTTTTTCGGCGCAATCACGCAGGAGGCATACTGCCACAAGGGATAGTCGTCATTAAAAGGCATATAGAAGTATTCTTTTGTGCCATCGGAGTAATTGCATCGTGCAATCAGACCGAAATACCGTTTGGAATTGTTTTCGGCAGTAGAATCCGTCAACGCCGTCTCATTATCTGCCGCAGCATAGGCGGCACCCCAACCGGAGAGCAGATAGGTATCGGTAGCGGGCTTGTTAATGGGGATGGTCTGGCTGGAGCGCTTCATGCCATAGGGATTGCCCCAGAGATAGCCGATATAATTGCTTTCGTTGCCCGTTTCATTATAAAGATGTAGATTGGTGGTCGTCCACTCCTGGGGATCCGTGACGCTGCGGAACCAGCCGTTTTGCAGCAGGTTTACGTTGGATGCCGCATTTCCTTTCTCCAACTGGAAGTCATCGAAGTAACCATACAGATAAGCGTTTTCCTGGAGTGCCGCCACTCGGTAGGTTCCGGTTTTGCTTGGCGTATAGGTAACATGAACCCGCTGCCAGCCATCCTCAATTTCGGAGTTGGTGACGGCAGTAACACGTTCACTGGACGCCAGGATATTCCCCGACGTATCCATAAATGCGATAGACAAGCCGCCATTTCCCACATAGGTGGTAACATCTCGGGTATTGATATACGAGGAGAAGGTATAGGTGGTGCCAGCGGTCAGGGATACCTCCTGATACATTCCCATCCGGCGAATCCCATTGGAATCCGGTGTGGCAGAGGTTCAATAGGTATATGTAGTGCAAGGTTCTTGACGGAGGGAGATACTATCAAACCATACCGTGTTTGCATTGCAATCATACGCCGCTATTAAGCAGAGCCGCCAATTTCATGGTTTTTCTCCAGCACAATCACCTTGGCTCCCAAGTCCTGCGCCTTTGCCGCCGCCACCATGCCTGCGCCGCCTGCGCCAATCACGCATACATCGCAGTCCATTGTAATGGTGGCATGTGCCGTCGGCTTTTTCTGCTCGATATCGGGGGTTGAAATTGCGCCGTTATGACAGACCTGCCGGCAGCTGCCGCAGGAGATACACTTCTCCGGGTCGATCCATTACTTGTCGTTTTTAAAGCGAATTGCGTCTGCGGGGCATTCCATGCGGCAGCGATGGCAGCCGGAGCAATTCCATTGACCAATTACATAGGCCATTTGGCTCCTTCCTAATTTTAATCTGTTGCTATGAGCATACCGCAGCCGCAAGCAATTGTCCAATTCACTTTTTGTATCGTCTCATACATGTTTTTTCTATGCACATTATGTATAAATCTCAGAAAACATATGAAAAACCGTGATTTCTCTTTTGGGCTTTTTCCGGGTATACTGGAATCAGAAACTTAGAAGGAGCCCTTACCATGACGGATTTTGAGAAGCTATATCAGGAAAAGAAGCACACCATCCCGGAGATTCTGTCCACCATTCGCTCCGGCGATGTGATTTTCACCACCAACAACTATTCCGAACCGGGGGAAATTCTCTCCCACCTCCACGAGATCGCCCCCAATGTGGAGAACGTGAAGATCTGGAAGGGCCGCAGTGGTCTCTACCCCTTTATGGTGGATTCCAGTATGAAGGGCCACATTGAGATGTACAACTACTTCTTCGGCCCCACGTTCTATAAGAATTCGCTGCCTATGGGGCTGGTGGATTATGTTCCCTCCGACCTTCAGAGCTATTACACCGTGGCGGTATCCGGTCATCCCTCCAACGTGGCCATTTCCGCCGTCACCCCCATGGATGAGCACGGCTTATTCCACGTTCCCATGAACCACGCCGCCGATGGCCTTGGAATGCTGGCCGCCATGGAGCAGCACCAGCGGATCATCCTGGAGGTGAACCCGAACCTCAGGCACATGCACGGTTCCGTGGCCATTCCCATTGGGGATGTGGATATGCTGGTGGAGGTTGACCGGCCCCAGTATGTAATCCCCAATATTACCTCTACGGAAACGGAGAAGAACATCGGCGAAGCCGTGGCCTCTCTGGTTCGTGACGGCGACACCATTCAGCTGGGCATCGGCGGCATTCCCAACGCCGTAGGCTCCTTCCTGACGGATAAGCACGATTTGGGCATCCACTCCGAGATGTTCACCTCCTGCATGATGGATCTTATCAACGCAGGCGTGATTACCGGAACGAAGAAAACCTATGACAAGGGCCTTCACGTCTGTGCCTTTGCCGAGGGTGTCCCGGAATTATATGATTTTCTCTCCTCCCGGGAAGACTGCATTCTCCGCACCGGACGGGATGTGGTAGACCCCTTTGAGATTGCACGGCAGGATAACATGGTGTCCATCAATACGCTGGTGGAAATGGATCTCACCGGTCAGGTCTGTGCGGAATCCATCGGCCCCAAGCAGATTTCCGGTTCCGGCGGTGCATTCTGCTTTGCCTATGGCACTTACCGCAGCAAGGGTGGCAGAAGCATTCTCGCCTTCCCGGCCCGCAGCGGCAAGGGACACAGTAAGATCAAAGCCACCCTGACCCCCGGCGCGGTGGTCACGACCCAGCGGAATTATGTAGACTACATTGTCACGGAATTCGGCATTGCCCAGCTCAAGGGCAGAACCATCCGGGAGCGCGCCGACGCCCTGATTTCCATCGCCCATCCCGATGACCGGGCAGAGCTACGGCGGCAGGCCAAGATGCTCCGGTATCTTTAAGCTCGCTTTTGATGGCAATGGCCATTGATGATATACCCCCCAAAAAGGCGGCTTCAACCTCTCCATTGCAGCCGCCTTTTTATTTGCATTTCATATTTCGCAGCCGTTCCCGCAGTACCGAAATCAGCGGGTTCGTCTGGTTTTCCGTCCAAATCAGGCTCAGTGTGAGCTTTGCGTGGTCACTGGGCAGATGCAGGGTTTGCAACGCCGGGTTCTGGAGCTTCGCCACCACGGATTCCGGCAGAATCGCCGCGCTCTCCCCGGTTTCTACGGTCATGGTCATGTCCTCCAGGCTTTCGCAGAAGCGAATTTGAGGCTCCAGCCGCAGGTCACTGAGGATGTGGATGATGTGATACAGCCCTTGCGGCTCCTTATCCACCAGAATCAGACCCCGGTTGGTAATCACATCTCCGTAGTCGCCATCCTGATGGGCGTTTTCACTGCGGAACACCAGCACCATTTCCTCCTGACCGTAGGCTTCCTGCCGGAAATCGCTTTTCTGCTCCAGCTCCCGATCCAGTACCAGCGCGCAGTCCAGGATTCCGTCGGACAGGCCCTTCATAAGCTCCTGATAGTCCCGGTTCCGTACCAGCACCCGCAGCCCCGGATAGCTTCGGCGCAGGTTGTAGAGCGCAGAAAGGAAATTTCTTCGCCGCTCCGGGTTCGACAGCGCCCGGGCGTCCACGCCGATGGTCAGGGACAGGGCCTGTGCCTCCTCCGCCACCTGGTTGCGCACCTCCGGGAGCATCTTTTCCCACCGGGAGATCAGCTCCTTGGCGCTTTTCTGGAGGGCTTTCCCGGTTTCCGTCAACTCCACCTGCCGGGTGCTCCGGCGCAAAAGGGGCAGGCCCACCTCTTTTTCCAAGTCCATGATCTGCCGGGACAGGGCCGACTGGGACAGATACACGCTCTCCGCCGCCCGGCTGAAATTCAGGGTGTCCGCCACCGCGATAAAATAACGAAGCTGTCTGATTTCCATCGTCCGATCCCCTTTTGCCCACGTAACTTGGTTTTTTGGCATTTCTTTGCGTCTATTATACCAGATTTTTCGAAAAAGGACAAATATGGCTCCCAATCCATTGACGTATTTTTCAATATGGGTATCGGCTTAGTTCAGCAAAGCACAAGATGTAGCCACCGCAGTGACGAGTCTGGCAAATAGTTGACCGGGAAAGAATCTCCGGTTAAACCGAAAACAGAACTCATCGAGGTACGGTTGATAGTCTCCGCAGCTCCCATGGTAGGTTCCAAGCAAAAGGATTTGAAGTTTCCGATTGCGGTATGAACCCACTTGAGATCACCGGGTTCGTATTTCGATGCATCGACTGTGACATTTTTTATGACTTCCCCCTGGCCCTGATCAAGTACACCTCCTCCACGCCCGCCTCTATTTGCATCAACGAGCGGAACTACCTGGGCTACACTGAGGCACAGGTGAAGGCCATTGATCTGTGGACCCGGAATACGACCAGCTCTCAGGCACCTGGCGCTCTTTGGACGGTGGATGCGCAGAACGAGTACAGCACCATCGCCACCGATCTGAGTACCTATGCTTCCGGCGCTTGCTTGCAGTTCATCACCGGAGCCAAGTCCATGGATGAGTGGGATTCCTTCATCGCCGAGGTCCATAATTCCTTCAACGTGGAGCGCATGACAGAGCTCTATCAGGAAGCCGTGGACGCTTATCTTGCCATTGGCGCATAACGTTTGCTTGTACCCATCTTTGTATTCTCCCATATGGGCAGAGCGCGGACCGAACTATGGCCCTCGCTCTACCTGTCAAAAGGGGGATTCTTGACAAGCCCCTGCTTTTTGGTACAATAGACCGTGAAAGGGGGGAGAAGCCTTGGAGCTGACACTTTTGTATTACTTCAAAACAGTGGCGGAGATGGAGAACATCACAAAGGCAGCAGAGAGCCTGTACATTTCCCAGCCTGCCCTCAGCAAGGCCATCGCTAAACTGGAAAAGAGCCTGGGGGTAACGCTGTTTGAGCGGCGCAAGGGGCGGATCAGTCTCTCTGCCATGGGACAGGTCTACTACGAGTATGTGTCCTCGGCATTTCATGTGTTGGAGACCGGTGAGAAAAAACTGGAGGAGTTGAAGCAGCAGTCGGGCGACACGGTATCTGTGGCCTCCCCGGTGGCGGGGCTGCTCCATGAGCCGATCTACAACTTCCTGAGCTCCGGGGAGCATGTTCAGATCCATCAGTATTTCTATGAGGAGCACATTCTGGAGAGTGAGCTGCTGTCGGGCAAGCTGGACTTCGCCGTGACACCCATCACCATTGAAAACAGCGAAATCGAGCAAATCAAGCTCATGGAAGAGGAAGTGTTCATTGTCGTGAGCCGGGATCATCCTCTGGCCACACAGAAATACATCCGGCTGGCAGACTTGAAGAATGACGGTTTTCTGGTGGACGAGGCCAGCTTTGACCAGAAGATCATCCGGGTGCTCTGCGGAATTGCGGGTTTTGAGCCGCAGATCCTTCTGCACAGCAACGAGGGTGATCTGATCGATGATGCCCTGCGGAACAACCTGGGGGTCTGTCTGGTGCCGGCCAATCTGATCTACCGAAAGAACATGCGGAACCTGGCGATCCTACGCTCCACCGATGTGGAGCTGGTGCGGCTCCTTTCTGTAGCGAAACGCCGGGATCGTATCTTTCAGGCGAATGCCGCCAGACTCTACCATTACACCATCCACTATTTCCAGAACCTTGGTCAGGAGCTGGACGAGTATTTTGGAAATCTTCTGCCGGAAAAGCAGTTTTCGGGCAGAAAGAGCTTCGGAATCAACAACCTCAAGGATTGATTTGATGTAATCTCATCCCTGCCACGTTTCTGCAGAAAAGGTACGAAAAAGCCCTGCCAGACACCTCTGTCCGGCAGGGCTCTTGATTATTCCGTCTGGTCTCCGACCTTGCGCTCTGGGCAGAAGGAAGCAACACAGGTGTATTGCTCGTCGCCCTGAGGCTTCATATTGATGGACTTGCATCGCCCACAATAGCTGTAGGCCAGAGATGCCTTCAGCGGGAACTGGCCGTTGCCGGTGATATACACATGGCTGTCGGCGGGAACCTCGGGAATGGTCTCCAGGGGCAGCTTTTCGATATCATAGTTGTGGGGGCCGTTCACTGCGGGCTTGGTGGGATCGTCGGCCTGATACTCGATGTAGGTATGGTCGCCCTCCGTGCGGACGGAGAACTTGATATCGCCCTTGGGATTGTCCTTGCCCATGGGCAGATAATAAACCGGGAAATCCTTGCCAATGGCGGGAATGGAGTACATGGCCTGCTCGGGGTATGCCACGCAAGCCATCGCGCCAATGACTGCCTCGTTGCCCACGCCGGTGATCACGTGCATAGCGCCCTTCTTCACCTTGCCGCTGGCATAAATGGCAGCGTTGCGGAGATAAGTAGCGTTCCAGTGATCGTTGCCGTGGGGAGGGCCTCCGGGACCACCGGGAGCACCGCTGGGACCACCAGGTGCAGCACCCTTAGGCGCACCACCAGGTCCACCAGGAGCACCACTGGGAGCACCACCAGGTCCGCCAGCAGGCTTTTCACCGCCGGGTCCACCCATCTGCATGGGAATCTCCACAGCGCCGACGATCTTGCCGAACCGCTCGATATTCAGACTGACCTTCAGCTGGGCCTTCTTGGTGTAGGTGTTGTCGTCATCCATGGTCTTGTAGGGAACCGGGAAGGGCACGGAGTTCTGCACCAGCTGCACAGGGGTATAGTCCGTATGCAGGGGGCCGCCGTCCTGAAGCCAAAGGCCGGTGCCGGATTCCGGAGGATCCAGCGTAGGCTTGGCAGCAGCACCGCCGGGAGGAGGGCCGCCGGGGCCGGCCTGAGGATTCACCAGCTGCTCATATTTACTGTGAGCCTGGTTGCCGTCGTCAAAGGAACCGCCCAGATCGGGGCAAACCTGCTCATGGAGATACTTCCACTCGCCGTCCTCAAAGATAAAGTCGGAGCCGTAGCGCTCCCAGAGGGTCATGCAGCGGCACTTGAGGTTGGCGTTCAGGGTGGAGAACAAGACGCCGGGGGTCAGGAACGAAGCCCGTGCGGTGCCGCCGTCGTCTGCGACCTCCACAATATCGGTAGCCAGCGTGTGCATGGCCAGCTCCCGGCAGGCGCGTGCGTCAAAATGGCCGATCTCCGGCAGAATGTTCAGCATCTGCTGATAGCCCCGCTGACCGCCGCAGTTATAGGTGGTGACGTTGTTGTAATAAACGCTGTCATAGCCGCGCATCCGACCAAAGGAATGCGCCCAGGAGGTATCATCGCTGTGGGACCAGACCTGTCCCCATTCCTCGTCACCGAAGGACTTTGCGTGGAGGAATGCGTGGCGGGCATGGAGTGTTTCTGCGGCCTGTGCGCCTTCTGCGTTGTGAATGCGCTGCTCCAGGCTCAAATAGCTTTTTCTCATGGTATCGCCTCCTTATGCGTCGTAGTTGGGATGACCCTCGGGCCCGTAGCTCAGCTCGTCCGTAAACGTCTCATAGGGACCGTTCAAAGGCGGATAGTTGTCGCACCAGGTATAGGAGGGATCATGGGCCAGCATGGGGATGGTGGGGGTGCCGAAGTCGATCTCGTCCCGGCCGGTGCCGCGGATATAGATGGACTGAATTTCGCCCACGGAGTGGCCGGTTTTGTTGATAAAGTCGTTGGAGAAGATTACGTGCCAAATTTTCCAGCCGCCGGGCTCCTTGATGAAGTCGGCGCAGATCTTCTGGCAGTTCCAGGTGCAGTCCGCCTCGCCATTTGCCAGAGGATAGCAGTCGGTGCCGATGGAATACCAGGTGCCCTGTGCGGTCTTGCCGTCCTCCGCCAACGTGACGTTGGGGGTAGACAGGGGATGGAACAGGAAGCGGCCATAGCCGGAGGGCGCGTCAGACTTGCCGATGGAGTCCAGCTCCTGGCGTACCCGGGCGTCATACTCGGTGACATAATAGCGGCGAATCTCGTCCATGCCAACGTAATAGCCCCAGTTCTTGCCGAAGGATGCGGTGGCCTGATTTTCGGGCAGCTGCACCCAGAGGTCACGGAGCTCCTGGTCGTGCTGCTCCTGTGCCTCGTAGATGGTACGGCGGCTCATGAGATCCTTAATGGTTTCAATGTCCCAGACCCGGAGGATGCGTTCCTCATTGGAACGGGTAACGGTTTTCTTCTTTGCCATGGTTCTCCTCCTTATATTCCGTAGCTGAAGGTCTCAGCAAAGGTGGTATAGGGCTTAGGCAGCGGGGGATAGACGGTGGCAGCGCGGGAACCGGAATAGGTCTCGTGCAGCGTGACCTTGGTGCCGGGCTCCGGGGGAGTCAGACCGCGGAGGGACTCGAACTCCGCAAGATCCGGGAACTCCGGAACATCGGGCTTGCCCCACTGGCTGCCTGCCTGGGCATTGACATCCTCCAGATACTGCATATAGAGAATCTTCCACTGATCGTTTTCATAGACGAAGTCCATGCAGATGGTGCCGTAAATCCAGTTGGATACGGGTCCGCGAGTATCCACGGTGGTGTTGTAGCCAAAGATGCAGCAGAAAGCCTTTGCGGTTTCGCCGTCCTCTGCCACCTCGATGACGTAGTTGCTGATGGATTTCAGCTCCAGAAGGCCCACGCCGAAGATTTCCTCATCGGTTTTGCCCTCAAATTTCTCGGGGAATTTCGCTTTCAGGCACTGGGCCACCTTTGCGGTGTAGCCGGGGAACCAGCCAAAATAGCTGCGCACCTGCTCCTGGCCCACATACCAGCCGCCGTTGACACCATAGCAGATGTCATCCCGGGAAGACCAGAGATCGTCTACAATGGCCGCTTCCTTTTTCAGCAGCAGGTAGTGCATGAATTTACCCATCTGATTTTTTACGTCTCGCCGGTCCTCCCAGCGCTCCACCAGATGCTCGACTTGCAGATTTGTCATAGGGTTACCTCCTTCTATCGCTGGGGCAGGTGTGCCCCTGCCCCGGTGTTTGAATTACTGGTTGCTGAGATAGCGGTCGTAGGCCTCCTGCATGGCGTCCAGAGCCTCCTGAAGCCGCATACCCTCAATATCGGTGACATAGGCAGCATAGCTCTCGGGGGTCAGCTCCACTGCGCCGGTGACGAATTTTAGTGCCATTTCGCCCACATGGGTGTTGATATCGCCCATGGCGGTGGTCACGGCGTCGGCCTCGTCAGCGGTGAGCTTTGCGCCGCCGGGAAAGTCCGCAGTGACAACGGTGCTGGGATCGTCAGCAGTGATGATCCACTTGGTGTAGGCCTCCAGCTGGAGATCGGTGAACTCCAGGTCGTACTTGTGGAGATCATAAATGAAGCCGCCGCTGGTGCAGAGATACACGCCGTTGGCCATCTTCAGAGAGGGCAGGCCCAGATCGTTGTTCACGATGATGCCGCCCAGCACAGGCTCGCCGTTTTCGTCATAGTCGAAGGTCTCACCCTCGTAGCCGTAGTTGATGAACTGGGTCAGCGCAGGGTCATACCACATATCGCACCAGGACAGAGCCAGCGCCACATCGTCGCACTGCTCGGAAACGGAGAAGCCGCCTTTGCCGGCCACGGTGAACTGCTTTTCCATATAACCGGAACGCTGAGCATCCACGCCGGGATCGCCCATCAGCGCCAGCTCAGAATTGGGATTGATGGAGGCGAGCAGCTCCTGATAGGTTTTGATGTAGGAAAGGTCAGAGAACCAGATACCGGTCTGCTCGGTGGAGATGATGCTCTCGTCGGGAATATTGGAGGCCTGGGAGACAAAGTTGGGGTTGATGAGGCCCTCCTGGTACCAGTCGCGGAACATGCACAGGTAGTCATAGTAAGCGTCGGAGATGGTGGCCAGCTCAACCTTGTCGGTCTCCAGATCCACATAGAAGTTGTTGGCGTCAGCCACAGCAGGGATGCCGTAACCGGCGGACATGAGACCCCAGGGAGACAGCACCTGATAGGGCATCACATAGGGATCGGTGACATTGTAGGAGCTTTTAAAGGCTGCCAGCACGTCATGCATCTCATCATAGCTGTTGGGGATGTCAAGACCCAGCTCATCCAGCCAGTCCTTGCGGATCAGCAGACCGTTTTCCGCAGCCTGACCGATGGGCATGTCGATTCGGGGCATATTGAGGATGTGACCCTCCAAGGTTTCCAGGTCGGTGCGAATCTGGGGATATTTCTCCATCAGCGCCATGAAGTTGGGAACGCTGTCGGGATACTCCATGAGATCTACTGCAATGCCGTCTTCATACGCCTGATCGGCGGTGTCATAATAGTTCAGAGCATCGTTGGTGATGTCGCAGTAGTCGCCGCTTGCAATCATCAGGGTGAAGGTGGTGGAGGCGTCCATCATGTTGACCATTTGGAAGTCGATATGGACGTTGGTGATCTCCTCAAACTTCTGATAGAGCAGGCTCATGTCGTTGGGGGAATCCATGATAGCTGCCAGCGGTGGGGGCTGGGTATAGAACATGGTGAGGGTGACGGGCTCCTCGGAGAGCGGCTCAAATACGGACCAGTCAAAGTCCTTGTCGCCGGCTACGGGGCCTTTGGGGATCTCCTCCTCGGGTTCTTCGGCTTCCCCGGAGGAAGGCTCCTCTTCGGATTCCGCCTCATCCACTTCGGGTGCCTCCTCTGCCTCCTCAGTATCCTCGGCATCGGATACTTGCGCGGCAGAGGCATCGCATGACTCCGGCGCGGCACTGGGGTCAGCAGTACCGCCGCAGGCAGTCATCAGAGACAGCATCATCGCCAGCGTCAGCAATGCAGCAAGCAGTCGGGTGTACTTTTTCATCGTACGCTCTTCCTTTCAGTTTGATTTGTCGTGCAGTACCAATTGGAACTGCAAGCCATTTTTATCTTACTTTGTTACTGCCAAGCCCACAAATGCCGAAAATTCATTTGCCATAACCGGGAGTTATAGCTGGCGTAGTCCCGAAGATACATCACCCGCCCAAACTTCCCATCTACGGTGAAGTGATTCCATTTCACTGTGATGCTGTTGGGGCAAACGGCATCCAGAAAGCTGTGTCCACGGCTTTGGGATTCTTTGAGGCAAAAGGAATACTGCTCCCCAGTGTCCTCCCGGAGAATGCTACCGAGTATCTTGAGCCGCTGTTCGGCCCCCAACGCTTCGCAGTGAGAACCCAGCCGGGAAAACTGGGTAATCAAGTCAGAGCCCACCCGTGAAAAATAATTGCGGGCATCAGTAAGGTTCCGGGATACTGACACTGTCACATATTTGTCCTGACAATAGGCATCCTCGCCGCTGACCTGAGCGGTAAGCATCTGGTTGTACTCACTGCGGTAATGATCCAGCTTGTCATTCTGGAGCGGAATCCAGCCGTCCTGTCGCACCGTGGTGAGATTCATGCGCCGGTTGTGGATGGTGATTTTTACGGTTGCATTGTTGTCCAGACTGTTTAAGAGGCTGCAATAGGCCATGAACATGGAGCGCTGATCCTCCTGGGAGGCCACCGCATAATTGATGTCCTGGAACTGAAAGGTCTTGGAGAACCGATCCTTCCCCACCAGAAACAGGCCGTCCGAATAGACCGCACGGACGGGGATCACGTCCTGCACCCGGTGTGGAACCCGGAACTTCTCTTTTTCCTCCCGGTTGCGCTGGATGATGGTTTTCAATGGCGCTTCGCCTCCTCTGTCATGGATTCAAATTCGTTTTCCGGCTGGTAGACCAGTACTTTGGGGGTGATTAGATACTTGATAACAGCAATCAGCAGCTTCTCTGCGGTCATGCCGTTGTAGGACACAAAGCCCAGCGCTCCAAAGGGTGCAGCACAGAGGATGCACACCCAGCTCCGTGTTTCCAGCGGCATGACATCCTGCAGCAGGAAGTACACCCCAATGGCAACGCCGATGGCCAGGGCAGAAAAATGAGCTGCCGCATGGACAGCCCAAGAAAGATTGCTTCGTTGTAGTTGCGTATTTCTCGGTTTACTTTTATTTCCATAGTGAACTCCTTAAAATGAAACTATTCCATTGACAATATGTGATATATCGCATAATATGAGGATGAATACAGATGCGCTAACAAATGAAATTGAACGCGCAAAACGTTATCGTAAAGATTATCAGACCCGGAAGGAGGGCTAATCACAGGAAAGAATTTTCGTGAAACACTCAATCAGCAGCTTAAAGATCCGGAGTTTCGCGCCGAATGGGACGCGCTGGAACCGGAACGGCAAATCATGCGTGCCATCATCGAGGGCCGTGAGGAAAAGAATCTGACCCAAAAACAGCTGGCAGAAGTCACCGGTATTACCCAGGCAGATATCAGCAGACTGGAGAATGGAACCGGGAACCCCTCCATTCGCACCCTAAAGCGCCTTGCGGCAGGTCTTGGCATGACGCTAAAGCTGGAGTTTGTCCCCACTCCCTCTGCGGGACAATAATCTATGACAGAGCTGCTTTTAGGAAGCGGCTCTGTTTTTTATAACCCCAGCATCTCCCGTGTCACCTGATTCGCTCCCTTCATCAGCCCCACCAGCACAAGCATATTGAACGTCAGTTCTCCAATGTAGGTCAGAACCTGCATGGCAGCGGAGCTGTCCGCGCTGACATCCGGTCTTGCTGCGGCATAAGCGGAGTAAATCACACAGCACAGGGCAATGACAACACCCTCCAAACACACTGCGGCGTAGGATTTCAGGAAGCTCACACCAATGCTCTGGCTGGGTTCCCCGGCAAATGCAGCCAGAGGCACCGGTGAGATCGCGGTATAGAGATAGAGCCTGAACATTCGTCCATAGACCGTGATGACCAGCATAAAGCTCAGTACCACGATCACCAGCATTCCAATCAATGAGACAGCCAGAACGCCGATGCTGGGCAGCAGGGAGCATTCGTCTACCGCAGTCAAAATGCTTTCCGGCAGCGCATTGTCCGTTATGGCTTCACTGGTCGCTGCAATTACGGAACTGAGCATTCCCTGGGCAATTTCCAACAGCGCCAGCATCAGCTCCATGCCATACGTTACCATGCCCTTGGCAATGGCAAAGCGGACGAAGATTTTGATAGCCTGCTCCGGGCGTTTGAACTCCGCCAGACTGCCGCAGGTCTTCACCGCACCGGCAGCAAAGAACAGCACCAGCAGGGCCAGGCCGGTTGCCTGCAAGGTTCCGTGGACGGTCTGAATGACAGCCCAAATAGTGCCGCCCTTAAAGTCCTGCGGGGATATGGTCAAAAGGTTCCACACCTCGCCGAGCTTCCCGTTCCAGACGGAAAGGGCATAGTTGAGAAGATCTATAATAATGTCTTTGATAAAAAGTCACCTCCTTGGGCGGTTCGTTGGAACCGCCCATTTTCGTTACGCCACGCCGATCAGCGTGAGGATTTCCTGTGCGAAGAACACCACAACGCCGCCAGCCAGAGTAAGAAAGCCCTGGCTTCTCTGGGACGCATCGTGACTCTGGATGGACAAGCCAACCTGCACAATATAATGGTCCCATAATTTCAGACCACAGCTCGAAAAATTATCGTGAACATGGTA
>OLSL01002695.1_pt1 | contig 13832 bp, 11 predicted proteins | sample 1672511 | NCBI WGS metagenome assembly OLSL01 (sample SAMEA3136694, study PRJEB25190) | human gut metagenome | biome: human gut; feature: human-associated habitat; material: faeces | place: Austria | collected 2013
AAATTTTTTATTGTTATAATATATATAAAAAATGGGTTTGTTACCATACAGCTATTGCTCAAGCGAGGTGCTCGTTTCTTTTTTTACTCTATTCTCAATCTCTGCCCGATACTTAAGCAAACGTAAGAGATAATCTGGCAGTTCACGCTTTTCAGCCTCCCAATCTTGAACTGTACGATAAGGAATTCCATAGTACTCACAAAATTCCCTCCGATTCATTCCCTTTTTTTCACGTAATTCCTTTACCTCTTTTCCTCTACTCATCTGATCTACCTTCCCACCCCTAAAAAACAGACGCGTTGCGTTAATTCATAGTAACATCTATACTATTTTTTGTCAATCGCATTTATAGTATAAAATGGCCATGCGAGCCCCCTCGCACAGCCATCTATATCTCTTACCATATTCCCTTTTTCTCACACAAACGGATTATAAAATCTCCCCCACCGTATCGTCACCGTCATGCTGACTACCAGCAGTACCACGCCAACTCCAATTGCCACGAAGTCCCTTTTCTCAAAAGGTCTCTTCATATACCACGTTCTCTTCTTATCCTTTCCGAACCCACGCAGTTCCATGGCATTGGAAATGGTATCAATCCGATTCAGGCTGGTGAGGATCAGCGGCAGAAGAATATTCACCGAATTCTTCAGCCGGGCAAAAAAGTGCTCGTTTTTTCCAAGCTCTACGCCCCTTGCCTGCTGAGCCTGGCTGATGCTGTGGTAGTCACGCTGAATGTCTGGAATGTATCGAAGCGCAATCGCCACAGAATAACCCACTTTATAGGAAATTCCAATACTGTTCAGGCTAGCAGCAAACTCACTTGGGTTCGTTGCAGAAATAAACAAGATCGCAACCGGCAGCGCAACAAAATATTTCAGAGAAATATTCACCATATAAAACAGCTGCTCTGCAGTCAGATCATACCGCCAGAACAGGTGGCAAAGCACATGTCTGGTGCCATACAGCGTCGTTCCCTGGTTAGGATCAAACAGGAAAATAAACAGATTATTCAACACCAGAAATACCAGCATAAAAATCATCATAAACCGCACTTCGCGGAACTTAATCTTACTCAGTTTAAACGCCGCCAGGCTCACCGCAAACAGCCCAAGCAGTACCCACGTATTATAAGTGATCATACTTGCAAAAGTAAAAAGCAGGAAAAACGCCAGTTTGGTGGTACCTGTCAGCTTGTGTATCACACTTTCCCTTGGCAGATAATTCAACACTGTCTTAGCGGCCATGGCTTCGCACCTCCCTGTCCTCCTCAATAAAACGCTGCACAAACTCTTCCGCCGGACTGATTCCCAGCTGGTTCGCCAGGGTAAAAAGGCTTGTCTCCTTCAGTGCCGCCTGACGGATCAGCTGTGGATCACAAAGAACTGCTGCCGCGCTTCTATCCGCGATCAGCCTGCCATCTGCAAAAACCAGTGCCCGGGGCGTATATTCCAGCATCAAATGCATATCATGAGTAATCATCACAACTGTTACCCCTTTTTCATTCAGCCCGCGAAGGAACTCCATAATCTCTGTATAATGGCGAAAATCCTGTCCCGCAGTCGGCTCATCCAGAATGATCAGTTCCGGATCCTGCACCAGCACACTGGCAATGGTCACACGCTTCTTCTGCCCGAAGCTAAGCGCCGATACCGGCCAGTTCCGAAATGGGAAAAGTCCACAGACTTTCAAAGTTTCCTCCACTTTTTCCCGAATCTCTTCCTCGCTTTTTCCCATATTGCGAAGGCTCAGTGCCACCTCATCAAAAATCATAGTCTTGGAAATCATCTGATTGGGATTCTGCATCACATAGCCAATATGTTTGGCTCTGTGGCGGATATTTTCCTGCAGAAGATTCCTTCCCTGGAAAAGAATTTCACCGGAATCTGGTGTCTCAAAGCCGCAGACCAGTTTGGAAAAAGTAGATTTCCCGGCACCGTTTTTCCCTACAATGCTGACCATTTCACCCTTTTGGATTGTAAGAGAAACATCACGTAAGGTCTGCCTGCCTCTCTCATAACCAAAGGTAAGATTTCTAACTTCAAGCAGCGGCTCATGTTCTTTCTCAGCCTCTGCTGCCGGGCGGGACCAGAACCAGTCTGTCATTTTCTTCCGGTCTGCCTTATCTATCACAACAGAATCAACATGTGCCGGTTTCTTCGCAGGAGCAAGTTCCACACCTGCATAACGCAGTGCAGTAAGATAAAGAGGCTCTCGGATTCCGTTTTCTTCCAGAAGTCTGGTGGACAAAAGCTCATCCGGGTGAAGATCTGCCAGAATTTTTCCATCGCCCATAAGAACAATACGGTCCACATCTCGCCACAAAACATCCTCCAGACGGTGCTCAATGATCACCACCGTAGTATCTGTTTTTTCCTGAATCTCGTCGATCAGCTCAATAGTCTGCTTACCTGTAGCTGGATCTAGATTGGCCAATGGCTCATCGAACAACAAAATTTTCACCTGATCCACCATTACCCCCGCCAGGCTGACGCGCTGCTTCTGCCCTCCGGAAAGCTCGTGGGGCGCGTAATCCAGATGATCCTGAATTCCAACCAACTCTGCCGCGTGACGGGTGATCTCATGCATTTCATCCTGCGGCATGCAGCTGTTCTCCAATGCAAAGGCAATATCCTCGCCAACCGTCAGCCCGATAAACTGACCATCCGGATCCTGCAGCACTGTGCCCACATGTGCAGAGAGCTGAAAAATGCTGCTCTTCGGCGCATCCACATCATCCACAATAAGTTCCCCGCTGCATTCTCCTGGATTGGAAAAAGGATTCAGGCCATTGATGCAGCCTGCCAGAGTACTTTTTCCACAGCCGGAAGGACCTGCGATCAACACCCGCTCGCCAGGATAAATATCCAGATTAATTTCCTTCAGCGTAGGCTTTTTCTGTGCCCGGTACTGGAAAGAAAAGTTTTTGAAAGAAATAATAGGAGATTTTTTCTCTGTCATATAGTACCTCAAAATCAAATATCCTGAAGCGAATCCATCGTCAATTTGTAAACAATGTGACTGCTTCAGAACCACTTAACAATTTGCATCTCTATAAGTGTACACCTTACACCATCTCAAAAGGATAACACGAATTTCTTAAATCCACAATAAAATTTCTTACCAAAGTTTATCTTATTTTGCATAAATCTTGCGAAATTTACTTTTTGGATCCAATAAAATTATGCATCAAAAAAGACCCTGCCACAAGTTTCCCCATAGCAAGGTCTTTTACAAATTTCCCTTTCAACTTATTCCTGATCCAGGGAGCCTTTCTTTGCAATTGTTTTTGTATAAGCCAGGATCAGAAGACCGCCGACTACAACACCTGTGATGGTGTTTGAAACTGCAGCGAATGCGCCCTGTGCGAATACTTTGTTTGCCGGCTCAGCATAGATTACAATGTCAAGTACAGGTGCAACAACTACCCATCCTACAACATGTGCGATCACGTTTGCAACTGTGAAAACGGCAACTTTGCCTTTTCCGAAATCGCCTTCCTGAACCTGAAGCTTCTTGGCGAACAGACCGATCACAACACCTACAAATGCAGATGTGATAACCCAGCTCCACCATGGGCTTCCACCCCAGGACAGGTCGATCAGTGTATGCCCGATGAAACCAATGAGTCCGCCTGCAACCGGGCCATACATTGCTGCAAGAAGTCCAAGTACTGCGTACTGAAGACTGATGTTTGTATTCGGAACCGGACTAGGGATCGCCACAAAGCGTCCCAGCACAAAGAACAGTGCTGCACCGATACCGATGGCAACTACGGTTTTGATACTATTGTTGTTTTTCATAGCTCTTTCCTCCTGTGTATCTAAAAGCTTTTAACACGCTATAGTATACGCTTTCTGGAAAGAGCTTGTCAATCAGTAACTCAAGACTTAATGGTTCTCTTTTATTTTCAAACTGTCAACCTTTCACCGGAATCTTAAACACGATCTTCGTTGCTGGCTGTGGTTCGATTACGGCAATGCAGGGCATATGTCCGTCTTCAGGAGCGTAGAAGCCGAACATTCCAGCCTCCAGAAGAGTGTATCCCTGCTCCGGACCACTTTTATAGAAAATAATGTCAGCTTCCGGAGTACGGTCATCCTCCACAGTAAGCTTGCGAAGAGAAGCCCAATAGATTTTTTCAGTACCTTCTACAATATACTGAAGGTCACAGTATTTCTTATGGGATTCCATCTGTGCACCTTCCAGTGGCTTGGTGGTATATTTCTGAACCAAGGCAAAAATGCCGTTTTTTAGGTCGTATCTGCCTTCTGGAAGGTTCTCCTCTTTCTGTTTTTTGATAAACTGCTGAACCATGTCAGCGTAATCTTTAAATTCCTCATATGTATTCAGTTTGTCTGCGTAATCTGCAATCATGATAAATCCTCCTGTTATTTTTTACTGCTCTTCATACTCACAAATATAACTCTGCCCCATCATACCATAAGGCTTCAGCACCTTCCCATCCGTATGGAACATTCCCTCGGTGCGGAAATCAGCCCAGCTGATCCGGCTGCAGCCGGTGTAAGACTGGTGGAATGGGCCGAACATGTTTCTTGGACTTCCTGAAACTTCAATTTCCAGAGTATTCTCTTCTTTTTCGAAAAGACCAGTTACATCTGTGACACAGTTCTTCTTTTCGAAATGAAAACCAGCTTCCTTACCATTTACTCTGACTTTCAGAAGGGTACCTCTCCACTCACCCAAATGAAGAAGAACCTGCTTATCGGAAATCAACTGTGGCACCTTGTACTGGTAAATCATACCGCCAGGATAGTTTACATAACCTTGCATGCTCCAATCACCAGTATGCAGAATTTCTTTTTCCCTGGAAATATTGCCAGACATATCTACGGCGAAATTTCCAATTACGAATACATCTTCCAGTTCCCGCTTTTGGTCGTAACTGCCTTTTATGGTAATCCGATGCACCCCCTTACTCAAAGCAGGAAGTCCGAAGCAACGCATGTCTTTGTCAATAAACCATTTGCCGGTCTGCGCACATTTCACGCCATCGAAGTAAACTTCCAGACCATAAGGCTTCTCAATTACAAAACTGCATTCACTGGAAATGTCTTCTGCAACATTAAACCGGAAATGCATGGTAAATGGTGTTCCATCTGCCGGATGTGGCTGATCCACCCAGGTATATCGCTGAGGTGCACCGTTATAGTAAACCTGCTGCATGCGCAATTTCTCACGAATTTCCTTCTGCGCCTGCCAGATTTCCATCTCTGCGGACTCACAGACGCTTCCTGCTTCTGACAGTCTGCTGCCATGTCTGAATTCTGATACCTGCTCTACAATTGCGTCAAGATCTTTATCTTCCACCATAGCATTTCCGTCACAAATTTTATTTGCTGAAGCAACCCCCAGCTCATAAGTACATTTATCTATCGTCAGCACATTCTCCATAGTTCTTCTTAATTTCGCGTCCGGACCGAATGTAGCTAATACGGGATCTGTGTAATGCGGATGTCTGTATGGGAATGTGGCAGCTTTGCTCACTGTCATTTCATGCACCGCATTTACGCCATCAGAAACAGCGGCCAAGTCCACAACGGTAGTATCTTCCTCAATTCCACATTTGTCCTCAACACTATTTATCTCTTTAATAATCTGTCCAGCCCCTATTATTTTCTTCACAAAATAAATTCGGCTCATCCCCGTCTCGAATGTCCTGGTAAAGCAAACGCCCTCTCCATCCGCAACAGTTTCCACCTCACAAACTTCTCCGGTCAGCGGGTCAAGCTCTTCCACAGCGTTCCCGCAGTCAAGTTTTATGTAAACCTGATGTGCATTGTTCCGATCGTGATTTGTCAGGAAAAGAATATGTCCATCTTCTGTCTTTCTCAGCATGGAAAGAATCTCACCATCCTCTGCGCCGCTGGCATTTCGCACAGTAAAATCTTTTCCGGTGCATTTCGCCACAGCTTCCGTCAGCTCCCATTCATGCTCAACCGTATGAACAAATGCTTCCTCATCTAAAACATCCCGGATATCACCATATTTTCCACACACTTTCCTGCGGTCAGATTTCTCTTCATTTACATCTTCACTGTCTATTTTTTTATCCCATCTCTTAGCAACGCAGATCTGCTTACTACCAATCCGTTCTCCTTCAATCATCACCGGATACGGCTTCAGCCAGATCACCATTCCACCAGCTGCAAGAAATTCCTTCAACAGCTTCACCGTGTTTGCAAACAGATTGCTCACTCCCGGAACCACAACCACCTGATAGCTGCACTTTCCTGCCACAAACATTCCATCCTCAACCTTGCCGTCCTGCTCCAACAGGATCTCATCTCCAAAATCAAAATCCACATGCCCTGCAGTCAGCGCTTTTGCGATCCGGTTATAATACTCACCTTTTCGATTTAAAGAAGTAATATGCTCATCCAGCCATCCCATATTCATTTCCAGATGATTGAAATCCTCCGCCCGGTCACTGCGGCACTCGGTCCAGATGCTGGAAATCGGATGGATCATCAGCACCTTCCGCACCGGCTCACCCTGAGAAAGACACAGCGCCAGACGACCAAAATAATTCTCCATCTTATCATTGTCATCCCACCAGGTATTCTGATAGTTGAAAACCGGCGGATAGTCCCTCTTCCTGCAGCCAGTAATGGAATACAGGGCAAGATGCTGACAACGTCTCGTAATTCCAAGCGCGAACTGCCAGTCTCCCAGCCATTTCTGAGTAGAAAAATCCAGCTCCCAGCCAGTGCAGCCGTAAGCCTCACTGATGGTCATGGAACGTTCATACTGATGTGCCACGCTTGCACACTGTTTCACAGTCAGATACTCATCCGTCTGTGCGCCAAGAAGATCAATTCCAGGATTATGCAGATAACGAAGCTGAGGCATCGCCGCACCGCACACACGAGTCTGATAGCCCAGGTCGTTCTCATATAAAATATGTCCCGTAGTACGAAGTCCCCGTTTATCACACCACTCATAAACCTGTTTCATATAACTTTCTTCGAAACGCTGCGCCACTGTCTTCCAATAATCATGACGAATCTTCTCCGCCCCTTCCCCATCGAAAAACAGGTAAGGCAGCTTCTCCTGCGGATCATATCCTCTCTTTTCAATAAAATACTCTGTAAATCCAATACTCCACGGAATCCACGGTCTGCCTTCATGGAAAACGCTGAAGAAATCACAGCAGTTTGGTTCATCTGTGAAAAATCCTTTCACCTCTTTTGGAAAACTTCCGCCAAACACTTCCTCATAATGCTCATGGGTCAACTTCAAAAATGTCTTCACGCTCTCCGGATTCAGATTATCTGGCGGCATCAAGCCGTTGTACCACTCACTCTTACCAGAAATCTCCTGGCGCAGAAGCAGAATCTCTTCATCAACACCGCAAGCTCCAGCAGCTTCCTCATAAGTCAGATATTCTTTCATCCTCTTAATAAATCTGCCGTCCGCCGCCGTCTGAATCACATAAACACCCTGAAGAAACTCTGTCTCCATAGTTTCTTCCACTGCTAAATCTTCACCGCCGTTCCTGCCAGACATGGAATTTTCGTCCACGCCTCGATTCCCGCCACACATTAACGAATCCGAGTCCCCGGTAACTATCCTTTCTTCCTCGGTACTTAGCTTCGCCGGTACCGCCAGCTCCCCGGCTTTCCCGCACTCCATCGTCAGTGCCCTGGCTGTAAACTCCGCTGGATTTACCCTGCTGACCTTACCTCCTGCAGCCCCCGACGGCCATTTATCCTCATCATATATCCACAGCTCCAGATCATTTTCCCGGGCTTTATCCACACAAAACTTCACATCCTCCATCCACTCTGTGGAAAGATACTCCGTCTCCAGCCCTTCACGGGAATGAATAAAAAATCCCCCCATCCCCGCCTTCTTAAATCCCTCTATCTGCTCTCCCAGATTCTCCTTCTGAAGCCTGTCATTCCACCCCCAGAAAGGAGCACTCCGATACTCCTTCGGCGGATTCTCAACCAATCCCTTTACCTTATCCAATGTGCCCATCCTTATGTCCTCCTCTTATAGTCCCACATTACATTATTGTTCTAAATTCCCTATTCCATCATCACCAGCACCGTCGCTTTTATTGTATCCATTCGTTACCAATACACAGCGTTTTCGCAACTGATATTCCTAAGCGGGGCATTTCCAGGTGCGCCCTTAACGGAGGCGAGATCCACTGCTTACGAAGACTTAATCGTGAAGGCTCTCCTGAACGATTTAGTCGTAGTTAGCAGTTAGCTCGCCGCAGTGTTGCACCGCCCCGCGTGGAATATCAGCTGCGAAAATGCGTCCGTGTAGCCAATGATACAACAAAAGGGACTGCAAAACAGTCCCTTTCATACTACCCAAGTTCATATTTTACATGAAGTTGTTAGGTATAAACATAATAATATCCGGTACATAAGTAACCAGGAACAACAACCCGATCATAATAAGTACCATTGGCAAAATCTCACGTATAACACCCTTGATCTTCGTTTTTCCAAGTCCCGAAACAATAAACAACAGCATACCAAATGGCGGTGTGGAAAGACCGATCATCATGTTCAGGCAGATTACAACGCCGAAATGAACAAGGTCAATACCCATAGCCTGTACCAACGGAAGAACCATTGGTACGAATACCAGCTGGATCGTACTTACATCAAGTACACAGCCAAGAAGCAGGAATACGATGTTTACGATAAACAGGAAAATGTACTTGTTATCTGTGATTCCCATAACCAGGCTTGCAACAACTCTCGGAACCTGCTCCAGAGAGATAATATAAGAGAACAGCATGGAAGTTCCGCAAAGGAGAGCCAGTGTAGCTGTGTTTGCAGCGGATTTCTTGATGATACCCCAAAGCTTTTTCCATCCCAGTGTTTTGTAAATCAGTGCAGAAATGATCAGTGCGTATGCAGAAGCAACAGCACCAGCCTCTGTAGGAGTACAGATACCGGAATAAATTCCACCAAGAAGAATAACAACTGTAAACAGTGCCGGAAGAGCCTGCAATGTAGCTCTCAGAAACTCTCTCTTGCTCATGACCACACCAGCCGGATAATTTCTCTTATGAGAAATAAACGCAACATAGATCATAAGAAGAATGGCAAGTAAAACGCCAGGAACCATACCTCCCATAAACAGCTTACCAATGGAAGCACCGGATAACATAGCGTAAATAACCATTGGAATACTTGGCGGGAAAATCGGTCCTACCGTTGCAGAAGCGGCTGTAATGGCACAGCTGAACTCTGCATCATATCCCTCTTTTTTCATCTGGTCGATCTCCATCAGACCAATACCGGAAGCATCTGCAATAGCAGAACCGGTCATACCGGAGAAAATAAGGGAAATAAATACGTTAACCTGTGCTGTACCACCTTTTAATCTTCCAAGAAGACCATTACAGAAGGAGAACAGCTTGTCTGTTACCTCACCCTCGTTCAGCACATTTGCCATGAAAATAAACAGCGGAGCTGCAAGCATGGTATAGTTTGCAAACATGTTACCAGTGATAACGGTAAATACCTGGCCCAGTTTGTCCGGAGCTGCAAGCAGAAAATATGTAATAGAAGCTGCAAGCATGGAGAAAGAAACAGGCATACGGATTATGAAGCAGATCGCCATAACCACAAACAGCATAATAATCGGCATACTCATGATTCTTTTCCTCCTTCCTTGTATTCTTTAAATGCATTTTTGATATTGATACAGGTTCTGACGATGATCTCAGCCAGCATATACATAAATGGTGCAAAAACAACTGTATATGGAAGCTTCAGAACTCCTGTTACCATTTTCTTTCCAACCATGGACTGGAAACACGGTACAAAACAGGTTACCAGCAGGATTAAAAGAAATGTATTGTAAACTACTTTAAAAATAAACTGGGTACGAGGTTTTACAGCATCGTAAACCAGACCAAATACTACGTGTTCATCAGCTTCCATTGCCTTACCAACGCCGAAGAACATGGTCCACATGTAACCCAGAACAGATACCTCATAACTCCATGTTACAGGGGTTTTGAAAAAATATCTGGATACGATTGTTACCATAAAGGTAAGGAAAATTACCAAAAACGTAATGTTTGGGATAAAAACGCCAAGGAAATCGACGATCTTTTTCCCGATCTTTTTGAAATTATCCACAGTTTCCTCTCCTCTCAGATTCACTTTTCTGCCATCGGTTTGTTCCCTTTTGCAGACACTACTGCAAAAGGTTTCACCTGTGCAGACAGGCAAAAAATCTGTTCTTTGTTAAAAAGCCCAGGCCGTACACACAGCCTGGGACTTTTCTTTGTTATAAGTCAGACAGATGTCTCAAGTTTTGCTGTCAATTCATAGCTGATCACTATGTCTTGCCTGTTGTCACGACAATTCGCTTTACTCTTCTGCGGTTGTTGTATCAGCCATAGCCTGGATTTCGTTGTAAAGATCCATATCCCAGTCTTTGATCATATCTTCGTTTTCCATGTACTTAGCCTGAACTTTTTCTTTAAACTCGTTGATGTCAGGATATGTAACAGTAAGTCCCTTCTCCTCAAAGAATTTGATCAGTTCAGCTTCTCTGTCAAGTCTTGCTGTATCGTTTACGTCTCTTGCATATTCCATAGCCTCAGTAACAGCTTCCTGCTGAGCCTCTGTCATGCTGTTCCATGTGTCACCGTTGATACATGGCATGATGGAGTCAACAACGTGGTTTGTGATTGCGATGTATTTTGTTACTTCATAGAATTTTGCACTCTCGATACTTGGAAGCGGGTTATCCTGTGCATCTACAGCGCCAGTCTGAAGTGCAGTATACAGCTCACTGAAGGAAAGTGGTGTCGGGTTTGCACCAAGTGCCTCACCAAGGAACAGCCATGCTTCGGAGTTCGGCATACGGAGAAGTAATCCGTTCATGTCATCGTAGCTGTTGATTTCTTTCTCTCTTGTGTTGATTACACGGCTTCCAAGATAGAAGCTGGAAAGAGGTTTGATGTTCAGTGTCTCTTCAATCTGTGGACGGATCTTGTTAAGTCCGATGTCACCGTTGAGAACGCTTGTCATATGCTCATAGGAGCTGAACAGATATCCGGAAGCAAACATACTGTAGGACGGAATCTGTGTTGCAATTGTCGGGAAGGAAATATATGCCAGATCTGCATCTCCGTTAAGAAGAGCATCGAACTCGTTCTCAGAAGAGAACAGAGAACCGTTGTCGTAGCATTTACATGTTACGGAACCACCGGATAATTCCTCTACTTTATCTGCAAACTCATACATAGCCTCTGTATGGGAGTCACCGCTTACAGATACTGATGTAAAGATCAGCTCTACTGCCGGGTCATTTGCTGCTGCAGCATCTGCTGCCTGTACACTGATGCTTCCTGTTAACAGCATTGTTGCTGCCATAGCTGTTGATAATACTGCTGCCATTAATCTTTTTTTCATTCTCTCATCCTCCTGATTTTTACACACTATGTGTTTTTGTTTCCCTTTTTTCACGTATATTTGTAACCCCAATTACAAATCTTAAGAAATACCTTTCAGCCGGCCTCACGGTCCCCACCGTTCCGGCAGTTATCTCTGATTACTTTCCAAAAAAGCTCTTGCGGAAGGTCTCTGTGATCGCACAGAACTCTTCGATCTCTAATTTCTTGCTTCCTGTAAGAAGCTTATAATCCTGTCTTCTTGACTGAAGTGTCATCGGCACACCTACCAGATTCATATGGTATTTGCTGTTTACCGGATATACCTGGCACTCAACCATGGAAGCAGCGCCAAGGAAGTTCATAAGCTCCTGTGCTTTCTCCGGCTGCTCTTTATAGTTCTTGCAAAGCCATACATAAAGATCCGGATGGAAGTTTGCCATAACTCCTGAGTATCCTGCACATCCCATTTCCATGCTGCGAAGAAGTGTTGCTGCATTTGCATTAAAGATCTTTAATCCAGTGCCTTCAACTGCTTTGCATTTTGCTTCCAGCTGATCAAGATCACAGCAGGTGTCTTTCAGGAATGCAAATTTCTCAGTCTCTGCACACCATTTGAGAAGCTCTGGTGAAAGAAGTCTCTTGTATGGTGCCGGGCACTCATAAACCCCGAACATATCTCCATCAATGTGATCCAGAAGATATTCAATATTTTTCTTAGCTACATCTTCGCTCTCGTTCTCTTTTGCAAACTGATTGGAAATGAAAACATATGCATCTACACCGGCATCGATTACAGTCTGAGCTTCGCGGATCTGATCCTCTACCTTCTCAGCGCAATGTCCGGAAGCAATTACTCCCATGTGCTTTGGTGTATTATTGATAATAAATTTTGCAAGCTCCACTCTCTCCTGTGGGCTCAGTTCAAACATTTCACTGGACTGGCATACTGCGAAGATTCCGTCAACACCGTTCTTGTCATACCACTCAATGATTCGAAGGACTGCATCATAGTCGATCCTGTTGTCCTCTGTAAAAGGTGTGATCATAACCGGCCATACGCCGCCTGCAATTGTTTTTTTCATGCTCTTCTCCCTCTTGATGTTTACTTGTTGCTGTTCACCGGTAACGTTCCGCGATGTGTTTTTATGAACGGAATGAACAACAACATTTACTATCCACTGCAACCGCGCAATTGCTTTTCAACTGTGACTATAGTATAATATAAATAATTTAAAATTGCTTTCAGCAAAATATTTAGTACTATTTTATAACTTTGTACGAAAAAGAATACAAACCAGCAAAACATAGTGCGGTAAACAAAACAGAGTTACGGTTCACTTCGTTCACAGTAACACACTTCGCGGAACGTTACCAGTGAACAGTAGTAAAACAGACTGCAACACAATAATTCACGGACATAAGAAGAGGCGACTTGAATGGAACAGGAAATATTTGACGATTACATATGGAACGAACATAAAAAAATATTAACAGCAGATAAACATAAGATCCCGGGGCTTAGAAATCTTTCTCATTTTACACCTATGGCACCTGGCGTTCCGGTTCCTCTGCATTATCACTCTGATATCATCGAGCTTCATTTCATGGTGAAAGGCCAGCGCAAGACTTACGTTATGAAAGGCGGCGTCCGCACCAGCTACTGTGCTACCGGAAATAACCTTTTTATCACCAGACCTTATGAGCTTCACACTACAGGACGTATTGCCCAGAACCGCTGCGAATTTTTTGCAATGCAGCTGGATCTGAAGGAGCACGATAATTTCCTTGGTCTGAACCAGCATTACAGCAATATTTTGTGCCATCGGCTTCTGAATATGGATCAGCACCTGTACCATGTAGGCAGTTCCCAGATTTCCATGCTGCGCACTGCTTTTAACCTGATTTCTTACGGAACAGAAGGCGACTCCATTGCCGGTGTCCAGTATCTGACCTGTGTACTTGCCAGCCTGAACTACCTGACTGCAGTTCCAGCCCAGGAAGAGATCAATGAACAGCTGAACAGTGACATCGGACATGCGCTGAAATACATTGAACAGAATATTGAAAACCCCATTACACTTCAGGAGCTTGCCCAGGCATCCAACTATTCTCTATCCCGTTTTAAAGCCAAATTTAAAGAAGAACTGGGAATTACTCCTGCTGAATACATTACCCTCCAGAAAATGGATCGGGCACAGATGCTTCTGAAGACTACAGATGATTCCATTACAGATATTGCTTACCAGCTGGGCTTTTCTTCCAGCAATTACTTCTGCTCTGTTTTCAAAAAGACTCTGAGCTACAGCCCGGCGGCATACCGCAAAAGTTTTTCCCAGTCATAGAAAATGCTGCAAAATCATTGCAAAAATGATTTTGCAGCATTTTTTTCCGCGTCCAGAGCGTGTTTGAAAATCATTCCCACCATCTG
>OLSL01002698.1_pt1 | contig 13803 bp, 9 predicted proteins | sample 1672511 | NCBI WGS metagenome assembly OLSL01 (sample SAMEA3136694, study PRJEB25190) | human gut metagenome | biome: human gut; feature: human-associated habitat; material: faeces | place: Austria | collected 2013
TAAGACAAGTATATCAAAAAATTAATAATTATTATAAATATGATTCAAATATAAATATAGAGTCTGAATTAAAACGAATTGCATTTAATAATAACTTTGATATTTATATAAAATCAGATCAAAACGTAATAGTATATAGCACAGAAAAGGACTTTTATAGCACATTAAACGAATTATCTTCGATTGTTGATAGTAGTAAAAATGCTATAAACATAATATATAAAGAAGAAGACATAGTTATTAGAAAAATAAGTGATACAAACAATAATATGAATTATATATTACTTACAGGAACATTATGTAATGACTATAAATTATACATACGAATTCCTGTTGTTCCAATAGAAGAAAGTGTGCAAATATCAAATAAAGCCTTAATATTTATTGGAGCAATAACAATTTTAATTTCTGCATTTATTGCATCTTATGTATCTAGAAAATTTACAGATCCTATAGTACAATTAAATGATATTACAAAGAAAATGGCAAGATTAGATTTTAGTCAAAAATATCGTATAACTGATACTGAAGATGAAATTAATGAACTGGGAAATAACATAAATACAATGTCTGATAAACTAGAGAAAACTATTAAGCAATTAAGGGAAAATAATAGCGAACTAGAAAAAGACATAGAAGAAAAATCTAAAATAGATGAAATGAGAAAGCAATTTATTTCAGATGTATCTCACGAATTAAAAACACCTATTGCTCTAATACAAGGATATGCAGAAGGGTTAATTGAAAATGTAAATACTGATGAGGAATCAAAAAAATTCTATGCAGAAGTAATTTTAGATGAATCTAATAAAATGGACAAATTAGTAAAACAATTACTAGAACTTATGAAACTTGAATATGGAAAAAGAGAATTTAATAACGAAGAATTAAATTTAACAGAACTTGCAAAAGAAGTTATTAGAAGATGCAATGTTATGCTTAAAGAAAATGAAATTAATGTTGTATTAGATGTAGAGAAAGACATTTTTGCATATGCAGATGAATTTTACATAGAGCAAGTTGTAACAAATTATTTTACTAATGCAATAAAGCATTGCGATAATGTAAATGGAAAAAAACAAATAATAGTAAAAATAGAACGTATAAAAGAAAAAAATAAAATTAGATTTTCAGTATTTAATACCGGTGAAAACATTGGAGAAGAAGATTTAAATAGAATTTGGGGTAGATTCTATAAAGTAGATTCTTCAAGAAATAGAGAAAATGGAGGAAGCGGTATTGGACTTGCTTTGGTAAAGGCAATCATGGTAAATTATCAAAACGACTATGGTGTTATTAATAAAGATGATGGTGTAGAGTTTTATTTTGAATTAGATGAGGTAAAATAGAAAAACATAATTTATATTTTACATTATAGATGGTGGACAATATAGCGTATAATTTTGAATTAGAAAAGTTAAAAGAAATACCAAAATATCTTACAAAATGGAACATACGAGAAGAAACATATGGAAAAAATAGAAAAATACAAAACATATATATAAACTTAATGGATACAGATAGCCAAGGATTATTCTATATGATAGAAAATGCTGTAATAAAGAATATAATAATAGAAAATGTAAATATAACTGGTAGAAGCCATGTTGGTTCTATAACAGGACAAGCAAGAGAATCAGTATATAATAATATAAAAATAAATAGCGGCAATGTAAAAGGATATGTTTATGTTGGGGGAATATCTGGTTCAATATATTCAAGTAATATTGAAAAATGCAAAAATTATGCAAATATCAGTTATACAATATCAGAAGTTGAGCAAGGGCAAGATGCAGGCGGATTCGGCGGAATATTAGGTGTGAATATTAAAGGAAATGTAAAAGAATGTGCTAATTGTGGTATTGTTGGTGGATTTAAATATCTTGGAGGAAAAGTAGGAATTCAAAATGGAGACGATATAGGTCAATATGTGAAGAATAGTTATAATATAGGAATAGTCAATAATTATTGTGAAAGTAGCGCTTATGGAGGAGTAATTGGAGGAAATAATTGTGTAGTAACTAACTGCTATTATTTAAAAGGAACAGCAGAAGGAGGAATAATGGGAGCGGACACAGAAGGAAGTGCAGAAGCAAAAACAGGAACATTTATGAAATCAAGTGAATTTGTAAATTTACTAGGAAGTAGTAATTGGAAACTAGTTGCAGGAAAGAATAAGGGATATCCTGTGCTTTCATGGGAAGAAGGGACAGCAATAACAGTAGAAAATTATGATATTTATTGGAATGGAGTTATATCTAAGGAATTGGTGTTAAATGAATTTACGAACTGGGATACAAAAGGAGAGGTAACGCTTGAGTCTGATCATATAAATATGAATACTAGTAAAATTGAAGGAGCATTAGATTATATATATACGAAAGATACAATAGATTTAACAAGATATAATAGTATTGTAATAAGAAAGAGTAATTCATACCTTAAAAGATTGTACTTTGTAACAGCTAATGTTGAAATAGTAAACGAGGAAGTGATTCAATTCAGTTTTGAAACTAAAAATACAACAAAATTAGGCAATGAAACATATGCATGTGATATAAGTACCGAAAGTATTTCGGGATGGCTGGAAATTGACGCATTTAGTACTGAAAATGATGGTAATATATATGAAATATATCTATCAACTAAGACAGTTGAACAGCTAAAAGCAGAATATGGGCAATAAAATATTAAAATAAAATCTTTACAATCCTTTCAATGACTATTCACAAAAAGAACATATGATATAGTTAAAATATAGTCATAGGAAGGGAGGAGATATAGAGTACCAAATAAATAAAAAATGTAAGGAAAGGAAAGATGAAAGATTAACTTAATCGAATATATGTTACAGAGACTTTTTAGGAAAGAGAGTGTGGTGCCTATAAGAATTGATTCAAAATAAAAATATGATGTAAAAGATTACCCTTAAAAGAAACATTTATGTTAAAAGAGGACTTTAAAATAGATTGTAAAAATTTATTAAAGGCCTCTTTTTTGTGTTCATATATAATCAGCAATTAAAGTAATGATAGGTATACAGTATATGAACCATGTAATAAAGAGAAAAGTGATAAAAAATGATAGAAGAAGGCAAAACATAAGCTGATAAAAAGTATAGAATATGATGAAAACAAAAGAAGACGAGATGTACAAAAAAATTCTGGATGCTTTTGAGCAGAATGTATAATAGAAATTTATTGCAAAATACAAACTGTAATAAGCAGTTGAAAAAAGCAAAGAATAAATATATTTGATAAAAAAATATAGGAATCGATAGAGCTAGTTTCTAAAGCCAGCTCTAAGCTCTACTAGCAAAGGATGAATTATAACTATTAAATATTACAAATATATTACATTTTAATAATATATATTGAAAAATATGGTCAAAAATTGTAGAATAAAGATATATAGTAAAAACAAAGGAGAAGTGTTCAATATGATAAAAGAAAATAAACGGGATAACACTAGTTGCATTAGTAGTAACAATAATACTACTTGTAATACTTGCAACAGTAAGTATAAATACAGTATTTAATGGAGGGCTAATAAATAAAGCAAACCTAGCAAAGCAAAAAGCATTACTTGCAGACTATGAAGAAAGAATAAAGATAATAGTAGTAGAAGAAAAAACAGGCAAGATGATGGATGCAAGCATAAAAGATAAGCTAATAGATTTGGTAAAAACAAGACTAGAAAACGAAGACTGGGTAGCAACAGTAGAAAATGTAGATGAAGAGCCAAAGCAATTAAAAGTAATAACAACAGATAAGTTCATAATAGTAGTAGAAATAGATGAAGATGGAACAGTAAATATAATAGAAGAAGGACCAGATGATGGAGAGCCATATCCAAGTTTAACATTAACACAACTACCATTAGAAGGAATAGAAAATGAGAAAATAGAGATAAAAGCAGAAGCAGAAGTTGTTAAAACATCAAAAACAAAAAAAGTAACAACAGTAAGAATAGTAAAACCAGAAAGTAAGAAACAAGAAAAGGAATATACAGAAGGTGGAGTAATATTTGAAGTAACAGAAAATGAAGTATATACAATAGAAGCAGAGACAAACATGGGAAAAACAAGGAGAAAAACAATAGAAATAAATATAACAAAACCAGAAAGTGATATAGAGATAACATCAGAACCAACAACACCAAGAAATACAGTAGAAACAGGAACACAAAACGGAATAGCTAAAGGACCAATACATGTAAGTATAAAATATGGAGAAAATAGCTACGTAAAGCAATATAAAAAAGAAACAGATGAAAATTGGACAACAGTAACAGGAAGTACAGCAGATTTTACAGTAACTGAGAACATAGCAATATTTGCAAAATATAGTGATGGAACAAACTCATTTAAAACAGTAACATATAACATACAAAACGTAGACAATGTAGCACCAAATGCATTTAGTGTAACAGAAACGCATACAACAAATAGTATAACAGTAGGAGCAAGCACAACAGATACAGCAAGCACAGGAGCATCAAGTACAATAGCAGGAATATTAAGATATGAGTATAGAATATATAAAAATAGTGCATGGCAAGGATGGCAAACAGCTAAAACATTTACAGGCTTAACAACAGGAACATACAAAGTACAAGCAAAAGCAATAGATAAAGCAGGAAATGAAACAATAAGTAGTGAATCTGCAAACATAACATTAGGAACAGTATCAACAGCAGATATAAAAGTAAGTTCAAGTCCAACAACACCAAGAAATACAGGAACAGCAGGAACACAAAATGGAGTAGCAAAAGGACCAATAACAGTAAGTATTACTTATGGAAATAGTAGTTATACAAGACAGTATAAAATAGGAACAAGTGGAAGTTGGACAAACGTAACAGGAACAACAGCAAGCTTTACAGTAACAGAAAACGTAGCAATATTTGCAAGATACTTTGATGGAACAAACGGATTCCAAACACAAGGCTATAACATACAAAACGTAGACAATATAGCGCCAAAAATAAGTAGCTATAACGCGACAGTAAGTAAAAATGTAATAACAGCAACATGTACTGCAACAGATACAGCAAGTACAGGAGCATCAAGTACAACAGCGGGAATATTAAGATATGAATATAGTAACGGAGGAACTACATATCAAACATCAAATACATTTAAAGTAAGTAAAGCTGGAACATATACAATTTATATGAAGGCAATAGATAAAGCTGGAAATCAAACAATAGTAAATAAACAAGTAACAGTAAGTAGTTATACAGTAACATATAATGCAAATGGAGGAAGTGGAGCACCAGCAAGTCAAACAGCAATAAGTGGAATAAACTTAACATTAAGCAGTACAGTACCAACAAGAAGTGGATACACATTCTTAGGATGGTCAACAAGTAGCACAGCTACAACGGCAACATATGCAAAAGGTGCAACATATACAGCAAATAAGACAGCAACACTTTATGCAGTATGGAAACAGGAGGATTCTGGAATAGAATTTATAAGTGTTTCAGCACCGTTTTCAGCTTCAGCAAGTAAATTTGATGAGGGAATAATAAATATGCCGGGAGCATCAGCAAAATTTAAAGTTCCAGGAGAAGGAATTAGATTTACTGTTACAAGTATATCGGATAAAGGAGGAGTAACAATAACTTTATACGATAAAGATGAAAATGAAATAGATTCCATAAATACATCAGGAGACAAGAGATATATTATTACTACAAAAGATACAACAAAAGTTGAATTAAGCGGTAGAGCAGTAACTATTAAAGTAACATTAGCTGATGGATCAATATGCAAAATAAAAGACATGAGACCATTATGTACTACTAATTTTTACTTAAATGATGGAACACAAACAATATGGGATACAAAAACAGCAAAGGTGTGGGAGAGTTTACCAGCTCCAAGTAATCCTACAAGAGAAAATTATATTTTCTTAGGATGGTCTACTAATAAAGATGATGATAAAGGACAAAGTTTTGTTACACTGCCAGTATATTATTCTTCGTATTATGCTATATGGCAACAATCATACTTAACAATAACGCCAGATGCATATTGGGCTCAAGCTGGTGGAACGTATGATGGTACAGCAGGAACTGTAAAAAGTAATGGACCAGGATGTACAATTACAATACCATCAGCAGGATATAATATTACAGTAACAGCATTGAGCGGTGGTGGAGCATATGCATATGATTCAAGTGGAAATGAACTATGGAGTTGCAATGGAACTGATTTATCTTCTGCAACAGGAGAAAAGACATATACTACAACTAGTGAAACAACCAAAATAACTTTAGGAGGAATGGCAAGTATAAAAATAACTTTGAAAGATGGCAGTATATGCAAGCTTACAAAATAACATTATATGATGGAACTGTTTGTCAACTAAAGTTAAAATAATAAGGAAACATAGAGAATTATATCTCTATGTTTTTTTATAGACATAGTTGAAAAAAAATATGCTATTGTATATAATTACCACATATAATAATAAAAAACATATAAGAAAGAGTGGTTTATATGAAAGAAAAAAGATATGTTACAGCACAAGATGTTATTAATATATGTAATGGACAATTAGCTTTAGGAGATGCAAATACAGTTTTAGAAAATTTTAGCAATGATACAAGAACAATTAATATTGGGGATATTTATATAGGAATAAAAGGTGAAAACTTTGATGGAAACACATTATATGAGGAAGCGTTGCAAAAAGGTGCCAAGGCTTGTATTTTACAAAGCATTGATATTAAAGAAGAAGTAAAACAAAAATATACAGATAGAACAATAATAATTGTAGAAAATACTATGGATGCAGTTCAAAAAATAGCTGAATATAAAAGAAGCTTATATAATATTCCAGTTGTTGCTGTTACAGGAAGTGTTGGAAAAACAAGTACAAAAGATATTATAGCAAGCGTAATGGCTAAAAAATATAATGTATTAAAAACAGAAGGAAATTTTAATAACCAATTAGGGCTTCCTTTAACAATACTTAAATTAAAAGACCATAATGCAATGGTAGTTGAAATGGGAATGAACCAGTTAGGGGAAATTAGTAAATTAACAAACATTGCAAAACCAACAATTGCAGTTATTACAAATGTTGGTACTGCACATATTGGAAATCTTGGCTCAAGAGAAAATATATTACGTGCTAAACTTGAAATTCTTGAAGGATTGCAAAATGGCGGAAAAGTTGTAATTAACAATGATAATGATTTGCTACATAAGTGGTATGAAGAACAAAAAAATAAAGAAAATATTATAACTTTTGGAATTGAAAACAAAAGTGATGTAATGGCTAAAAATGCAATATTAAGTGAAGATGGAAGTGTATATGATACGGTTGTAGATGGAAAAAATTATAAAGTAGAAATTGGCGTTGGAGGTAATCATTTTGTATTAAATAGCCTATGTGCAATAGCAATTGGTAATTTATTAGAAATTTCAACGGAAGATATATTAGATGGTATTTTACATTTCGAATTAACAAAAAGAAGAATGCAAATAGAAAAATTACAAAACAATGTTGTTGTAATAAATGATTGTTATAATGCAAATTATGATTCGATGAAAGCTGCTATTGAATATTTAGGAAAAATAGCAAATTATAAAAAGATAGCCGTTCTTGGAGATATGCTTGAACTTGGAGAGTTCTCTGAAAGGCTACACAGACAAGTAGGTGAAGTTGTAGCAAAAGAAAAGCTAGACTGCCTAATTTGTGTAGGAGAAGAATCAAAATACATTATAGATGAAGCTATAAAAAATGGTATGGAAAAACAAAAAGTTATTTATTTAAACAATAATGATGAAGCTATTTTAAAGTTGAAAGAAATAATGAAAGAGGGAAATGTAAGCATATTAATAAAAGCATCAAATGGTATGAATTTTCAAAAAATATATAATGGAATTATGAATTAAAGGAGGCTAATTTATGGAAAAAATAAAATTGGCAGTTATATTTGGGGGACAATCAACAGAGCATGATGTATCTATTGTTTCTGGTACATCTGTTATAAAAAATTTAAATAAGGAAGAATATGATATTTTACCAATTTATATTAGTGAAGAGGGAGATTGGTTTCTATATAAAAAAGAAGTAAAGGATATTGAAGTTTTAACAGTAGGAGAAAAAATTAATGAATTAGAAAAAATAGAAAATCCAATTAATATTTTAAAAGATACTAATGTTGTATTTCCAGTGCTACATGGTTTATATGGCGAAGATGGAACAGTTCAAGGTTTATTAGAACTTTTAAATAAAAAGTATGTTGGTTGTAGAGTTTTAGCATCAAGCATATGTATGGATAAAGTATATGCAAAAGTTATTTTTGATAAGGCCAATATTAGTCAAGCAAAATACATATATATAAGACCATATAATGACGAATTTATATATGTGGATAATTGTTTTAATGAAGAAATATGCAGTGTGGATAAAATATGTGAAATAGTAAAAGAAAAGCTTGATTTTCCTGTATTTGTAAAGCCATCAAATTCTGGTTCTTCAGTAGGAATAAATAAATCACATAACAAGGAAGAATTAAAAGAACATATAAAATATGCAGCTAAGTTTGATAATAAAATATTAATAGAACAAAATATAAATGGTAGAGAAGTTGAATGTGCAGTTTTAGGTAATGAAGATGTAAAAGCATCTTGCGTTGGAGAAATTTTACCAGCAGAAGAATTTTACACATTTGATGCTAAATATAAAAATGCTGAGTCAAGAGTGATTATGCCAGCTAATTTACCATCAGATTTATCTGAAGAAATAAGAAAAACAGCAATTAAGGCATTTAAAGCAGTTGATGGAAAAGGACTTTCAAGAGTTGACTTTTTTGTGGAAAATGGAACAAATAGAATAATTATAAATGAAATTAATACATTACCAGGATTTACACAAATTAGTATGTATCCAAAACTATGGGAAACTATGGGCATAAAATATACTGAATTATTAGATAAATTAATCGAACTTGCAATGGAAAAATAGAAAGGAACTAACAATGGAAGATGTTCAAAAATTATTAGAAATGATAAACGGTGATATTAAAGAAATACTTTCAGAGAAAAGATATACACATTCTGTTAATGTTATGAAAAGAGCAGAAGAACTTGCTATAAAATTTAATGTGGATATTAATAAAGCAAAGCTTGTGGGCTTAGCACATGATATCGGAAAAGAAATCTTTAAAAAAATTGAATATGCAAATGCAAACGGAATTGAAATAGATGAAATTGAAAAAGAAAGTCCTGAACTGTTACATTCAAAAATAGGAGCTGAAATATGTGGAAAAAAATATGGATTTACACAAGATATGCAAGATGCAATAAAATATCATACAACTGGAAATCCTGAAATGGATGATTTAGCAAAGGTTTTATTTATTGCAGATAAAACCGAAGCAGGAAGAACATATTTGGATTTTGATAAAATAAAACAAAAAGAAGATGAGGGGCTAGATGCAGAAATGATTTATTTAATAGATCAGAGTATTTTGTATACAATAAAAAAAGGAGAGCTACTTCATCCGGATAGTATATATACAAGAAATAGGTTTTTAACGAAAAAAGGTTAAAAACCTATTTTCTTCTAAATAAATATATGATATAATGTGCCTACCATTAATTGGGGGGACGTTAAATGATTTTTAAAGATTATTATAAAATTTTAGGATTAGAAAATAATAAAGTAAATGCAAGTGAAATAAAATCAGCTTACAGAGAGCAAGCTAAAAAATATCATCCTGATATTAATTCTGAAAGTAGCTTTTCTGAAGAGAGATTTAAGGATATAAATGAAGCATACAAAGTTTTATCAGATACAAACGCAAGAAGAAAGTATGACAGAATGTGGAACTCACGTATTGGATATAAAAAGAAGAACGAGGAAAGTAAAAGAGAAGAAGGTTCTTTATTTAGCAATTTTTTTAATATGTTCTTTGGAAGTTTAAATAATGAAAATGATGGAAAAACGGAAAATAAAAGAAAATCAAAAACTCCTAAAAAAGGAGAAAACATAGAAACAGAAGTTGAAGTGTCTATTGAAGAGGCTTTTTATGGAGCTGAAAAAACATTTTCTTTAAGAACATTAAATGGAAAGATGAAAACATTTACCGTTAAAATACCTGTAGGAATTAGAAATGGAGAAAAAATTAGATTACTTGGTCAAGGAAAAAAAGGCGAAAATGGTGGTAGTAACGGAGATTTATTTATAAAAGTTAAAATTAAAGATGATAAGAAATTTGCTCTAAGAGGAGTGGAATTATATACAGATTTATTACTTTCTCCATGGGAAGCGGCTCTTGGAACAAAGGCAAATATACAAACTATTGATGATACTGTATCTTTATATGTACCACAGGGAATTCAAAGCGGAGAAAAAGTTAGAATTCCTGGCAAAGGATATATAGACGGAAAAGGCGGAAGAGGAGATTTAGTGGCAGAAGTAAAGGTAATGGTTCCCAGAAATTTAAAAGATGAGGAAAAGGAATTATTTCAAAAATTAGCAAATATATCAAAATTTAGTCCAAGACAGGAATTATAAAAAAACGTTAACATAATAAAAATGGTTGACATAGCGCAAAAAACATTATATAATAGAGAAGATAGTTAGTTACAAAAGATAAACTATGGCAATAAATGTATCATAGAAAGAGGAGTGAAAAAATTATGGATACTATACAGGGCAAACACTTTAGTATAACAGATCCACAAGGAGTAAGCACAGTAATTTATAGAATAAATAAAACAGCTAAAGAATTCTTGAAAGATTCACCTAAATATACAGTAGAAAGATTACAGTCATCAGAAGAATTAAGAGGAGATCTTAAAAAGAAGACTTTCTTCGTTGACGAACCAGGAGACGAAGAACAACTTGTAATTTTATCTTTTGGAAAAGATAGGGTAGTTGTAAATATGGGTATTCTAGAAGAAAATCGTGTTAAGATATCTAAAAAACCAATGCCTATAAAATTTGATACTCTTTATTCTGAACAAGAAACAGTATATAAAGAGTTTAAATATACACCAAACTTAAAAAGACCAATTTCAATAATTGATCCAGAAACAACTGAAGAAGTAAAACCAATATTATATTTTGATGATGAAACAAATGAAGTAAGAGGAAAATGCAAATTAAAACCATATAAGTCATATTTTGCATTTGAAATAAGAGATAAGAAAGAAGACATTTAAAGGAGGATTATAAATGAGTAGTACAAATGTACATTCAGAAAATTTAACTTGTGCAGGGGCACAAATTATACCAACAGAAAAAAGTGTAGAAATTCCACCTAAGACAGCTAAGATGGGGCCAACAAGAATGAATGTTATTTTGAGTGATTATATAGAAATACCTGTAGAAGATTCTGTTCTTGATAAAAGCGGAAAGTTAGTAGATAAAAATGGGAATCTTGTAGCACAGTTTGACAAAAAGAAATTACAAGATTTAGAAAAACAAAGAACTACAAGAGCAAAATTAAAAGGTATATTAACGCAAAAAAGTACAGGTCAAGAGAAGTAATAAACTAACGAAAAAGGTGATAAAGTATGGGTTATAAATTAAATAAAACTCTTAAAGATAACAAAAAAAGCATTATAATTATTTTAGTACTATGGGTAATTTTATCCATAGTACTTGTTGCTCCAATTGGATATTCAATTGGAGAAGCATCTAAAACAGGAGCTTTTAGATTTGATGTATTCATAGAAAAAGTTTTTCCAGCAATTACGAGTTTTTCTTCAATAGGAAAGGTATTTTCTGAAGGGTATGCTGGAATATTTGGAAAAACGTTAATTTATTTTACAATTATATATGCTATATTTACAATGATTGGATTATTTAAATCTAGACCAAAACATGAATATACAGACATTGAACATGGTTCAAGTGATTGGAGCGAAGGCGGAGAGCAATATCATATTTTAAGTAGAAATAAAGGTATAATACTTGCACAAAATAACTATTTACCAATAGATAAAAGAGGAAATGTTAATGTGCTTGTAGTCGGAGGTTCTGGTTCTGGTAAATCTGCTTCATACTCTATACCAAACGCATTTCAGATGTTGGGGTCTTATGTATTTACAGATCCAAAAGGTGAATTATATGATAAAACAGCAGGATATCTTAGAAAAAATGGATATGAGATAAAAGTTTTAAATTTAGTAAACCCAGCAAACAGTGATGGATATAACCCATTAATGCATATTAATAGCGAAATAGATGTTGACGTTATAGCAAATACTATAGTAAAAGGTCAATCTTCAGAAAGTGGAAATTCAGATCCTTATTGGGATGATATGGCAGAAATGCTTTTAAAAGCTTTAATATATTATTTAATGGCAGTAAGACCTGAAGAAGAACAAAACTTAGCAAGTTGTTCAGAACTTGTAAGAGCTGCAAATTCAAATGGTGGAAATAATTTACTTACAGAATTAATTAATCAGCTTCCATATGATCATCCAGCTAGAATGTATTATAAATCAATAGAAATTGCACCAGAAAAAACATATGGATCAATTTTGAGTTCATTACAATCTAAACTTGGAAAATTTGATTCAAAAGAAATTGCAGAAGTAACATCAACAGATACAATTAATTTTGAAGATATAGGAAGTAAGAAAACAGCAGTATATGTAATATCTTCAGATACACATAAGGCATATGACTTCTTACTTACAATATTTTTCTCACAAATGATACAACAATTATATGATTTTGCAGATAAAAATGGAGGAAGATTAAAAGTTCCAACATTCTTTATATTAGACGAGTTTGCAAACATTGGACAAATACCTGATTTTGATAAAAAAATATCAACATCAAGAAGTAGAGGAATTTCATTTAGTGTTATTTTACAAAACTTAGATCAACTAGAAGCAGTATATGAAAAATCATATGAAACCATTATGGGTAACTGTGATACACACGTATTTTTAGGAAGTAACTCATATAAAACAGTTGAATATTTTTCAAAAGCACTAGGAGAAAAAACAATTTCAAGAGAAAGCTTATCTGTAAATAGAGATAAACAATTCCATAGACAGGGGTATAGTGATTCAGATCAAATTATGGCAAGAGCTTTAATGACGCCAGATGAGTTAAGAAGAATGGATAATGATTTATGTATTATTTACGAAAAAGGAATTAAGCCAGTTAAGGCTAGAAAATATTATTATTTTGAAACACCAATGGCAAGAAAACTTGGAGAATATACAATGAATCATCTAGACTTCGAAGTAGGAGATAGAGGAAAGTGGAGAAAATATAATCCATATAATCCTTATGTAGAAGATGAAAAAGAAAATAAAGTTGATTTAAAGGTAGATTCTCTTGATGATTTATTTCAAGATGATGAAGAACCACAACCTATAAAAACAAAAAATGAACCTGTTAAAAAGGAAGAACCTAAAGTAGAAGAAGAGAAATTAGATACGATTTTGCCTCAAGGAGATAATTTAATTGATGAAGATGAAATAATGTCCGTAGACATTCAAAAACAGCTTGAAGCAAAATTTGATGAGTTATTTGGCGACATTGATGATAGTGAATAAATATAAAAAAATCTCATTTTAAAATGAGATTTTTTTATGCTATAATTATAAAACAAATGTTTATTTTTATATTGACTAATATATTAACTTGTTATAGAATAACAAGAAATAATCTAAATACGGAGGATAATAAATGAAATTTATACATATGGCAGATATGCATTTTGATGCACCATTTACAGTATTAAATATAAAAAATAATTTAGGCGAAAAAAGAAGATTAGAACAAAGAGAAATATTTAAAAAAGTAATTA
>OLSL01002703.1_pt1 | contig 13787 bp, 11 predicted proteins | sample 1672511 | NCBI WGS metagenome assembly OLSL01 (sample SAMEA3136694, study PRJEB25190) | human gut metagenome | biome: human gut; feature: human-associated habitat; material: faeces | place: Austria | collected 2013
TGTTTCTGGATGTTCTGGGCGAATCTCTGGTGGACACCGCCAAGATGCTGCCCTTTCTGTTTCTGGCCTATCTGCTGATCGAATACATCGAGCACCGCCACGGCGAGCGCATCGAAGCGCTGCTGGCCGGCGGCGGGCGCTGGGGCGCAGTGCCCGGTGCCCTGCTGGGCTGTGTGCCGCAGTGCGGCTTCTCGGCCATTGCGTCCAACTTCTATGCGTCCCGCGTCATTACGCTGGGCACCCTGATGGCCGTGTATCTGGCCACCAGCGATGAAGCCATCCCGCTGCTGGTGTCCATGCCGGCCTACTGGGACAAGCTGGTCGTGCTGATGGTCATCAAGGTGGTGTACGCTGTCATCGTTGGTTTCGTGCTGGACTTTGTGCTGCGCGGCATCCTGCCCAAGGGGCTGCGGGGCGGCTACACCGGCCATGCCGACGAGGTGGACTGCCACGAGGAGCACAACGATGAAGAGGGCAATGAGCGCCCCATCTGGCAGGCGGCTCTGCGCCACACGCTGGAGATCTTCGTGTTTATCTTTGCATTCAGTCTGGTGTTCGGCCTCATCGTGGAAGGCGTGGGCGAGGACGTGTTTGCCGACCTGCTGGGTCAGATGGGCTTCTTCCAGCCGGTGGTGGCGGCCCTGGTGGGCCTGATCCCCAACTGCGCCGCCAGCGTGTTGCTCACCCAGCTGTATGTGGAGGGTGCCCTGCGCTTTTCCAGCCTGGTGGCCGGTCTGTGCACCGGTGCCGGTGTAGGCCTGGCCGTGCTGTGGCGCGCCAACCCTTCCTGGAAGCAGAACCTGTTCATCACCGGCCTCACCTGGGCCGCCGGTGCCTTTGTGGGCGTGGCCATGCAGGTGATCGTGGCGGTCTTTGCCTGATCCGGACGAAAAAAGCTCCGTTCCCTTTGCAGGGAACGGAGCTTTTTGTTTACGGTTGGAGCTGTTACAGGGTGACGTCCTTGGACTTGGACAGCTTCATGAAGAGCAGCAGCGAGACCACCGTTGTCAGCGACAGGATGGTGGCCAGTGCTGCGGCGATGCCGTCGTTGCCGCGGGACACATAGGTGTAAATGGCCAGCGTCAAAGTCTGGGTGCGCACGGTGTACAGGCAGATGGCGGTGGACAGCTCGGTGATGATGGTCACCCAGCTCAGGATGGCACCGGAAATGATGCCGTTTGCCATCATGGGCACCGTGATCTGGAAGAAGGTCTTGGCCTTGGAGGAACCCAGCGAGATGGCGGCTTCCTCCACCGTGATGGGGATCTGCTGCAGGGTGGCCACCGAACTGCGGATCGTGTAGGGCAGGCGGCGGATCACCAGTGCGATGACCATGATGATCATGGTACCGGTCAGGATCAGCGGCTTGCGGTTGAAGGCCATGATCAGGGCAATGCCCACCACGCTGCCGGGGATGATGTAGGGCAGCATGCTGATCACGTCGATCACGTTGTTCACGGTGTTCTTGCGGCGGATGACCAGGTAGGCCACCAGCACAGCCAGCAGGATGATGAGCACCAGTGCGGAAATGCCGATGACGAAGGTATTCTTGATGGCGCTGCCGGCCACCTTCATGGCGGAGCGGTAGCTGTCCAGCGAGTAACCGGGCACAAAGGCCTTGCCGGAGGTCTTGCGGAAGGACTCGTAGAAGATGTACACCTGCGGCAGGAAGGCGATGCCCACCACCAGATAGGTGAACAGATGGATGAGCACATTCAGCAGGCCGTGGGCCTTTTTGCGCTCCACCGGATGCAGGGCGTTCATGGTGAAGGAGAACTTATTGGAGGACCACTTCTGCACCAGGAACACCACGGTGGTGATGACGATGGCGATCACCGAGGTGGCGCAGGCAAAACCGTAGTCACCGCCGGTGGTCTCCGAGAAGAAGGCGTTGTAGATCTCCACCGGGAAGGTGCAGTAGCCCTGACCGATCAGCAGCGGGGTGCCGAAGTCGGCAAAGGCGCGCATGAACACCAGCAGCATGGCGGCCAGGATGGTGGGCATGCACAGCGGCACGATCACGGTCAGAAAACGCTTGATGCCCTTGCAGCCCATGCTTTCAGCGGCTTCCAGCAGGGAATTGTCGATGTTCTTCATGGCACCTGAAACGTACAGGAACACCAGCGGGAACAGCTGCAGCGAAAGCACCAGCAGGATGCCGTTGAAGCCGTAGATGCTTGGCAGGGTGATGCCCAGCACCGACTTGATGGCCTTGCGGATGATGCCGGAGTTGCCCAGCATCAGGATCCAGGAATAGGCACCGATGAAGGGGGCAGACATGCTGCACAGGATGATGATGATCTGCAGAAGGCCCTTGCCCTTGATCTCATACATATTGTACAGATATGCCAGCGGCACGCCGATGATCAGCGTGATGATGGTGACAGCAATGGACACCTTGAAGGAGTTCCACAGAGTGATCAGGTAATAGGATTTGCCAAAGAACTTCTGGAAATACTCCAGCGTGAAAGCGCCGTCGATGGTCACCACGGACTGGCGCAGCAGGTTGAGCATGGGGTACAGCAGAAACACCGCATAGCACAGCAGGATCACAAAGGACAAAACCGTCCACATGTCCAGCTTTTTGGTCTTTTTCATGGTACTGCCTCCTGCCCGTTAAACGGCGTTGTCGTTGCGGACACCTTCCAGCAGGTTCTGCTTGCCTTCCGCGTCAAACACGTTGATCTTCTCGGTCTTGACGCCGAGACGGACGACCGTGCCATCCGGGATGATGCTGTCGATCTGGGATTCCTGAATGATCTCGATCTTGTCACCGTCGTCGGTGTGGGCAAAGTAGTGGGTATTCAGACCCAGGAACACGCTGCTGTCCACGGTGGCCTTCAGGCCGGTAGCGTCGGTGGAGGCGTCCAGAATGAACTCCTCCGGGCGCACCGAGATCTTGACGGGCTGGTTTTTGCACTCCTCGGCACGCACATTGTCCAGCGTGATCGAAGCACCGGCATGGAAGTGCAGCACGGGCTTGCCGTTTTCCATGCGCAGCTCACCGTCCAGCACATTGGAACGGCCGATGAAGGTGGCAACGAACAGGTTGGCCGGGCGTTGATAGATGTCCTTGGGGGTGCCCACCTGCTGGATGTCGCCCTTGTTTATGACCGCGATGCGGTCCGAAACGGCCATGGCTTCTTCCTGGTCGTGGGTGACGTACACATTGGTGATGCCCACCGTGTGCTGGATCTCCTTGATGACGGTGCGCATCTCCACGCGCAGCTTGGCGTCCAGGTTGGACAGGGGCTCGTCCATCAGCAGCACATCCGGCTTGATCACCAGGGCGCGGGCCAGTGCCACGCGCTGCTGCTGACCGCCGGACAGCTGGTCGGGCATGCGGTCGGCATACTCGCTGATGTGCATCAGCTTCATGAACTCGTCGGTCTCCTTCTGGATGGTCTCCTTGGATTCCTTACGGTTCTTCAGACCAAAGGCAACGTTGTCCCGCACGGTCATGTGGGGGAAGATGGCGTAGTTCTGGAACACCATGCCGATGTTGCGCTTGGAGGGGTCGATGTCGTTGATGCGCTTGTCGTTGAAGTAGAAGTCGCCGCCTTCAATGCTGTTGAAGCCTGCGATCATACGCAGAAGTGTCGTTTTTCCGCAGCCGGAGGGGCCGAGAAGGGTGAAGAACTCGCCTTCTTTGATGTTCAACGACAGATCCGAGATGATCGTATTGTCGCCGTATTTCTTCACGGCGTCCTTGATGCGAATACAAACACTCATAATGATCGTCCTTATTTTTTGTTTTTCAGCGGAGAGATGCTTACTTGGTCAGCAGGTTGGTCCACTTCTCCAGCATCTCGGTCTGCAGCTCTGCCACAGCGGCCTGATCCTCGTACACCACGTTGATCTCCTCAAAGGGCTTCATCTCGGGGCAGTCCTGTGCGATGGAGGTCATGGTGCCGCGGATGGTGGTCTTGGACAGGGCAGTCTGGGCTTCCTCGCTCAGCACATAGTCGACGAACAGCTTGGCGTTGTCCATGTTGGGGGCGTTCTTCACGATGGCGACACCGGCGGGCAGCCACACGGCACCCTCTTCGGGGTACACCAGCGACAGGTCGGCGTCGGGGTTGTCCTTGTTGTCGATGATGGCCTGCACAACGGGGTCCTCGTAGGAAACGCCCACGGCATACTCACCGGCGATGACGTTCTTGTACACCTGAGAAGAGCTGGACAGCACGATGCCGTCGATGTTGTCAATGAACTTTGCAATGTAATCCCATGCGGCATCGCTCATGTAGCGGTCGGCCGGGGTGTCGCCCTCGCCCATATCCAGCAGCATGTTGGTCAGCTCGGCAAAGGCACTGGAAGAAGCGGTGGGGTCGCCCATGGCGATCTTACCCTTCAGCTCCGGCTGCAGCAGGTCGGCGTAGCCCTTGACCTCAACGCCCAGCTCTTTCAGCAGGGTATTGTTCAGGATGAAGCAGCCGCTGCCGGACAGGTTGCAGTAGGTCACGTTGCCGTCGGTGTTGTTGCGGTAGTTCTCGTCCAGATTGGCCTCGTTGGGCGAAACATACGACTCCCACAGGTCGGGGTGCTGCTTGTAGAAGTTGAAGTTGATGGCACCCCAGTCGATATCGGCCTGCGGGTTCTCTTTTTCGGCCTCGATACGGGCCAGCACATCGCCGGTGCCCATGGACTGCAGCTCCACCTCGATGTTGGGGTACTTGACCATAAAGCCGTTGGTCAGGGTGCAGTCGATCTGGGTGTCCGAGTTGGGCGAGTAGATGACCAGCTTGCCGCTGGCTTCTGCTGCGGAAGCAGCACCGGTGGACGCTGCAGCACTGGTGGAGGCTGCGGTGGAGGTAGAAGAAGAGCTGCCGCCGCAAGCGGTCATGGCAGCGGCGGTGCCCAGAACGGCAGCGCCCTTCAGGAAATTACGCCGAGAAATCTTTTTCATGGTATTGTCCCTCCTGTAGAGATTTAAAATCATCGGTGTGTGAAAACTTGACGCAGAATTCACAAGCACCTTACAAACCTATTCGTAGTATAAACAATTCCCAAAGTTGGCGCAAGCGAAAGAATACCCAAAGATTTTCGGAAAGATTTGGTTCATTTGCTCAAAAGTTTTTGATAACATTTTGTAATCTTTAACAAAATACCGGGAAATGAGGTGGCCCCGGAATCTGTTCATTCTGGCGATCCCGGCGGGAATTTGCCAATCTGTAAAACAAAACCCGAGCAGGAACGGCACACGGGGCGGTTCCTGCTCGGGGAAAAATGATTTTGGAGATCAGCCGTCGGTGGAGGCGCGCTCCACCAAGTTGGTGGGGATGTAGATCTCGGTCTCGGCGGGGGGCTCGCCGCGCATCATCTGCAAGATCAGCTCACAGCTTTTCTGTGCGATGCTCTGGGGGTTGCGCTCAATGGAAGTGAGGGGCGGGTCGGTGAGCAGGGAATACAGGGTGCTGTCGAAGGAAACAATTTTTACATCCTGCGGCACCCGCAGCCCGGCCCGCTTGAGGGCATACAGGGTGCCCAGAGCGGCCGGTTCACTGGAAGCGATGATGCCGTCCAGCGGCAGGCCCTTCTGCACAAAGTCGTACACCATCACTTCCGTTTCGATGGGGGTGGGGTCGATGCCGGGGCGGCGCATGCTATAATTTTCATCCGCCGGGATGCCGTGGGCTTCCAGGGCCTGCCGGTAGCCTTTGTCGCGGTCGAACCGGGTGTAGGCGGAGTGGTGGCTGGAAATGAACAGGATGTGGCGGCAGCCTTTCCGGATCAGCAGCTCGGTGGCGTTAAAAGCAGCGGCCCGGTCATCGTTGCCCACCCAGGGCACCACCCGGTCCACCACGGGGCGGCGGTCGATGCAGACGATGGGCACGCCCCGGTCCAGAATGTCCGACGGGATCTCGTTCAGGTCGCTGATGCACAGGATGCCGTCCACGCATTTGCCGATGAGGGTGCGGAAATAATCCCGCTCCTTGTCGGCGTCGGTGCCGCTGTTGCAGATGAACACCGAATAATTGCGCTGGAACAGCTCTGTTTCAATGGAGTAGGCCAGCTGCGAGAAAAAAGCGTTGGTCACGTTGGGCACGATGAGCCCTACCGTGTGGGAGCGGGCCTCCCGCAGGCTCTTGGCCGACATGTTGGAGATGTAGCCGCAGGAGTTCACCACCGCCAGCACGCGCTTTTCGGTGGTGGCGGAGTATTTGCCCTTTTTGTTCAGGACGCGGGAAACCGTGGCCACGCTCACACCTGCGATCTCGGCAATGTCCCGGATGGACGGAGGATTGCTTGTGTCAGACATACAGACTTGCTCCTTTTATAAAAGGAAATGAAATGCCCCCAAAAAGAGGGGCTGCTGCATCCATTATACAGCAATCAACGGAAAATGCAAGCAAAAGGGTAAACGTTTACATGACTTTTTTAAAACCTATTGACAAGGCTTTCGGCCTGTGTTATCTTTAGGATGAGGAAAACGATTACCTCTCTGACAGGAAAGGATCTGCAAAATGGAAAAGCTGCTCTGCCCCAGTATGATGTGCGCGGACTACGGCTGCCTGGCCGAGGAGATCAAGGCGCTGGACGAAGCCGGTGTGGACATTTTCCATTGTGACATCATGGACGGCACCTTTGTGCCCAACATCACCATGGGTCTGATGGACCTCAAGACCATCCGCAAGTACACCAAAAAGCCGGTGGACGTGCACCTGATGATCGAGAACCCCGGCGAGAAGGTGGACTGGTTCCTGGATGCCGGTGCCGACATCGTGTACATCCACCCCGAGAGTGAGCGCTATGTGGTCAAGACGCTGGCGCACATCAAGAGCCGCGGCGCCGCAGCCGGCATTGCCATCAACCCGGACACCAGCCTGGCCACCGTGGAAGAGATGCTGAACCTCTGCGACTACGTCATGGTCATGACCGTCAACCCCGGGTTCGCCGGCCAGAAGTTCATCCAGTTCACCAAGAACAAGGTGCGTGCGCTGGCAGAGCTGAAGGAAAAGTACGGCTTCAAGCTGATGATCGACGGCTCCTGCAGCCCGGCGGTCATCGAGGAGCTGTCCGCCATGGGTGCCGACGGCTTCATCCTGGGCACCAGCGCCCTGTTCGGCAAGGGCCGTCCGTATGCAGAGATCATCCCGGAGCTGAGGGGAGAAAAGGCATGAGCAACGTCGTGCGTCTGATCAGCGCTTCCAAGAGCGACTTTGAAACGATGACCCCGATGGACCTCAAGGAGTCCATCTATAAGTCCGAGGGCCGTGTCATCATGGGCCAGCACCTGCTGTTTGCGGGCGCAGGCCTGGTGCGCGGCGTGACCAACAGTGAGCTGATGTTCGCCTTCGGCTCCGACATGGTGCTGCTGAACACCATCGACCTGGACAACTGGGACAACAACCCCGGTCTGCAGGGCCTGACCTATCAGGAGCTCAAGGCCCGCTGCGGCCAGCGCCCCATCGGCGTGTATCTGGGCTGCCCCAAGGCCGGCAGCGAGGACGGCGGCAAGAAGGCACTATACCGCCGCGAAGGCATGCTGTGCACCCCGGAACATGTGCAGAAGTGCGTGGACATGGGGGTGGACTTTGTCATCCTGGGCGGCAACCCCGGCAGCGGTACGTCCATCACGGACGTGGTGGCCTGCACCAAGTGGGTCAAGGAAAAGTACGGCGACAAGCTGTTCGTCTTTGCAGGCAAGTGGGAGGACGGCATCAACGAAAAGGTGCTGGGCGACCCGCTGGCCCAGTACGACGCCAAGGACATCATCCGACAGTTGATCGACGCCGGTGCTGACTGCATTGACCTGCCCGCACCGGGCAGCCGCAACGGCATCAGCGTGCACATGATCCAGGAGCTGGTGCAGTATGTGCACCGCTACAAGCCCGGCACCCTGGCCATGACCTTCCTGAACAGCTCGGTGGAGGGCGCTGACCCCGACACCGTGCGTCTGATCGCCCTGAAGATGAAGGAGACCGGCGCGGATGTGCACGCCATTGGTGACGGCGGCTTTGCCGGCTGCACCAGCCCGGAGAACATCCACCAGCTGTCGGTGTCCATCAAGGGCCGCCCGTACACCTATTTCCGCATGGCAAGCACCAACATCTGATCCGCAAACAACGGTGTGCCGCTGCACCCTGCGGCGGTGTGCCTCTGTTTAAAAAATAAGGAGTGTGTCTGTATGAAACTGGCAATTGGCAACGACCACGTCGCAGTGGAAATGAAGAAAGAAATCAAGAAGTATCTGGAGGACAAGGGCATCGAGGTCATCGACGTCGGTACCAACAGCACCGAGAGCTTCAACTACCCCATCAGCGGCTACAAGGTGGGCAAGATGGTCGCCTCCGGCGAAGTGGACGGCGGTGTGCTGATCTGCGGCACCGGCGTGGGCATCAGCCTGGCCGCCAACAAGGTCAAGGGCGTGCGTGCCTGCGTGTGCAGCGAGCCCTATTCTGCTCGCCTGAGCAAGCAGCACAACAACTCCAACATCATCGCCTTCGGTGCCCGCGTCATCGGCGTGGAGATGGCCAAGATGATCGTGGACGAGTGGGTGAACGCCAAGTATGAGGGCGGCCGCCATCAGGTGCGCGTGGATATGCTGGCTGAGATTGAGCAAACCCAGGGCCTGAAGGCTGTGGACGAGCAGGGTCAGTGAGCATGAACACGGAACTGGAAGCACTGCGCAGCCGGAATCCGGGCGTGGAGATCCTGCCCCGCGGCACCGGCAACGCGCTGCCCGACGGGCCCAAGGGCATCCTGAAAAAGCGCAACAAGTGGTTCGTGGCACACCCGGAGAACACGGCCAAAGTCGCCGCAGGCGATTACCCCGGCCTGCTGGGTGCCATGCGCGAGATCAAATAAGCGATCCTTCATTCTGCAAACCGGAAGTACACTGCAATCCGCAGTGCGCTTCCGGTTTTTTTCTATGTGCTGAAAAACTCCCTCAGGCAAAGCCTGTCGGCTTTGCCAGCTCCCTCAAGGAGGGAGCCTTGGGGTGGTGCGGCCTTGTTTCTGGTACAAAAAAGGCCCCCTCATAGAGGAGGCCGGCATCGCGCAGCGATGACTGGAGGAGTTTTGTGTGCAGGCTCACACCCACTCCCCGTTGAACACATAGTCGCCGGGAGCGGCATAGCTGGTCAAGGCTGAGAGCACGCCGCCCAGCACACCGTTCTCGTAGCCGATGCACTCCTTTGTCAGGCCGGTGACGCCATTGCGTGTTTCGCGCCAGCGGATGATGGAATCGTAATATTCATCGGTCGGTTCTCCTTTATATCATATAGCGGGTCATATAGCGGGGCTTCACAGGCGGCCGTCTGCCACGGCACGCCGGTGTTCGGCCAGGGTCAGCTGCCGCAGCACCTGCAGGCAGGGGCGGGTGTCGTCCTTGCGGGTGAACAGGCAGGTGGGTGCCGGCGGGAAGGGGAAGATCAGCGGGTGAAACCACTCGGGCGGGTAGCCGTGGCTCCGCACCGGGCTCAGGAACAGGCATTTTCCGGCCAGCATCCGGACGTATTCCTTTTCAAAGTCAGGCACCATGAGCCACCGCAGGGGAATGTCCTCCATGCAGCGCCGTACTATGGACACGAATACGGCGTCACAGCTTTCAAAGCAGATGGTCTGCCCGGCCAGCTGGTCGGGGGTCAGGGTGCCGCAGGCACTCAGCGGGCTGCCGGGGCTTGCCAGCAGATGGCATTTGGTGTCGAACAGGGGCAGGCAGTCGATGGCGTCGCTCACCGGTTCCAGCAGCATCTGTACCAGGGCGTCCACGCCGCTCTGCAGAACCTCTTCCGGGGAGGTACAGGAGGTATCGGTGCGCACCTCAAGGTCACAGTCCGGCAGCTCCTGGCTCAGCGCCAGCAGCAGGTCGTGGTACACAAGATCCCGCGACGCCATGGTCAGCGGCACCTGCAGCACCAGTTTTTCGCGCCGGGCGGGCCCGGCGGCCAGTGCATGCTGGAACGCCTGATAGCTCTGCCGGACGTTCTGGGCAAAGGCGGCAAACAGCTGCCCGGCTTCGGTGGGCTCCACCCGGCAGGTGGTGCGGGTGAACAGCGGGGTGCCCAGTTCTTCTTCCAGTGTGCGGATCTGGTAACTCAGGGTGGGCTGGGTGAGAAACAGCTGCCGCGCGGCAGCCGAAAAATTCAGTGTTTCATAAAGAGCCAGAAAACAGCGGATCTGCCGATCAGTCACGCGGGGCGCCTCCTTTCCGGTGTTTTCCCCATTGTAACAAAACTGCAATGGAAGGTCAATGAACTTATAGAAGAAGTCCATAATTGCAAACCGGAAAATTGAATTTCTCTTTTGGCAAAAATTTCACTATAATAGCATTGTCAAAAAAGCGTCAAACTGCACGAAGCAGGGCGCTTTTGGAAGAAAAAGAAGAATGGAAAGGATTCCCGCACTATGAACAAGATCTCGCGCAGAAACTTCATCCGTGCATCGGCTCTCAGCGCTCTGGGCGCTGCCGCTGCTGCGGCTGCTTGTTCCGTTTACGCTGGAAATCCCGACAAGCCCGCTGCCGCTCACGGCCGATCCGATTCCGCTCGATATCGGGCTGATGGAAACGCCGCAGGTCCATACCGGCATTTCTTCGTTCAACAGCGCGGTCAACGGCCTGTTGCCGGCGGGGACGCCGCAAGCGAGCGTAAACCCGCTGCAAATTTTCATTGCCGCCGCTACGGCGCTGTACCTTATCGGTCTTTTGGCCATGTTGCTGCACGGACTGGTCGCACTGATCCGGCTCCGGCGGCGCCTTGCAGGGGCCGTATGCCTGGAGAACGGCGTCTATGAGGCGGCCGGCATCCCCACGCCGTTTGTGCTCGGCCTGTTGCGGCCGCGCATCTATCTGCCGGTTGGCCTCAACGGGGCGGAGCAGGCGCACGTGCTGGCGCATGAACGGGCGCACATCCGCCGTCTGGACCATGTCACGCGGTTGTTGGCGTATCTTGCGCTGTGCCTGCACTGGTGGAACCCGCTCGTCTGGCTCGCTTTCCGGCTGAGTGCGCGCGATATGGAGCTTTCCTGCGACGAGCGCGTACTCGCCACTTCCGGCGCGGACATCCGCGCGGGGTATGCGAACACGCTGTTGAACCTGTCCGCCACGCGCGCACGCCTGCCTGGCACGCCGCTTGCCTTTGGCGAAAGCGACGCAAAAACGCGTATTACAAACGTATTGCGCTACCGCAGGCCTGCGCTCTGGCTTTCCGCCGTCGCCTCGCTGGTGTGTCTGCTCGCCGCAGCCTGCGCACTCACGAGCCGCGCGCAGGAGACGGCGCCCACCGTCCCGCATGGCACGTACGGCGTGCGCGATATTCTGTACGCCGCGCCGGTATTTTCCTTCTCCTACGCATCGGCTGAGGATGCGCCGCAATACGCCGTCGACGAAACGGGGACGCTCCTGGAACGGGGCGGCCTGTCCTCGATGGACGGTAAGCATGAGGCTGATGAGTGGGTGCCGCTCGGCGCGCTGCAACGGACGGATTTCGATGCAGTCTCGTTCTCCGCGCTGTTCCCGGTCCCCAACTACCCCGAAACCTTTTCGCCCGATGTCGTCGCCGCGGATGTGGCGGCCGTTTGGGCGCTCGCGCCGACGGCGGGAAGCGCGCAGGACGCGCTGTTGCTGGAGACGCATGGCGGCGAAATGCTGCTGTTGCTTGCAAGCGGTTCGCTCAAAGCCGACGGGACCCATGCGCGCTGGCTCTTCGCGCTGAACGACGCAGGCGTTCCGTTCGATACGGTCGCCATCGAGCGGAGCATCGGCGAATCGCTCTCGCTGTCACAGCCGGTGCGATGCTTTGCCTATTACTCCGATCCCGGTGCGCCGGGCTGGTATCTGATCGCCTGGATCTGCGGCGACGATATGGGGTACAGCATATTGACCTGTAACGAAGCGAGCGGTGCGTGCCAATTGCAGGGGAACACGCTGTTGCAGGGCGCTGCCGTATCCGATGCACCCGTGCTGTGCGGGCCGCATCTGGGGGAAGAAGGGCAGGAGATCCGGCTTGACGCCGTCCTGTCCAACGATCCGCTGCTCGCCCTTGTCTCACGCACGGCGGATGGCGCGCGCGAGACGCGCGCCGTCTCCGGCGCGCCGTCGCTGACCATATTCCCCACAACGGACGGGCCGATCGAACTCGGCTACTCCTATCGTGAACAGGCCGGCACGATCGACGCGCCGGCGGATCAGGCGGGCGGCGAATCATAACACGCCAAGGCTATTTCATACAAGCGCCCCGCGGAACGGTCGTTCCACGGGGCATTTTCACGATTGGCGCGCGGCGGTTTACTGCTGGCGCACAGCGGCTTACTGCACGGCAGCGGCGGCGTTGGCGGCGTCCTCCGCCTCCTGACGGAGGATGCACTTGCGGCGCACATGCATCGAGCAGAGGAAATGCGCGACCGCCGTCACCGTCCAGGAGATGGGATAGGACAGATAGATGATCTCCAGCGACGGCCAGATGCGGAACACCGTCCACACCCACACGACGCGCAGCAGGCAGCAGCCCACGAGCGTCACGGTCGTGGAGAGCATGGAGCGCGCCAGCCCGCGCAGCACGCCGGAGCCCACCTCCATGAAGGCGAGCATGAAATACGGCCCGATGAGCGTATACGTGCGCGCAAGGGCGACCTCCACCGCCATATCGGAGGAGACGTACAGCCCGATGAGCGGGTAGCGCAGCGCGATGATGAGCGCCGCGCCGACCACTGAGATGATGCCCGTGACCAGATAGCAGGTGCGCATGACCAGCCCGATGCGCCGGAACTTGCGCGCGCCGTAATGCTGGCTGGTGAACGTGACCGCCGCCTGGCAGACGGCGTTGGTCGCCGTATAGATGAAATTTTCGATGCTCGACCCGGCGGCGTTGCCGTCGATGATGTCCGACCCGCCGGGGCAGGTCGCGTTGTTGAGGCCGATGATCGAGGACTGGATGAGCATGTTCGAGAGCGAGAACAGCGCGCCCTGCACGGCCGCGGGCAGGCCGTCGCGCAGGATGTCGCGCAGCTCCTCGCGATGGAAGCGCAGCCGTTTGAACGACAGGCGGCACCAGCTCTGCTCATTGGTCAGGCGGATAGCCAGCAGCACGGCCGATGCGGCGTTGGAGATGCTCGTGGCCGCGGCCACGCCGTCCACCGACATGTCGAACGCGAGCACGAACAGCAGGTTCAGCCCCACGTTGAGCAGGCCCGTGAACGTGAGGATGTACAGCGGCGTGCGCGTGTCGCCCTTGGCGCGCAGGATGGCGATCATGAAGTTGGCGGCCGCCATGAACGGCACGCCGAGGAAATAGATCTGCGTATAGAGCGTGGCCAGATCGAGGATGTGGCCCTGGTCGCCCATCGCGTGGAGCACCGGGCGGCTGACGGCGAGCCCGATGACCATGCACAGCAGCCCCGCGCACACGCCCACCAGAAGCGATGTGTGCACCGAACGCTCCGTGGCCTCGCGGTCGCCCCGGCCGATGTTGCGCGCCACGACCACGCCCGTGCCCACGCCAAAGCCGGTGAAGATGTTGAGCACGAGGTTGATCAGCGCGGTCGTCGTGCCGATGGCGCCGATGGCGCCGTCCACGCCCGACAGGCCGACCACGATCATATCCGCCGCGGAGTAGCAAACCTGCAGGAGGTTTGTGATCATCAGCGGCAGCACAAAAGCAAAGACCTTCCCAAAGAGAGGCCCTTCCAGCATGTTGATGTCGCCGGAGCGGAACAGCCCGCCCAGCCCGCGGCGTTTGAGAGCGATCGGTTTCATACAGCAAGAGATTGTACTGCATGCCCGGCGGAAAGTCAACCGGGGCGGCGCAAATTTTCCGCAAAATGCGACGGGGCCGGAAGGCCCC
>OLSL01002706.1_pt1 | contig 13780 bp, 12 predicted proteins | sample 1672511 | NCBI WGS metagenome assembly OLSL01 (sample SAMEA3136694, study PRJEB25190) | human gut metagenome | biome: human gut; feature: human-associated habitat; material: faeces | place: Austria | collected 2013
TGCTTCAAGTGTCCGTCTCGTGAAATCCATTCACCTTCGGGCTTACCGCAATATTGTTTTATCCATGAACTGTAACAAATCTAATGGGCATAAAAAAGAAAGTTATTGACAAAACTTTTATTGTTGATACAATTAAATTAAGCATTATGCGTGCTGTCTTTTACTACACTATCCGGAAAAATATATAAATTTTATTCGAAAAAAAGAAGTCAAAAAATGTTGAATAATATTAGAAATCAAAACGTAGAAGGGAGGTACCGAGAGACGATAACTATAGAGATGAAATATGAAATAATAGTTCTCTGATTAAAGTTACTAGTCTTCTTGGCTTAGTTTATGAGAAAAAAATGTACAATAATTACTATGCTTATAACTGGAATAATGGCGTTGCCTTCATTTGGACAAGAAAGTTTTAATGCAGAAAACGGAGGTCTTAACTACGTGCTTCCAGCTGATAATGGATATTATTTCTTGTGTAGTGGTCATATATATTTTTGGAATGGTGATGTTACAAAACAGGCTGTACCATTGTGCAGTCGTCCTAATTGCAGTCATACAACAGAGGATTGTGCAGCTATGATTCGAGATGCATCTCAAAAGATGTACAAAGTAGATGATGGATTCTATGTGCTCTCTACATGGCCAAGGGAAGATTCAAAGACTGGGGAAAAGATGATGCCAATCTGGAGAGTGCAGAATGACGGTTCTGGTAAGGAGATTGTGGGTGAAATTCCAGATGCAAGTGTGGTGAATTATACAGTATTTCAAGATAAGATTTATTATACCATGGAAGATATACGGACAGATGGAAATTATCAGTTTTCAGTGTGGCAGATGTCATTAGATGGGAAAGAGAAAAAACAGATTTGGCAAGGTGATTTGTATAGTGGATACATAAGTACATTGCAAGGAATCGGAGAGTGGCTATATGTAAGTGAGAGCGGATGTGAGGAGGCTATTGACTGGACGAATGAGGACAACATTGATTTTGAAAAACTGCCTACACGAACAAATTTATATTTGTATCAGCCGCAATCAGAGGAATGGATAACGAATCCTGATGAGTATAAGAAGGAAGATGTTTTATTAAGCATTCAGAATATTTATCAGGATGAAATTTATTTGACTTACTATGATTCAAAGGCGGAGATTCGTAAAGTATGGAAAAAAGGTTTTGATCTGGAGGATGAAGCTCAATTTGTAGGAGAGTTCCCTAGAAAGGTATATAAATGGGATGATTTGTATGGATATACATGGCCAGATCGTAATAATGAAAATGAAAATTGGTTTGAAATTTATGATCACAATGGAACGTTTGTGCAGAAAATTGATTTGTATCCGTATGATGATGTGGATATCGTAAGTGCAGATGAAAAGTATGCTTTTGTATACTGGGAGCAGGTACAAGATAATGTTTCACAGGACGTAATAGGTGTGATTGAACGCGATAAAATTGCAACACAGGAAGCTACGCTAATTCAGTTGACTAAGGGAATGAATGGAAATTCATTTGAACGCTGATCAGAGGATGCTGGATTATGAATTACAAGGGCAGAGAGGTGATGGAGAAAAATGATAGGAGCGGAATGGAAAAAGCTGCTGCGCCAGAGATGGCTGATTGGGATTGCGATATTGCTTATTTTTGTAGATGTTGGATTATTTCTTAATACTCAGTATACAGAAAAGAAAGATCGTGTGGCTGCGGTTCCTCTTTTTGCGGAGTATAAGAAAGAAACGGCGGATATGACAAATGAGCAGGCACAGGAATATCTGACGGATCAGTTAAATACGCTTTCTAATTTTCAGTTTGTGCAGATTGCATTGAATGGGGAAGTGGACGAAGGGCTTCTTCAAGGACTGGTGGAGGAGAATCCAAATATCTTGGAGGAATACCAACAGGCTGGATATGAGGAAGATCAACTGGCACTTATGACAAAAATACAGGTAATATCAGAACTTCTTGGACAATATCAAAATGTCAGCGGGTATCAGGCATATTTGGAATCCATTCAGACACAGTATGAACAGATGAAAGACAGCTCATTTTATGAAGGACGTCCGTATGCGGAAGCACAGGGCAAAAAGACGACAGAAGATTTTGCAAAGTTACAGGGGACAGAACCTGAAATTGGTATGAACTGGGGCGTGGAAGCGCTGATGGAGGAACAAATCTCATCAGAAATTCTTATTTTATTGGCGCTTGGTATTTGTATCGTTTTGGTATCTCAGGATCGCACACACGATTTGTTTGGGTTGCTTAGAAGCTGTAGACGTGGACATGGCTGTCTAATTGCCGCCAAATTTGCAATAGCGCTGACTGCGGTTCTATTTCTTGGAATCATTGTGTACGGAAGTCAAATTGCAATCGCGTGGAAGCTGTATGGAATGGGAAATTTAAATCGTCCGATGCAGTCTGTCAATGAGTTAAATGAAAGTGCAAGACAGCTGACCGTGGGCGGATATTTGCTCGACTATTATCTGAGGCATTTAATTGCAGTGCTTGTCTTAACGGCATTCATGCTATGCTTATTCTTATCAATTTATTCGACAATGACAGCGTTAGTGGTAGTCGGGATTTGCGCGGTGCTGTGTGCTGTGTGCTATTGGAAGGTACCGGAGATTGCAGTAAACTCGTGGATTCATTTTTTAAATCCAGTTGCCTGGTTTTGGAGTTCACAATTATATGAAGGCTATTGGAATATAAATTTGTTCGGAAAACCAATGAATGCATTGACGGCGAATACCTGCTTTCAGCTTGTACTGGCAATTGGCTGTGTAGCAGACAGTATTCTTTTGGGAAAACGAATTCCGGGAAAGCGAAAAGTCGCATCAGGACGACTTAAAAGATGGATTGAAGGCGCAAAGGAACGACTCTGGTATCCATCTAGTGTAATCGGTCAGGAATGGCGAAAACAGCTGCTAAAAAATGGCATAGTGTGGATGATGATGACAGCGGCGATCATTTTGTTATACAGCACGCGCACAACACCAGTGACAGTGGGGCAGACAGAGAAAATCTATCATGAATATGCAAAAAAACATGAGGGGATCGCAGATCAGACACTGATAGAAGCGTTGCAGCAGGAAAAAGAGCAATTTGATAAGTTAAGGCAGCGTCAGGTCGAATTAACTGAAAAATGGAAGAAAAAGGAAGTTTCGGATGAGCAGTACGCATCGATTAGTGCATTGATTGATCGTATGCTGCAAAATGAGGCAGGACTGATGCGTGCAATTGAGCAGGCAAATACATTGGTAAGCTGGAGCAAAGCACATGATTATCAGCTGTTTTTTACAGATGACAGTATTGGTCGTTACCTGTTTGAAAATGCCAATATGGATCAGTATCGAGGCGCTGTATTGCTTTTTGTAGTAATCGTATTACTGAGTGGTATTTTTCCGGGAGAGCGCAAAAATGAGATGCAAAATATGCTTCTCTGTACGAAAAATGGACGGTGCCCGCTGTTTGTGGCAAAATATATGTTGGGCGTCGTGATTGCATGTATCGTGTCAGGTGGATTTACTGTGATTCATTTGTTTTCTGCATCAAAGATGTATGACTTTTCTTTATGGGAGGTTCCGCTACAAAGCATTCGTCAGGCGCAAGTAATAGATGTACAGTTGTCCGTGCGTGGATATTTGGTGTGGACGTCGGCGATGCAGATGATGGGTGTGGTCTGTGCAGCGGTTAGTTTTTTGTCGATTTCTGTGTGGATGAAGAACCGGCTGTATGCGGTGTTAGTGGGAGCGGTGCTGTTTGTTCTTCCAGTGATAGCCAGCGGTGCAGGAATGTCGAACATATTTGGACTTTGGTTTGCAAAGGTATTTTTGTTTGGAACGCAAACACTGAGACAAGGTTTTGTGGTACAGATCGTATATTTAATCCTGCTAGTAGCAGTGGCATCCGTTTTTACAGCAGAAGCGTGGCGCGCATATCAGAGAAAAAGGAGAGCAAGATGATTAAAATGGAATTAAAGAATCTGACAAAAAGCTATGAAAAAGGAAAAATAGCGCTTGATCATTTTTCCGCAGCGTTTGAACCAGGTGTTTACGGCTTACTTGGACCCAATGGTGCTGGAAAATCGACCTTAATGAATCTGATTACGCAAAATTTAGAGCCAGATGAGGGTGAAATATTGGTAAATGGCACCAGTGCGACAAAAATGGGAGTTTCTTACCGTGACGTGCTTGGTTACATGCCACAACAGCAGGGACTGTATGATCGTTTTTCTGCACTTGAGTTTTTGCGCTATTTTGCAGCATTAAAAGGATTGAAGGCAAAGGAGTCGAGAAAGCGGATTGAGGAACTACTTGAGGTTGTAAATCTGACGGAGGCAAGAAATCGAAAGTTGGGTGGATTTTCTGGTGGTATGAAGCAGCGTGTGTTGCTTGCGCAGGCACTGCTAAATGAACCGCAGATTTTGATACTTGATGAGCCAACAGCAGGTCTCGATCCGAAAGAGCGCATTCGTATTCGTAATTATATCAGCAGTATTTCTGAGAATAAGATTGTGCTCATCGCAACGCATGTAGTTAGTGATGTAGAGTGTATCGCAAAGGAAATCTTGCTTCTGCGCAGCGGGAAGCTGCTAGAAAAAGAGACACCGGAAAAATTGGTGGAACAGATGGAGGAACTTGTTTGGGAAGTAATCATTCGACCAGATCAGTTAAGTGAGTTGGAACAGGTACTCCTTGTCAGTAATGTGAATATCGCAAAGGAAGGTCTTCTGGTGCGCGTAATTGCAGAACTAGAGCAGATGAAGGAACAACAGGTTCAGTTTGGATGGGGGACTCCAAAGGCTGCTGTTCCAACACTGGAAGATGTGTATTTGTGGAATATGGGAATGGTAAGTTGTAGAATGGATGCGAAAGGAAAAACCTGACGCATTTGACGGTCTGCTTGATTCTAATGTAGACTGGTACTCGAATGATTACATCTTGAGCTTAAACCCAGAGATGTTTAAGGAAACCGTACCAGTATATCGTGGATCTGATGGAAATATCCAAACGGCAGGATCGAAAGATGCGAAAATGTCAAGGATATCAAGACTTATCTGGAAAAAACAGACGAGATGATCGAGCATAAAAAGAGGCTTTTTGCGGACTGGAAATGAAGTCAGCAATACACAGATGATGATGGTTTTACATCATTTTTACATCAAATTGTTGCCTTATAATACGCGATAATATGTAATAACATGTAACATATGTAATCAGTGTAAACATAGGTTTGATGTATTAGAGATATAAATGCTATGTGGGGAGGATGAGCCACTTCTTATCCCCATGCATAGCATTTATATAAAATATGGAGACTGGACAATGAAAAAAAATTTAATAGTATTGCTTGTTTGCATGATCTTTTTTACTGGGTGTTCTTCTTTGTGTATTACTTCAAATGCAATGTCTTCTGATGAGAGTATAGTGCAAGCTTACACAGTTTCATTGGAAAAATCAAATTTACGAACATATATTGATGTATATGAAAGTCAACTTTTATATATGGAAATGGGAAGAACTGCGGTTGAATTCTTTATTTATAATTTTCAAACGGGAGAAAATCAAAGCGTTGGTTATGTTTCTGATTTTGCCTTAAAAGGCAGAAGTAATGTAATGATAGATGACATTTTATATTTTTATATCAGCACATATAGTGATAACGATATGAAAAATGTTTTGTATGCTGTAGACTTCTCAGAAATGAAAATGACACCTATATCTGAGAACCTATATTTACAAAAATTAATTCCCGTGGTTGAAATGAATAATCAAATCATTGCTTTACAGGGGAATGCTCTTTCAGACGGTTCTATGGATACTTTTCTTGAAACGATCACTAAAGATGGTGATTTTAAGCAAATTAGCATTGATTCAAGCAAGGTATATTCAACTAGTGCAGAATGTAACATAATCTATATTGACAGCGATAACGAGTATTTATATGTCCTCGAACGAGCTAAGAATAATTCTGACACGCAATATTTTTTAAATAAATATGATCTTGACTTCATTTGTGTTGGGACAATTGACATAACTTCTATTTTTCGTGATTATGAGATAACAGATAATATTGGAGTGTTTTATGCTTTTGACAATTATTTTTGCATAACCGATTATTCTGGCGTTTCCATTGTATGTAAATATACCGACAAAGAAATCGAAATGCTCTTATGTGAAGCTAATTTGGAGTACATTCCTAATTCGAATAATAAAACAGGTTATGAATTGTTCTACTTGAGAAACACAAATGATATTTATCGTCTGAATAAGCAAACAGGTGCTTTGGAAATTCAAAATTATTCTATGGAAAATGAACAATTTGTTATTCGATGTGTGTTATCGTATGATAATATGCTAATGATTTCAAAATATTCACTGTCAGAAACTGATACTAAAGATAAACTTTATCTAGTGCCTTTTACAGATAATTCTTTAAGTAATTGATTTATATTATTATGTAAATAGTTTGACAGTTTGATATTCTATAATGCACATTCTATGTGTGTATATGGGATTAATAGTGAACATACAGTAGTTGGTATTGCGAATCCATATGTACAGTATGAGGTAGCAGGCCATTCAATGAAATATACTGTAACAGGAGATGAAGCAGCTAGCGCTGTTTCAAGTAGAGGAAATGGATATTTGTATTAAAAGGTTAAGAAAAAATAATAATATTTTTGCTACATAAAAGGAATAATTAGTATCAGAAGCTTTGATTTGTACTTTTTGATATTCCTTTTGATTTTTTATGGAAGATCGATTAGAGAAAAATCATAAATATGGTTCGTGAATTTTCCGACAGGAGATATGTGGTTTGTTTTATGCAAATCTTCCTGTTGGAAAATTTACAAAATAAAAGCCATTTGTAGATAGTAGCAAGAATAATTTTTCCTTGAAATTATGATATGTTGAAGGTGGTGCAGTATGAGAAAAAAATATTTTATAATAAATGCTTTTTTAGGACTGGCATTGAGTAACAGTATAGTTGTGTATGCCCAGGAAGAAGAATTTGGAAAATATGAGTGGATAAAAGAAAAATTGGATATAAAACCATTTGATTTTTTGACAATGCGAGAAAATTTTATTTTATATGATCAGAACCAAAGTTCGGTGGATAGTCAACTTAGTGATATGTGTTATTACAAATATAATATAGAAGACAAAACAACAACATTTTTAGGGAAAATTGATGATTGGCATTTGACATCATCAGATTATACGTTTAATCAAAATATGATTTACATATGGTATCAAGTATATACGGAAGAAAGTGGAAGTGATCCATATAATATAATAGAAAATTTATACTGTATTAATTATGACAAAGAATCAGTCAAAATGGTACGTAAAGAAAGCGTGTATCAGCAGTTGATTTTTCAAGATACCATTGATCAGTATCTTGCTTTTATGAAGGGAAATTTTGATGAGAATCAGGGAAGTGCGTCAATTCAATTGATACCTTTTTCAAAAATAGAAGGAGCACAATCAAAGACAGTTGTTGAAAAGAAATATGATCAAAAAAAGAAAAAAGGGGAATGGATTGAGCAGTTTTGCGCTGAAAATGGACAACTTTATATTGTAGTAAGAGAATTTGATGATAATGTGAATGAACAAGAATGTAAAATTGAGGTGTATGATGTAGATGGAACTTATATAAGAGAACTTTATTTTGATGATCATATGGCAGAACTGTTGCAGGAAAAGAATATAATGACGTTTGAAGTTTTGGGAAAGTGTGCATTTTGCCAAATGACAAGTGGCAGCAGTTTGATGTTGGATTTATCTGGAGATCAAGCTCAAATAGTAGTTGAGTGGGATTGGGATGATCTTGTGGATATTAGCATCAGCGAAAATGCTACAGATGCGATATTATTTGGCAGTTCAAGTGGAAAAATCTGGAAATGGGAAGCAAAAACAAATATGTTGTATGAGTTTGATACACCGTTTGAACAAATAGAGAGAGTAGCATATGATGGGAAAAAGAATGCAGTAGTAATAACAGCACAAGAGATGCAGGCAAAAGATGCATACCTTATAGATTTAGAGGAAATGCCGGTAAAAGGTATAATGTATTTGCAATAAAAACAAATAAAGTAAGCTTTTTGTAAAAAATTGAACCGTATATTTGTGATATAGTGGATCTTTATACGGAACAAGATTTCATAAAAGCTCGAAAGAAATCTGTGTAGCACTTGGTGCAGGAGCCATCACAAAGGCGGTATATCCAAATGGCAGGATCGAACGATGCGAAAATGTCAAGGATATCAAGACTTACCTGGAAAAAACAGACGAGATGATCAAGCGTAAAAAGAGGCTTTTTGCGGACTGGAAATGAAGTCAGTAATAATAGTACAGCGTTAGGTGCAACAAACAAAATAGAAAACGACAAAGTTGTTAGAAAAATAAGATGATTTACAAAAAAATGTACGGACAATATAAAATTATTGACAAAATATATTGACTATATTATAATAAAATCAAGAAAAGTGATGGTGAAATGAACATATCATGGTTTTAACGACCAGAAAGGAGCGCCTATGAGAAAAATTTCAGAAAGAGGTTTATTTGGAGTATTAGTTATTATTATCAGTATGCTAGTTGTTCAGATGAGTGCATTCGCTTCTAATACGTCTGAAAATAGCACACAGACAAAAGCTCAGATTCAGTTAGATGCAGAGGATGAGGAAGTTTTAAATCAGTATTTCCAGAACAGAGTAGAAAATTTTTACGGAAATACAGTAGTGGATGGTTGGATGAAAGAGGAACAGCAGCAGCGAATAGCAGCGCTTAGCCAGTGGATGGAAAGCTGTGGATTTAAGGTAGAAAAAGCAACGGTTGCTTTTACCGTAAATAGTGTATTGGCAAAGGATGAGAATGAAATCGTTGTACTTGGATCTGAATGGAATACATTAACTTATAAGTTTGATTCGGAAAACGAGTCGAGAGATATGATGTTTGAGACAATGCATGTATTGCATATATCAGAAGTTACACATGAGATTACTTCAGATTGTTATAGTGAGTATACAGGATATCAATATGGTTCTCAGGAAGAACTTTCTTATGTTCAGATTGGTGAGAACAATGGAGAACTTGGAAAAGGCGCATTTCCAATCGAGGGTCTGCTGTGGGGAATGGAGGCACCGCAGTTAAGTGGAATGAATATAAGTATATTAACATTGCAGGATCTTTATAATATTTATGGAAAAGATATGGAAGTAACGCTTCATTTCTCAGAAGACGGGCTATGGTGCTTAGAAGGAAAGTATGAATTAGGCGAAACAGACGTTGTAACTGAAATTCAAAACGAAGGTTGGTATGGAGAAGGTCAATCGGTGGAGACACCAGATTATACCGCTTGGTATTTTGAAACTATACAGGAAGTTTCGTATCAGGACAAAGCGTTTTCAGAAGTGAATTGTGCAGAAGTTCGTGAATACCCAGACGGAACTGGACAGCTTATTCTCACGTTAGAAAAGATTCCAGCGGAAAACGTAGAGACAGAATAAAGTTTAATTCGAGTATCTACTTGCCCCAGCAAACGAGCAAAAGATATCGTTAACTGTGCCTAATTTTCAGAAAATTGCTTGATAAAATGGTGATTTTATGGTAGCATGAAAAAATAGGGGGAGTTTATGCTTTTAAATGAAAGTTTATAGAAAGCTTGAATTTATGGAGGAACGAAAAAATGGGCAAAATAATTTTATATCATGGAACTCCTGACAAATATGTAATGCCAAAGTACGGTGGGGGAGATGAAAAGCATGACTATGGCAAGGGATTTTATTTAACTGATAATATTGAGCTTGCCAAGGAATGGGCAGTTTGCCGTCCCAATGATATAAATGGTTGGGTGCATAAATTTGAACTAGAAACAGATGGTTTGAAGATACTTGATTTTCAACACTTGGACGTTCTTGCGTGGCTTGCTGAACTGATGAAACACAGGGATGCTGCCGATACCAAGCGATATCGTATGCTTGCAGAGAAGTTTATTCAAAAATATGGAATTGACACAAGTGAATATGATATTATTTGTGGTTGGAGAGCCAATGCATCTTACTTTTACATTGCAAAAGAGTTTGTGAGGGATAATATCGACATGGATATTTTAGAAGAACTGTTATCCCTAGGCGGTTTGGGTATCCAGTATTGCATCAAGACTGAGGCAGCATACGCAAATTTGAGGGAGAAAAAAGAAGAACTGTTAGCAGTTCCTTATTCGGAATTCAATGACAGATACAACCAAAGGGACGTAACAGCAAGAAGGAGAATGCGTGAGCTTGTTGATTCTGATGCAAATAAAGTCACAAAGGTGTTCAGCAATTTATTTGAGAGGTGATGGTGATGAAGGCATATTCAGAGGAATATTTAAACGATGTGGTGGAAAATCAAGGTAAGCTTTTTGATCTTGTGTCACAACAGTATCCTGCGATGGATACTGAGGAGTTTATTAATTCCTATATGATTAGTAAGACTAGAAAGAGCATTGATGAAGCGCAGGCTTATGTTAATACGATGGATGCAAAAGAACTTTTGAATTATTTCAGTAAAACAGAGAACTATCAGATGAAAGAAGGTAAGGCACTAGAAGGATTTATGCCATTTTGGATCGGAGAATTTTATGCTTACTATCAGTGGTATTACGGATTGCCGAGCGCAGAATTGATCAGAAAAATTCCAGTTTCATTTTTGAAAAAAGCATATGCAGGTCTTCATGATTTGGAACTTAATTTGGCGGTAAAAAAAGTGGGGAGGGTGTAATGAATGTAGTTTGTTTTCACAATCCGGATGAAGAAAATGGATATATGAGCAATTGGTATCCTTCAGCATTCATGTTTGGCGGTGTTGAATTTTCTTCAATGGAACAGTATATGATGTATCGCAAAGCGGTTTGTTTTGGTGATGAAGCTATCGCTGCAAAGATACTTGCCACGAGTGACGCTGCCGAAATCAAAGCACTCGGTCGACTTGTATTGGGCTATGACGATAATTGGTGGAATGGTGTTCGACAGATTATTGTATATGAGGGACTGTTGGCAAAATTTTCCCAAAATGTGGCTTTAGAGAAGCAATTGAAAGAAACCGGGAAGGCTGTCCTTGCTGAGTGTGCAGTAAAAGATAGAATATGGGGAATTGGTTTGTCAATGAATGATCCCAATAGATTTGACCGGGATAGATGGCAGGGGCAAAACCTGCTTGGCTATACCTTGATGATGGTACGAGATAGTTTGAACTGAGGGTAGTTATGGGTACATTATAAAAAGAAAGTTTTTCTAGGACGAATTCATTCATTGATTCAATGAGTGGGTTCGTCTTTTTTATTGTAATACCTGTTACTGTTAAAAAATTTAAGGAGATACAACAGTATGAATAGTACAGCGTTAGGCACAATAAGCAAAAGATATCGTTAACTGCACCTTATTTTCAGAGAATTGACAGAATATTGCTTGATAAAATGATGATTTTATGGTAGCATGAAAAAAAGTAGTTTATGCTTTCAAATGAAAGGCACATGTCAGGATCTGTGAGGGGCGTACATTGTGAAAGGTACGTTTGCTCGCCCCTACTTGATTCTGGTGCTAACCTGCTACTAGAAAATGTATTGCTACATCTGCAGAAAAAATAAGGCTGAAGGATATAGGATGAGGAATATGAAACAGTTAATAATATCAGACAAAGTACAAAAAGAGAAAGAACAGGAATACAGTAACCAGATAATATCAGCTTTAACCAAGGATTATACAACGATACTGTTGTGTGATTTAAAGCAGGATACATTTGAAATTATAAAAGGGGATACCTTTACGCACAATGTCCCTGCAGAAAAGCAGCAGTTAGTTCCTGAAAGTAATTGCTATTCGGAGAGAGTACAGTATTTTTTTGAAAATGTTCTGATCAAGGATTCTGCTCCAGAATATTTGGAAAGACTTTTGCCGGATAATCTTATGAAAGAATTAAAAGAGACGGACAGTATAGAGATTTATCATAAGACAATACCAAATGGGACAGGTTTTAGGCATTTTTTGGCAAGGGCAATACGATTATCCAATGAGGAAGATCATTTTAAGATCATCCTTGGTTTCTATTCTGTAGATGAAATTATGAAAAAAGAGCAGGAGATAGAGCTTCAAAGAGAGATTATAGAAGGCCTCGGAAAAGAATATTTTTCTGTTCTCGCAGTAGACCTGGACAAGGATCTGGTGTTTTCTTATCGTGAGTCAGAGGAGACTGGAAAGATTTTTTTAGATTTTTGCAGAAAATGTGGTAACAGATGGTCAAAAATGGTTCCTTTTTATGCTAAGACGATGGTAGCTGATAACACTAACGGAGAATTTGAAAAGCAGCTTGATCTGGAGGTCCTGCGTTCACAGGAAGAGAATTTTTCCATGACATACGAGTTTAAGTCGGAAACAGGGATCAAATATTATCAGGCAAGAGTAGCATATGTAAAGAAAATAGACGGAACAAGGATGGCTGTAGTCGGAACAAGAGATATTGACAGTCTGATAAAAAAAGAGCGTATGCAGGAAGAAAAGCTGAAAAAAGCATATGCTGCCGCTGAAAATGCAAATAAAGCTAAAACTGAATTTCTAAATAATATGTCCCATGACATCCGTACACCGATGAACGTGATTTTGGGATATAACCAGTTGATGAAATCACAACTGACAGAACCGAAGCAATTTGATTATCATAAAAAAATTGAACAATCTGGAAAACTATTGTTGTCCATTATAAATAATGTGCTTGACATGGCAAGGATTGAAAGCGGCAAGATGAAAGTAGATGAGAATTACGAAGTGGTTGGCGAGATAATAGACGAAATCATAAGTACATTTTCATCTAAAGCAAAAGAAAAAGAAATTCATCTAAGCGGGAGCATGCAGGTTACACATAGAAATATCCTGTGTGATGGTACAAAAATCAGGGAAATATATGTAAATCTTGTCAGTAATGCTATTAAATACACTCCGAGAGGTGGAAATGTAACTATCACTGTAGAAGAACTGCCTTGTGAAAAAGAAGGATATATAAAAATAAAAGGCGAGGTAGAAGATACTGGTATTGGAATGAGTAAGGAATACCTTCCAACGTTATTCGAACCATTCAGCCGTGAACATAATACAACCATTGGGAAAGTCGGAGGAACCGGTCTTGGAATGTCAGTCGTAAAGAGAATGATTGACTTGATGGGCGGCAGTATTGAAGTGAAAAGTGAACTGGGAAAAGGAACAGTATTTACGTTTACGCTGATGCATAAAATAGCCGACGAGAAATATTACAGTAAGAAAATAGAAACAGCAGATGTATCTGATACGGGAGAAAATCTGCATGGAAAGCACGTTCTTCTGGCGGAGGATAATGATCTTAATGCAGAAATTGCAATAGCAGTTCTTGAGGAAATTGGTCTTATTATTGAACGTGTAGAGGACGGAATCCAGTGTGTGAACAGGATAGAGCAGATGCCATCAGGCACCTATGATCTGATACTTATGGATATTCAGATGCCAAACATGGATGGATATAAGGCAACCCAGTGTATCAGACGATTAGATGATAAAAAGAAGTCAGAGATCCCAATTATTGCGATGACAGCAAATGCCTTTGAGGAAGACAAAAAAAGGGCATTTGATGCGGGTATGAATGGACATATAGCTAAGCCGATTGATATTGATAAATTAGAAGAAGTCATTCTTTCTGTATTGACATGTAAATAACTTCGTGGTATTTTATTTTGGAAAATTAAAAGCAAACCTGCTGAAAAGCAGGGACGCAA
>OLSL01002723.1_pt1 | contig 13696 bp, 12 predicted proteins | sample 1672511 | NCBI WGS metagenome assembly OLSL01 (sample SAMEA3136694, study PRJEB25190) | human gut metagenome | biome: human gut; feature: human-associated habitat; material: faeces | place: Austria | collected 2013
ATGGAACCGACGGAGCCGCCCACGCCCGCACGCACACCGATGCCCGCAGCCCGCAAAAAGACAGACAGGAGCTGAAAGCCCATGTGGAAAGCCGATCAATGGAAGGATTATGAGGTGCTCGATACCTCCGACGGAGAAAAGCTCGAGCGCTGGGGCAGCTTCTATCTCGTGCGGCCGGACCCTCAGGTCATCTGGAGCACGCCGCGGCAGGACCCGCGCTGGAAGCGCTTTGACGCGCGCTATGCCCGCTCGAGCACTGGCGGTGGGCACTGGTCCGCGCACCATCTGCCGGAGCACTGGTGCATCCGCTACCGCGAGCTGACGTTCCAGGTCAAGCCCATGAACTTCAAGCACACGGGCATTTTCCCGGAGCAGGCGGCCAACTGGGACTGGGCCATGGACAAGATCCGCCATGCGGGACGGCCCATTAGCGTGCTGAACCTGTTTGCCTATACTGGCGGCGCTACCATGGCCTGTGCGGCAGCCGGAGCCAGTGTCTGCCATGTGGACGCGGCAAAGGGCATGGTGGCCTGGGCCAGAGAAAACGCCAAGCTCTCCGGGGTGGAGGATCGCCCCATCCGCTGGATCATCGACGACTGCCGCAAATTTGTGGAGCGGGAGATCAAGCGGGGCCGGAAATATGATGCAATCATCATGGACCCGCCTTCTTACGGACGAGGTTCCAATGGTGAGGTGTGGAAACTGGAAAAGGATCTCTACGGCTTTGTGAAGCTGTGCGCAGGGGTTCTGTCCGACAATCCGCTGTTCGTCATCATCAATTCCTACACCACCGGCCTAGCGCCCTCAGTGGTGGGATATCTTTCAGACAGTATTTTTTCCACAAAATATGGCGGCCATACGGACTGCGGCGAGCTGGGACTTCCGGTGACCGCATCGGGATTGGTGCTTCCCTGCGGAGCAACGGGTCGCTGGCATCGGGAGGACTAAGCCATTGGAAACTGCCATTCAAGTAAAGGATGCGTCCTTTTTCTACAACAAAACCGAGGGGGAAGCGCCCATCCGTGTGTTCGAGCACCTGGACCTGACCATTGAGCAGGGTACCTTTGTGGTGATTCTCGGACATAACGGCTGCGGCAAATCCACCCTGGCCAAGCATTTTAACGCCATTCTGCTGCCAAATCTGGGCGAGGTAATGGTCTACGGCATGGATACCCGGGATGAAAACGAGATGATCCCCGTCCGAAAAATCGTGGGCATGGTATTCCAGAACCCGGACAACCAGATCGTTGCCAACGTGGTAGAGGAAGACGTTGCCTTTGCCCTGGAGAATCTGGGGGTTCCCCCGAAGGAGATTCGGGAGCGGGTGGACGCAGCACTCAAGGCGGTTGGAATGTATGACTACCGAAAGCATGCGCCCCATCTGCTCTCCGGCGGACAGAAGCAGCGGGTTGCCATTGCAGGCGTGCTTGCCATGCGGCCTAAGTGCGTGGTGCTGGACGAGCCTACCGCCATGCTGGACCCCGTGGGCAGAAATGAAGTGGTGAGTACCATTCATGAGCTCAACGAAAAGTTCGGTGTGACCGTGGTGCTGATTACCCACCATATGCGCGAGGCCACCGAGGCAGACCGCGTGGTGGTCATGAACGACGGCAAGATCATTGCAGACGACACCCCGAAAAAGGTGTTTTCTCAGGTGGAGCTTTTAAGAGACGTAGGGCTGACCGTTCCGGAGACCACGGATCTCCTATACGAGCTCAACGAGCGGGGCTGGAACCTTCCTTTGGATGCCCTGAGCGTGGAGGAATGTGCCCGCGCCATCTATCAGGAAGCGGCAAACGCCTGAATTCTATCTCATTCACAATCATAGACGCCCAGCAGGGCTGTGCGGGCGATCTTACCATGTATCAGCCAGAGGATTTATAGCTTGAAGCCTATCATCGAAACAAAAGATCTCAGCCATATTTATTCCCAGGGCACGCCCTTTGAGCACTATGCCCTGGATCATGTGAATTTTTCCGTGATGCCCGGCGAGTTTATGGGCATCATCGGCCACACAGGCTCCGGAAAGTCCACGCTGATTCAGCACTTAAACGGACTGCTGAAGCCCACCTCCGGCAGCGTGCTCTTTGACGGCGAGGACATCTGGAAGGATAAGCAGTTTACCCGTCAGGTGCGGTTCCAGGTGGGCCTGGTGTTCCAGTACCCGGAGTACCAGCTCTTTGAGGAGACGGTGTATAAGGACATCTCCTTTGGGCCCAAGAATATGAAGCTCAGTCAGGAGGAAATTGACCGCCGGGTGCGGGAAGCAGCGGAATTTGTCGAGCTGCCCCAGTCGGTGATGGAGCTTTCTCCCTTTGAGCTCTCCGGCGGACAGAAGCGCCGGGTTGCCATTGCGGGCGTGATTGCCATGGAGCCCAAGGTTTTGATTCTTGACGAGCCCACTGCGGGACTGGATCCCCGGGGCCGGGAGGAGATTCTCCGGAACATCCGGAATTATCAGTCCGCCAAGCAGGCCACGGTCATTATGGTCAGCCACTCCATGGAGGAAATTGCCGACAGTGTAGAGCGGCTGGTGGTAGTGAATGACGCCCATATTCCCATGGACGGCACCCCAAGAGAGGTATTCTCCCATGGAGAAGAATTGGAGGCCATGGGCCTTGCGATTCCTCAGGTGACCCGGATTTTCCGGCGGCTGAAAGAGCTTGGCCTTCCGGTGGATGCTTCCGTTTATACCACCGCGCAGGCGGTTCAGATGCTGGAAGCGCTGAAGGGAGGTGGGGCGGCATGCTGAAGGATATCACCATTGGACAGTATTTCCCCGGCACCACCCCCATCCACAAAATGGACCCCCGGACGAAGATTCTGAGCGTCATTCTCTATATTATTGCGCTGTTTAGCTGCAAGGGCATTGTGGCCTATGCGCTGACGCTGGTTTATCTCATCGCGGCGGTGAAGATCTCCAAGATCAAGCTGAAAACCATTCTAAAGGGCGTCAAGCCGGTGATTATCATCATCGTGTTTACCGCCATCCTCAATATGTTCTACACCCAGGGCCACGTGCTGGTGAAGCTCTGGAAGTTCCAGATCACGGAAGAAGGCATCAAAAATGCGGTGCTGATGGTGGCAAGAATCATCATGCTCATTACGGGCACCTTCCTGCTCACCTATACCACCTCGCCCATTACCCTGACCGACGGCCTGGAGCGGCTGCTGGGGCCTCTGAAGAAGATTCATATGCCGGTGCATGAACTGGCCATGATGATGTCCATTGCCCTTCGGTTTATCCCCACGCTGATCGAGGAGACGGATAAGATCATGTCCGCCCAGAAGGCCAGAGGCGCTGATTTTGAAACCGGCAATCTCCTGCAGAAGGCAAAGGCACTGGTGCCCATTCTGGTGCCACTGTTTGTCAGTGCCTTCCGCCGGGCCGATGAGCTGGCGACGGCGATGGAATGCCGCTGCTACACAGGCGGCAACGGCAGAACCCGGATGACCCCGCTGATCTGGCAGAAGCGGGACACTGCGGGCCTGTCCGTTGGAATGATTCTGCTGGCTGCGGTGATCGTGCTGCGGCAATTTGGTCTGTAGGAGGAACGCCATGCGCAATATTGCCATGATCCTCACCTATGAGGGCACTGCCTACCATGGCTGGCAGGTTCAGAAAAATGCCATCTCCGTCTGCGAAACCATGGAGCGGGCGGCAACGATGGTACTGGGGCACAAGGCGAAAATCACCGGCTGCGGCAGAACCGACGCCGGCGTACACGCCAGAAATTATGTGGCAAACGTCCACACCACCTCGCGCATCCCCGTGGATCGGCTGCCCTACGCCATGAACACCCATCTGCCCCATGACATTGTGGTGCGGGAGGCGTTCGAGGTGCCGGAGGAGTTTAACGCCATCGGCTCCTGCGTCAAAAAGGAATATACCTATCAGATTTACAACTCCCGAATCCGGGATCCGTTCTATGTGAATCGCGCGTGCTTTTATCCCAAGCATTTGGATGAAAGCGTGATGCAGCAGGCGGCAGACCGGTTTGTGGGCACCCATGATTTCGCGGCGGTACGCTCCGTTGGCACCGATGTCAAGTCCACGGTGCGCACGGTGCACCATTTCGATGTGGAGCGGAAGGGTCAGCTGATTCTCCTTCGCATCTGCGCCAATGGGTTCCTATATAATATGGCCCGGGCCATGTCCGGCACCGTGATCTATGCGGCGGAGGGAAAATTCCCCCCGGAGGCCGTGACGGAAATCCTGGAAAAGGGGGATCGCACCGCTGCGGGCCCGACCCTTCCGCCGGGAGGACTTTATATGACACAATTATGGTATGAATGCGGGGAGGTTTCGTTTCATGTTGGATGACCATGCGGTTTCGTATGGACGTCAAACAAACGGGAAGTATATTATACTGCTGATGCTTTTGGCGCTGACATCCCTTTTGGGTGCCTGGGCCATGGAGCACAAAGGGGAAGTTCAGTCCACCCTGGCTCGGCTGCTGCCGGAAACGCAGCAGCCTATGGACTGGCAGGATGCGCCAAGTAACGGCGCTTCCTCTGTTTTTGGATGCAAAGACGGCGCAGTGCTGCTGACGGACGGCACGCTGTACCATCTTAACATGGACGGGGCGGTCACGGCGCTGCTGGAAACCGGCGAAGACCTGCTGACGCCCCTATCCGGCAGCCTTCCCGGGGCATGGGGCCAATCGGCACTGTACCTGTGGAAGGATGGGGCATTTTCCGAGATTCCGGTGGAAACGGGAATTCTAGGAGCCTGTGCCAATGAAAATTTCATTGCCGTGATCTCCAAGGGCTCCGGCTATTTCACCTGCACGAAGATTATGAATGCAGCAGGGGAGACGCTGGGTACCATTGGACTGACCGATGCGGCCATGACAGAGCTTGCCTGTACCGATTCGGCATTGGCGGGGCTGTGTATGGACAAGCTGGGGCAGTGGAGCCTCAGAATCTACGATGCGTTGGGAACGCTCCAGAGGGAACTTCCGCTGGGGGCGGAAAACCGGTGCCACATTCTTGGCACCGAGGAAGGATTTGTGGTGTTGGGGGAACATACGGTTCGCTGCTATTCCCAAGACGGCGAAGAAACCGGAAATGTTACCCGATCCAAAGGAACCATCTCCTGCGGAACGACGGCAGGAGAGAATGTAGCCGTGCTGGCGGACTGCGGGAATGCCAGTGATCTTTTCCTCGTCTCTCCTGAAGGAACCGTGCTGGGAGAGACGGAACTGACCGCGCCAGTTCGCAGGGTGACGGCCCAGGCGGATCGGGTCTATGTACTTGACTATCAGGCACTTCGGGTCTATGATAAGCAAGGAAGGCTCCTTGTAACCGATCAAGACGGGGCAAGAGCAGCCAACATGGGGGCCTATGGCTCCGACCTCTGGCTCACCGGAAATGGGGAGTTCAGCAGGAAATCAATTTCGTAGAAGTTGACCTATTTAGGTCTGTCAATATATCTGCCAAAACGGCGAAAAAGGAGAAACAATATGCGTCCTACCTTATGCAGCAGATGCAAAAAGAATTACGCAGTGATTTTTATCACCAAGATTGAAAACGGAGAGACCAAAAACGAGGGCCTGTGCCTGAAATGCGCCAAGGAGCTGGGCATTAAGCCGGTGGATGACATGATGCAGAAGCTGGGCATCACCGACGAGGACCTGGAGAATCTCACCGGCGAAATGATGGGTGCCCTGGGCGGCGAGGAGATGATCCCCGCCGATGACGACGGTGCGCCCGACGACGAGGAAGACGGCAGAACCGCCACCTTCCCGTTCCTCAGCAAGCTCTCCGGCAATATGGATCGCCAGAAGCCCGAGCAGTCCAAGGACGGAAAAGAGCCGAAAAAGGGCGGCAAAAAGGATCGCCGGAAGTTCCTGGAGACCTATTGCCTGAACCTGACCCGGAAGGCCAAGGAGGGCAAAATTGACCGGATGGTGGGCCGAGAAACAGAGACCGAGCGGGTCATCCAGATTCTCAACCGCCGCCAGAAGAATAACCCCTGCCTGATCGGCGAGCCCGGCGTGGGTAAAACCGCCATTGCCGAGGGACTTGCCCAGCGGATCGTGGACGGCAAGGTGCCCTACAAGCTGCTGGACAAAGAAATTTATATGCTGGATATGACCGCCATGGTGGCGGGCACCCAGTTCCGCGGCCAGTTTGAAAGCCGCATGAAGGGCCTGATCGACGAGATCAAAAAGGCCGGAAATATCATTCTGGTCATCGACGAGATCCATACCATTGTGGGCGCAGGCGATGCCGAGGGCAGCATGAATGCCGCCAATATCCTAAAGCCCGCCCTGTCTCGGGGCGAAATTCAGGTGCTGGGCGCGACCACGTTTAACGAGTACCGCAAGCACATCGAGAAGGATACCGCACTGGAGCGCCGGTTCCAGCCCGTTACGGTAAACGAACCCACCATTGAGGAAGCGGTGGACATTCTTCGGGGTATTTCCCACTATTATGAGGAGTTCCATGGGGTCAGCATTTCTCCGGAGATTGCCCGGCAGGCAGTACTGCTGTCCGAGCGGTATATTTCTGACCGGTTCCTGCCGGATAAAGCCATCGACCTGATCGACGAGGCCTGCTCCGATGTAAATCTCAAGGATCCGGATATCAGCCGCCTTGCCGCATCCAAGAAGGAGCGGGCAGACATCGAGCTGGAGATGGGCATGCTCACCGACGATGGGGAGCACGACGAAAAGGACTATGAGCGCCTGGCCCTGCTGCGCAGCAAGGCATTGCAGCTGGACGGCACCATTCATGAGCTGGAGAGCAAGCCCCGTCCCGCGCTGACCATGGAAAATCTGGCCCGGGTCATTGAGCTCTGGACCAAGATCCCCGCCAGTAAAGTAGAGGCGCAGGAATATCAGCAGCTCCAGACCCTGGAGGAGAACCTCAAGAAGCGTATCGTGGGCCAGGACGAGGCAATTTCTGCAGTGGCACGTGCCATTCGCCGGGGCAGAGTGGGCATTTCCCCCAAGCGCCGCCCGGTGAGCTTTATTTTCGTGGGCTCCACCGGCGTGGGCAAGACCGAGCTGGTGAAGACTCTGGCCGCCGAGCTGTTTGACAGTGAGGATAACCTGATTCGGGTGGATATGTCCGAATATATGGAGAAATACTCCGTCTCCAAGCTCATTGGTTCCCCTCCGGGCTACGTGGGCTATGACGAGGCGGGGCAGCTCACCGAAAAGGTGCGCCGGAAGCCCTATTCCATCATTCTGTTTGACGAGCTGGAGAAGGCCCATTCCGATGTGCTCAACATCCTGCTCCAGGTGCTGGACGACGGACGGATCACCGATTCTCAGGGCAGAACCGTGAACTTCGAGCATACGGTGATCATCATGACCTCCAATGCCGGCAGCGAGCAGCGGAGCACCTCCCTGGGCTTTGACCGCAGTCCCACCCAGCAGGCCAAGGATAAAGCCATGCGCGCCCTCCAGGAATTCCTGCGTCCCGAGTTTATCAACCGTGTGGACGAGATCGTCTGCTTTAACAAGCTGTCCAAGGAGAACTTCCGGGGCATTGCGGGCATCATGATGGGCGAGCTGCGCCAGTCCCTTGAAGATCGGGGGCTGAATCTTACCTGGGACGAAAGCGTCATCGACTATCTGGTGGAGAAGTCCTATTCCGAGACCTACGGCGCGCGGAATCTCCGCCGTACCATTCAGCGTGAGCTGGAGGATCCCATTGCGGAGAAAATCATCGACAGCTTTGAAGCGCCTATTTCCACCATTACCATTCACGCGGAGAATGGGGAAGTGTCGGTGCAGGCAGAATAAGCGGGGATTCCCAACAGAAAGGATAACCAAAGATGGATCTTAGAGAGATTTTTATCAACCAGCCGGAGATGAAGGAACTGCTACTGCGCAGTGCCATCGGACTGGAAAAGGAGAATATCCGGGTGCTGGAGGACGGCAATATCGCCATGACCCCTCATCCCTTTGGCAACAAGGCCACCCATCCCTTTATCACCACAGATTTTTCCGAGTCCCAGGTGGAGATTGGAACGGAGGTATGCGCCAATCCCCATCAGGTCTATGACCAGCTGGAGAACCTGCACGACATCGTTTCCACTACGGTTGCGGTGGAGAACAGCCAAAAGGAATATCTCTGGCCCATCAGCAATCCGCCCATTATCCGCAGCGAGGCGGAGATCCCCGTGGCGAAATTTGTGGGGGATGCCCACAGCAAGGAAACCTATCGGGAATATCTGGCGGACAAGTACGGCAAGAAAATCATGCTGTACTGCGGCATTCACTATAATTTTTCCTTTGACCGGGATCTGATCCGGCGGCTCCATCAGGTGCTGGGACGGTACGACGAGCCCCAGTACCTTCAGAGCGATCTGTATCTGATGCTGGCAAAGAACTGCTATCTCTACAGCTGGTTCCCGGTAGTAATGACCGCCGCCAGTCCCATCTTCCACGAGAGCTTTATGGCCGAAGGCAAAGAGGTAGGCGGCGGGCGTTTCCTGGGCTATTCCTCCATGCGCAACAGCCGCTATGGTTACTGGAATAAGGAAGAAATCACTCTGGACTATAAGGATATGCCCTCCTATATCAACTCCATTGTGTCCGAGGTGCGGAAGGGTGACCTGTATTCCTCCAGCGAATTTTATACCCCGGTGCGCCTGAAGCCCAAGGGAAAATATCTCATGAAGAACCTCCGTGAGAACGGCGTGAATCATATCGAGCTTCGGATGTTTGATCTGAATCCCCTGGACAAGAACGGCATGAGCAAGATGGACATGGAGCTTATGGAGTATTTTCTCCTGTATATGGCCTCCAAGCCCGACTTTGACTATACCCCGGAGCTTCAGCGGCAGGCCCATGAGAACCACATTCGTTCTGCGATTTACGACATCAGCTCTGTAGAGATCGTGCTTCCCGAGCGCACCGAAACCCTCCAGCAGGCGGCCATTCGTCTGGTGGAGGAGATGGAGGACTTCTACCGGCAACTGGACGTGCCCAGAGCGCTGGAGGTACTGGAGACCTCGAAAAAGCGTCTGTTGGATCAGGAGCTGCTCTATGCCCATCGGGTGTATCATGAGATCGAGCAAAAGGGCTATGTTCCCTTTGCCATGGAGTGCGCGGAAAAGGCACTGGATCAGTCCAATGAGAAGTATTATCTGCTCAAGGGCTTTGAGGACATGGAGCTTTCTACTCAGGCGCTTATCAAGGCGTGCCTGAAGCTGGGCGTGAAATACGAGGTGCTGGATCGGGTGGACAACTTTGTCCGTCTGCGCCGGGGCGATCGGGTGGAGTTTGTAAAGCAGGCCACCAAAACCAGCCGGGACAACTGCGCCAGCATCCTGATTATGCGCAACAAGAATCTGACGAAAAAGCTGTTGGAGGAACAGGGAATTCCCACGCCCCGAGGCGAGATTTTCGAGTCCAAGGAGGCGGCCATGGCGTCGTTCCGGCGCCGACAGCCCAGCGCCTGCGTGGTAAAGCCCAACTTTACCAACTACGGCAAGGGCATTACGGTGTTCACATCCCATCCCAGCGACGAGAACTTTGAAAAGGCCCTGGACATTGCTTTCAAAAACAGCCAGGAGGTACTCCTGGAGGAGTATATTCCCGGCGACGATTATCGGTTCCTGGTGATCGGCAATGTGGTGCAGGCGGTTTCCAAGCGTATCCCGGCCTATGTGGTGGGCGACGGCGTTCGCACTATCCGGGATCTGGTAATCGAAAAGTCCAATGATCCTCGCCGCGGCCCGGATCATAAGCGCCCCCTGAGCTTTATCGGCATGGGCGCGGAGGAAGCTCTGCATCTGGAGACCATGGGCATGAGCTTCATGACCGTCCCCCAGAAGGGCGAAAAGGTCACCCTGCGGCAGAATTCCAATGTTTCCACCGGCGGCGAGTCCATCGACTGCACGGATATTGTCCATCCCTCCTACCTGGCAATTGCCCTCAAGGCGGCACAGGCGGTGGGTGCGGTGTTCTGCGGCGTGGACATTCTCACCGAAGACGTGACCCGACCTGCGGAGGAGAGCATTTTTGCCGTGACGGAGCTGAATTTCAACCCGTCCATTAAAATCCACTGCTATCCCTCCGCCGGACAGTCCCGGCCCATTGGCGAAGCGGTGGTGCGGTTCCTGTTCGATCTGGACGGGGAGGAAGGAGTAGAAGCATGACCCTGGACGAAGCAATTCTCAAGCGGCGATCCATTCGCAGCTACGATATGGAGGAATTGGAGCCGGAAATTATCGACGGCCTGGTGGATTTCCTGTCGGAGCTGAAGGTGCCGGACGATACCATCGACTGGAACTTTGACATTTTGCCGCTGGACGATATGCGGAATATCCTCAACGGCGTTCCCCGTCTCCAGGCGCCCCACTATCTGGTGATCCGCTCGGAGAAGATCAAGAACTGCCTGCAAAATGCCGGTTATATCGGCGAAATGGCGGTGCTGTGGCTCACGGCCCACGGAATCGCCACCTGCTGGCAGAGCACCCTGGACGTGGAGCCGGAGCATGATTTCCCCGATGTGCTGCCCTATATTACCACGGTGGCCTTCGGTCGTTCCACGGAGCCCTTCCGTGCCGATCCTTCCGAGATCAAAAAGAAGAAAAAGCTGTCGGCCATTGCCTATGGCGATATGGCGTCTCCACGGAAAGAGATCATGGAACTCACCTGGATGGCCCCCAGCTGCATGAATGCAGAGCCGGTGCGCTATCTGGTGGACACCCATCGCATCCATATCTATCGAAAGAACAACAAGCTGCTGAAATTCAACCAGCTGAACTATTATCAGTGCCTGGACGTGGGCGTTGCCATGGCGCATCTGGAGGTTGCGGCGAAAAAATACGGCTATCAGGTGATCTTTGAGCGCCTTAGCCCGGAGCCGGATTTCCGGAAGGAGATCTATCAGGCCTCCGCCCATCTTGTAAAGGAGGAAGGCTAAGTGCCAAAGCCCATTATGGTATCCTGTGATTCCGCCTGCGATCTCAGCGAGGAGATGCGCCAGCGGTATGCCATTCAGGTCACCAGCATGTATATCCATCAGGATGGCAAGGTATTCCGGGACGGCATTGATATCACCCCCGACGATATTTACGCCACCTATGACGAAAAAGGCGTTTTGCCCACCACCTCGGCCATTCCGCCGGAGGAGTACAGGGAGTTCTTTGAACAGTATACCTCCCGGGGCTTTGCGGTGCTGCATATCGGCCTGTCCAGCGGCATCTCCAGCACCTGTCAGGATGCGATGATCGCTGCGTCGGAGCTGGAGGACGTGTATGTGGTGGATTCCCAGGCCCTGAGCTGCTCCGGCGGCCTGCTTGCCATTGAGGCCTGCCGGATGCGGGACGAGGGAATGGACATTCACGAGGTCTATGGGGCGATTTCGGCGCTGGTGGACCGGACGAATACGTCGTTCATCGTGGCAAAGCTCACGTATCTGGCCAAGGGGGGACGGTGCAGCACGGCCACAGCCCTGGGCGCGAATATTCTCGGCATCAAGCCCGCCATTGAAATGGCAGGGGGCACCCTGTCCGTGGGCAAGAAATACCGGGGAAAAACGCCGGATGCCTTTGAAAAGTTCCTCCGGGATAAGCTGAATCTTGCACGGCAGGAGGGGGACGGCGGCATTGCCTGCGTCTATCATGCGGGCATTGACCAGGAGCTGTTTGACCGTCTGGTGGAAATCACCCGGGAGTCGGGGATTTTTAGGGAGGTCATTACCGCCCGGGCGGGCAGCATTATTTCCTCCCACTGCGGCGCGGAAACCATTGGCTTCACGTTCCAGAAGAAGCAGGAGGGCTTAGTATGACGCCGCCGAAAATCCTGATTTGTAATTATACCCCCGCCGAGGAGAAGGCGTGGCGGTTCCTGCTGCGGGGCTTCCCGATGCTTGAGGTCGTTTCCGTAGCGCCGCAGCAGTTTGGATGTACCATGGCGGAATTGGCGGAGGGGAAGCCTAAGTCCGGTTCCGCTGAGCCAAACAAGGTCACCGGGCGAATGGCAATTTTTGCCGGAGCCCAGGGAGAACTGCTGAAAAAGCTCATTGATCTCTCCCGGCAGGTGACCAAAGAGCACGCCTTTCGCGCAATTCTGACGGATTCCAACCGAAATTGGACGCTGAACCGGCTGTATGCCCAGCTGGAGCAGGAAGAACGTTCCCTGATGGGGAAACGGAAATAAAGATAAGCCCGATGGAGCGAGTCCATCGGGCTTTTGATCTTATTACTTAGATTTATGGCAACTCTAACGAGCGGTTATACGCCGCCTAGGAGACCAGCGATTACTGCCCCGACCAACTCAAAGAAAAAGCCGAGAAAACACAACGGTGCTTTCATGAAAACTCGCTTCCCCACGCGTTGCCTTTCTATATATTCGCCCAGGGTTTGGCTGTGCCTTTTTCCGATTATGAACCGTAAAAGCCGAAGACCGAACCGATAACCATCATCAATCGTCACATCAATTAGCTTGAGTTCCTCGTGCATATGCCAGCCCTCCGTTCCGTGTGGTTGTGTCGTTATTTTCCTTTCAATCGTTCTGCCAATGCGCTGTCCGGATCCACATACAGCGTATTATAGTGCTCATAAATCACCATACCGGGCTTGGCACCGGCGGGCTTTTTCACCTGCTTGACCGGGCAGTAGTCCACCGGGACATTTTGACTTTCCCGGGCCTGGGAGTAATACGCCGCCAGCCGGGCTGCTTCCAGGACGCTCTGCTCGTCAGGCTCCCGGCCCTCGCATGAGAGGATCACATGGCTTCCGTGAATCTTCTGGGTGTGGAACCACCAATCGGACTTGTAGGAGGATTTCAGCGTCAAAAGGTCATTCTGCACATTGTTCCGTCCCACCCGAATGCGAAGCCCTGCCGAGGAGACAAACTCCATGGGCTTGGACGGCGCGGTTTTCATGCGCTTTTTCTTGTCGGTATTCCGGAGATAGCCCTGGGAGATCAGCTCCTGCCGGATGTCGGTGAGATCCTTTTCCGTTTCCGCGCGGCTGAGCTCGTCCAGGATGCTTTCGAGATACGTGAGCTCGGTTTCGCCCTTTGCGATCTGCTCCGTCAGGTATTGCTCGGCGTTTTTCGCCTTGTTGTAGTCCTTAAAATACTTGGCGGCGTTCTGCTGGGGGGAGAGGGTGGGGTTCAGCGGAATTTCCACCTCTTTGAGCTCCGGGTCATAGTAGTTTTCGGCGATGAGCTTGGTCTGGCCGCGCTCCATGCGATAGAGGTTGGCGGTAATCAGCTCGCCACGGATGCGGTAGATATCCCGATCCTCAGCGCCGGCCAGCTCCTTCCGCTGATTGCCCAGCTTCCGGGCGGTGCGGTTCCGGAGATTGGTGACTGTCTTCAGGGTGGCCTGGGATTTGGATTTCATCCGGGCCGCTGCGTCCTTCTTGGCATAGAAGCCGTCCAACAGGGCCGAAAAGCTCTCCTGCCGCTGGGAGTCCACCAGCGTTCCGTATTGGAAGATGGGGAGATAGGTATAATCCCAGGGCGCGCCATTTTTCAGCAGCAGATAGGGCGCTCTGGGGCCCTCCAGGAGCTTCTGAAATTCGGATTTCAGATAAGCGCCAAAGGTATAGCGGGAAGAAAGAGACAGCGTATTGAGGTCCTCCAGGGAGGAATCATAGCGGAAGCACAGCTCCCGGCAGATCAGCGCCCGGGACAGGTACATGGCCCTCAGCCGCCGCTCCAGCAGGGTGTGGTGGGCGGTGCCCCGCGGAAATTTCTTCTGGGCCGCCTCACACTTA
>OLSL01002731.1_pt1 | contig 13677 bp, 14 predicted proteins | sample 1672511 | NCBI WGS metagenome assembly OLSL01 (sample SAMEA3136694, study PRJEB25190) | human gut metagenome | biome: human gut; feature: human-associated habitat; material: faeces | place: Austria | collected 2013
TAAATTAAATAAATATCCAGAAGCTAGCGCAGTTATCATTGTTGTAATTCCATACATTACTTTTGCTTTATTTCTTACGGAAAAATATTTATCTTGTTTATTTAAGTAAATTAAGTCATTTCGTAATAGTATACTTGTCAAATCCCAAAACATAAATGCTACCTCATATATAATTTTATACATTACTAATGAGATGAAAGATTTTCCAAATGTTAATATTATAGATGCTATAAATAACATTAATACTCCTACTTTTACCGAATTAGCATTTCCTATTTTTTTAGCTATTTTTACTATTGTATTTTTTGCTAATATGCAAACTAATAATCCTATCATTGTCATTGCAGAGATTTGACTTGCATCCATTCCTTTTACCAAGTTTAAATATAATGTATCTATTGGTACAAAAAATATTAAATCTGCTGAAAATGCGTAAAATATAGGATATAATCTTATACTTCTTTTAATTTTAGATATATTTTGCTCCATCTTCTATTCTTTTATTATGTTTAAACATAATGTGCCCTTTCTTAAAAATTTTCCTTTGTTTAAAGTAAGTTTTCTTGCAATGATTTCTTCAGATTTTCTTTATTATAGTTATTACTTACTTTTACTCTATGCAATTGTATTTTTATTTTTTCTTTAAACTTTTCTTATTTTCTTTTTCTAATTGTTTCAAACTTTTTTTAGGTGTAGGCAATTCTTCTGGCATAGTTCCGTCCAGCTTGTTCAATTGCTTTTCTAACTATTTTTCCAATTTTATTATGAGTATCGCAAGCTTTATCTTCTGTATCAACTTTATCTCTTTTTAATCTTGATTCTGTTTGTGTAATACGAAATAAATTAGCTGCAAGTTCTTCACTTCCCATATTATCTAAAATATCTTCTCTATATCTTAATCCTTTTCTTCTTGCAATGTCATCAGCTGTTTCTCCATTGTATAAACCTTTATATCCACTATTATGAAATTTATCAAAATTCTTAACTCCTGCATTTTTAGCTGTTTGATTAAGTGAATAATTTCCTTTTCTTGTCAAATCTCTTTGATAAAATCTTTTTTCATCTTCTGTTAATAAGCCATACGCTTTTTCACTAATTTCTTGTTTTCTAGTTTGTATTGCAAAATATGTTTGTGCAAGAGCTACAATTTTTAATCTTGGATTTGCATTTTGAGCTATGAGATAGCAAGCATATCTTGTTAGCTTATAATCTTTTTGCTCTCTTTTCGCACCAGAACCTATTTCCACCATTTTGTTGTTGACAACGAAATGGTCAATGTCATTTATTTCAGAGTTTTGACAAGATATTTTTGCTTTTTCTATTACTGCATTAAAATATCTCCAATCTTTGTAACTTAAAACTTTCATTAATTCTCTTGCATACCAGAACTCAACACCATTTTCATCAATATGTTTAATATTTTCAAATGATTTATCATTTTTATTCATATTATTCAATAATATCATCTCCATTTCAAAATATTATTTTTTATATTTCAGCCATTATTGTAAAACAATTGTTTGTAAAAGTCAATATCTTTTCTTTTTTCGTAAAAAAAAATCAACCATTTCTGATTGATTTTCATATTATCTGTTCGAATTAACAGATATGTCTTGGTGCGTTAGCGGAGGACGTATTCGAAAAATGTCTCGCACAAAAGCACCTTATTATCCGTTTCAAAATTAGTTATAGCAATAGTTTCAAAGAAATGTATACCCATATTGGTGTTTTTTGTCTATCACTATGTTTTTAATTTAACATAAATTTTTGTATTTAGCAAGGAAAATTTTACTTTTTAATAAAATTCTCTGATTTTTTTCTCAACAATTTTCTTATAACATATATTTTGATACTTTTATACTACTATCTTCTAGTTTTATATTCATATATTTAAACCTATCATTTTCAAATAATTTTTCTACTACAAATACTATACTATATTTTGCTCTAGTAACGGAAACATAGTATTTACAAGGAGAGTCTAAACTTGTTCTCTTCTGCAAAAATTCCTTATATTTTTTATTTGGAAATATTGCAACTCTATCAAATGTCATTCCTTTGCATTGTCCAAAATTTAATGAATCATAATCTGTTTTTGTTCTTGCATCAAATTTTAAAACTTGAGGTTTATACATTTTAAAGTACTGTTCAAAATCTTTTTTATCTAAAAGATATACTCCTTGATTTTCTTTGTTATATATTGTATCTGATTCTATTTTATTGTTGTCATCAAATATACTATTTGAAAACTCACATATTTCCTTTCCAAATCTTCTAGTTTTATTATTGAATCTTAATGTTATTATGCCATTTATTTCTAATTGTTTAAAATAATCTATAAAATATATTCCTGTTACTTTTTTATTCTTTTTAGCATTATATGTAGTATATGTTGATTGCTTAACATCACCAACACATTGTACACTTATTTTAGAATTAAAAAGTAAGTTTAATATCTCTATATCTTCGCCAGCCAAATCTTGTATTTCATCAATATAAATATGGGAATAAATATCTTCTAATCTTTGTATTACTTTACTATTTGAATTTACATTACTATCTATTGCAAATTCACTAACAGTATTAGACAATATATTATTATTAGAAAGTATATAGTGTTTAGGTGTTCCTCTAGAACTAAAATTAATATATCCATATTGATGATTGAAATCTATTGAGTTTATTATATTAATTCCTTTTAATATTGAACTTTGATATGGTTTTACTAACTCTCTCAATAAAAATTGAAACCATGACAAAATAATAACATTCTTATCTATTACACCATTATTTTGTTTTTTGTATTCCTTTTTAATTGAATCAATACCTTTATTAGTATAAGTTGTAATTAAAATCTTTTTGTTCGTTGTTTTTGCATTTTCTATTACTTCTTTGCAAATGTCATGCGTTTTTCCAGCTCCTGCAGCAGCCATAATAACAGCATTATTCGATTGCATCTAATATATATTGAGGATATCTTATATTTTTTTCATAATCAAAAATCCTCATACTCCATTCTGTTTTATTATTTTCCATAAAGTTCTTTATTTCTTCTCTTGTTTTTCCTTTCATTGATCCATTTTTTGATATTCCATCAATGAAATCATCCAAAATCTCGCCATTTATAGTATTGGCTGCTAAAATACTTGGCTCTAATGTATTTAAAGTTTCATCTTTTTCATAACAAATTCTTATATTTCTTTTTCCTATATATTTATCATATTTTTGTGTAATATTTTCATTTATATTACCATCATTATCTGTAACTAAAGTTATTTCTTTATTTACTAATATAGCAATATCGCAGTATCTCTTAAATGCTAATGCATTTACTGCAATAATATCTATTCCATCATTAATCGGTAATTTGTGGTACTTATCTTTATATGCCCTTTGTATAATCAAGTCATCTGCTGGTCCTTCAACTAAAATTACTTTGTTCGCTAAAATAACTCTTAAGGTATCAAAACCTGGTAATTTTTTAAAGTATTCTCTTGTATCATCATCTAAATTCTGTAAACTATTCACATTTCCATTATGTACTATGTGTATATTTTGTAAATCTAATTTATTTGCTATATAACTACTATGTGTTGCAATAAAAATTTGCTTATCTTTGTTTTCTTCAATTTTAAAAATTAGTTTAGCCATATTAGTATAAGATAAATTGTTTTCAGGTTCTTCAATAATAAGTGTACTAACTGTCTCTTTATTATTTTGCAATGCTAATTCTATCTTCATTGAATTTCTACTTCCAAATCCTATATTATCAAACGGTATATTATTAACTGCTATCTCAATATCTTCTTTCCAATTATCAACATTCTCATCTTTTAAATTAATACTTATACTTTTTTCATTCAATTTTACATTTTCTTTCAATTTTGAATTTAATGCTTGTATATTTGGTATATTATTAAAACTCATTATGCTTTTTCTATATTCAGACCTTAACATAACTTTATCTTCATCTGATAAAAATTGCTCCATATTTTCTGAAACAAATCTATTTAACAAATTATTATAGTCTCTTTTTGAAGCATCAATTGTTGCAACTTTAAATGGTAAATACTTGCTAGTAATACTATTTCCATGAAAGCCAATAAATTCAATTTTGTAAAATTCCAGTGGTATATCAAGTATCTCACCTTCTTTTAATTTTCTCTTATAAATATCTGCATTATCTTGATTAAATGTATAATAAAATGCTATTCCTGGACAGTCTTCTCCCAATGTATTATTTGTTCCTCTAAATTCAGAATCTTCTTTATTTTTACAATAAGCTTCTATCATTATTTCTGGCAATTCAGCATATTTTCCACTTTTTATGTTTTCTATATAATTCTTTCTTACTTCATAATTAAAAAAATTAGCTGTAATTTGTCTATCTATAAAATAGCCATTAATTTTTCCTGTTGTTATTAAATTTACAATCTCAAGAATAGTACTTTTTCCTGCATCATTTTCACCCACAAAAATATTTACATTATCATTTAAATGTATGGTTTTTTCTTGAAATATTTTATAATTCTTCACTTTTATTTTATCTATTACCATATTAATATATACTCCATATTATTTCTATCTTCTGATTCCACACTGTGGAACCACTCTATTCTTTATCTTCAAATTCTTCCTTTTGTTTTTCAATTTCTCTCGCTAATTCTTCTTCTGTTGGTAAATATAATTGATATTTTGATGCAAATAAATTCTTATTATCATTAAGAACAGAATATTTTACTATTGTATCTTTTTTATCTGAGCATAGTATTATTCCTATTGTCGGATTATCATCTTCTGACTTTATTTCATTATCATAGTATCTAACATAAAAATCCATTTGTCCAATATCTTGATGGGTTAGCTTGTCTAATTTCAAATCAATTAAAACGAAACACTTTAGTACATAATTGTAAAATACTAAATCAATATAAAAATTATCTCCATCTACATCTATTCTTTTCTGTCTTGCCACAAACGAAAATCCTCTACCTAATTCTAATAAAAACTCTGAAATATGTTCAAGTAAATTAGATTCTAGGTCTTTTTCTAAAAATCTTCTATCTTTAATGTCTAAAAATTCTAAAACATAAGGATCTTTAATAAAATCTTGCACTTTCTCCTTCTTCTCTAAAATATTTATTTCATCTTTTACTTCTTCTTTATGTTCTTCACTTGTTGATAAAAGCCTTTCATAATAAAAACTGTTTATTTGTCTTTCTAATTGTCTAACACTCCAATTTGATTTTATAGTTTCTTCCAAATAAAAATTTCTTTTAGCCTCATTATCTATATTCATTATTAAACGATTATGGCTCCAACTTAATTGGTTACACAGTGTGTAACCACCTTTATAAGTTAAATAAAATTTTTTCATTAATTTCAAATTAGGTACACTATAACCTTCTCCAAATTCTCGTGTCAATTTTTCTGAAAAAGACTTTAATATTTTATTTTGAGAAGCTTCTAAATGATATTCCTCAATTAATTCATTAATCGTAGAGCCTATAGCATAATATAATTCTACCATCTCATAATTTATATTTTTTATAACATTTTGTTTTGTCTTTAAAATCAATGAATTTATTCTATTGTAGTAGTTTCCAAATACTTCATTTTGTTTTACTATATCACTCATCTTTCACTCTCCTATATCATCTACATATTTTCGATTTGCTCTTTTAATAATTCTAATGCAGACATTTCCATTAATGCATCTAAATCACCATTTTCCGCCCATTCAAAATATTCAAATTCAGTTCCTCCATCCTTTTCAGAACAAGTATATTTCACAAAATAATCACCATTTAATTTTTTTATGTAAATGTCTTTGGTGGTTCAAATTCAATCATCTCATATTTATTCCATTCTTTACTATTTACTCCAATATTTCTCAATTGTGTTCCTAATTTAACTGGTCTTTCCTCTGGAATTCCTTCTTTAATTTGAATAATCCACTTTGGAACATTATTTGACTCTAACGAATAATCAAATACTTCTTTTACAGGTTTGTTAATAAATATTGTTAATTTGTTTTCTCTCATTGTTCACTCCTCCTTAAATATAACTTACTATATCTTCAAATGCGTCATATCCACTTTCACTATTTATATGTCCTGCATTTGGTATTAAAATTTGCTCTGTTGCAATCTTATTTGCAAAATCTTTTTCTACTTCATATTTTACATATGGATCATTATCTGAATAGAAACATATTATTTCATTTGCATATTGTTTTACATCTACTAAGTTGTCAAAATACATTGTCTTATTTACTGTATCATATTCCTCATTTATTCCTAAATAGTTGTTAAATCCACATACAAATATTAGTTTTCTTACTTGTACTTTATTCTCTACTAAAAATTTGCTAACAAATACTGGCGCAATACTATGTGCTATTATTGTTGTGTTTTCATTGATTAATCCTAAATCTAAATAATATTTAAGTAATTTACTCCAATTTTCATAATTTTGATATCCAACTCCTATTGGAAATTGTGGTACATATACTTGTTTTCCATCTGTTGTTATAAAATCTTGTAACCAACTAAACCAATTTCCAAATGGACTCCCAAAACTTCCATGTATTATAAAATAATTTTCCATTTCAATTCCTCCAATTGTTTTTTTGTTAATTTCTATCTTTTAAATATTTCTTTACAGTTTCAGTTACTTCATTATGTATTTTTCCATTACTAACAACTGCTCCATTTATACTTTCATCATATCTTTGTTTATTTCCAAATAAATCTGTAACTGTTCCACCTGCTTCTTCTACAATCACTTTGACTGCTGCAATATCACAATTTTTATGTTTTGTACCTGGAAAAATAGCAAGAGTAAAATCTCCAGAAGCTACACACATACAAGCTCTTATAATACTTCCTAATCCAATAATATATGTTTTATTTCCTAATTCTTGTAATACTTTAGATATATTATAGTCTGCTCCTGGCCATAAATCATAATGACATACTGTTTTCATATCATCTAATTTGTAATCATTTACAGTTATCTTTTCTCCATTTTTATATGCACCTTGACCTTTTATAGCAGTATATAAACTATCAGTAAATGGGTCATATACTACTCCAACTTTTGATTCTCCTTTTATAACTAATGCTAATGAAAATACTGCTACTGGAATATGTCTAGCATACATTGCTGTTCCATCAACTGGATCACATACCCATACATAATCACTTTTACCAAACTGTTCTTCTTCGCCATCTACTGAATGAGAAGGATATTTTTCTTTAACTTGTTTTATTAAGTATGAATTTATTTCTGTGTCTGCCAGTGTTACAATAGTTTTATCTCCTTTATAACTTGCGCCATTATTCTGTGTAAAATATTTCATCATTACTTCGCCAGCATATTTTGCTATATCTTTTGCAAAGTCTAAATATTCTTCTAATGTTTCCATGTTAATTCCCCTCCATTTTCATTGCATCACTTATAATCACTTTTTGATTTTCAAAATTTGCTTTTGTTACTGGTATTCTTGAATACATTTCAGTTCCTAAAAAGTAATTTAATGTATCAAATGACTTTAATGTTTCTTCTGTTCCACTACCACTTCCACCTGCACAAGCAATGCAAACTATTTTCTTCCCTTTTATTTTTGAATTATCATTGAAAGCATCACATCTTTTTAATCTATCAAAAAAAGTTTTAGCTGATTCACTCATCTCATGAAAATATACTGGAGTAATAAATACATATGCATCAAAATTTTCCAAATATTTATAAATCTCATTGAAATCATCTTTTTGTATGCAAATATGTTCATCTAAGCAAATTCCCCAACCTCTTTTTCCACATGCAAGACATTTTTTTATATTCTTTTTATTTATACAAATATGTTCATATTCATATTTTAATGTTTTTAATTGTTTTTCGCATTCTTCTACACAGGAAAAAGTTAATCCTATTTTATTTGGTATAAAACTATCTTCATTGACTTGGTTACTGCTGAAACTTAATATTAAAACTTTCATATTTAACTCCTATTTCTACACAATTTGCACTTGTATTTTTATTCTATTTCAATGCTCTCATCATTCTCTAATATTTCATACTCAACTTCATATTTTTTAAACATCTCTTTTATAAAGTCAAAATCTGGTGGAAATGCTGGATTATCCATATGAATTGGAATTGTTAGCACTGCTCCTACTTCTTTTGCATATAAAGCTGCTTCAAATGCTGACATAGTTAGTCCATATCCCGTTACTGGAATGCATAGAATATCTGCTTTATAGTCATTTTTAAAACAAATTGTATCACTTGTTGTATATAATCTGTTTTTTCCATCATCTATAATATATCCTACATTTTCGTGTACCTCTTTTGCACCTTTTAATAATGGTTGGTATCCATGTATTGCATGTACTACTTCTATTTTTATATTCTCTAATTCTATAATATCATTTTCTTTAATAATACTTATTTTTAAACTTTTATTTGCTTCTGCAACTTCTTTTGTAGCATATATTATTATATTTTTATTTAGCTTTTCTAATATTTCAGTATTACAATGATCTGGATGTTTATGTGTTATTAAAATAATATCTACATTATTCCAAGTATCAAAATATTCTTCTTTGTATTTTAATGTTCCTGGATCTGCTAAAATTTTCTTTCCTTCCGCTTCTATTAGCAAACATGATTGTGGAAATTTTGTAATTTTCATAATTTTTCAAACCTTTCTTTAACTTTTATTTTTTCTATATATTTATATCACAATTTTCAATATTTTCATAGCTTTTTATTGATATTTCCTTATAAATAGTTGAAGGCTGTTATCTTTATTATAACAACCTTTATTTTTCTATCTTGCGTTTCTGTCTTTTTTCTTTGTTTTAGTAATATCTTCTTGCCCATTTTTCATTTGCATTTCAATTTTGATAACTTCTTTAACTTTTGGTGTATCTTCTAAAATCCAATTAGCTATTTTTAGATTCTTTCTATACTTATTTAGCATTGTAGTGCATTCATTTCGCTTTTCTTTATATTCTTCTATTAAGTTATCATCTTTACAATTTCTTAGCTTATTTCTGTATTTTTGTCTTAAATTAGTAACACTATCAATATCTTTTTCAGTCTGTGTAATATAGCTTTTTACATCTTCTGTTATTTTTAGTTTTTCGCGTACAATAAGTCTAATTTCATTAGAATATCGTTCCATTTTTCTTATTTCTTGTTTCATTTCTGGAGATAGTGGTTTATAGTTTTCTCGTTTTGGTAGTAATCCTAATAAATGAAATAACAGCAGAAATAGCACATCAATTCCACTCATTTTACTAATATCTTTGAATTTGCCTTTATATTTATAAACTTTGAATCTCTGCTTTTTCTTTTTAGGATGTATAAATTCCATATATCTATCTTGATAATAATAAGGGTTGTGTTCAACTTTGTTTGCAATGTTCTTTGGTAAATATTCTTCTCCTAAATGATACATTCTTACTGTTTTTTTATCATTTATTGAGCGAATTGTTGGGTATTTTCTGCTGTACTCATCATTGATTATATAACCCTTTTTTAACATTATCTTTTTAAACTGCCCGTAATTTATACACATTTCCATTGTTTCATCAATAGCTTGTCTTATTACATTATACTTTGTTGGTTCTCCTCGTTTTTCTGCAAAATATATACTTCTTGGTGTTTTTCCTGTTGGCTTTTCAATAACTGTTAGACCATATTCTCTGCATAGATTATCTGATAACTCTCTGAAATGATAATATGCTCCTTTGTTACAATTAAACTTTTTACCTGTAAACATATTAACGGAATTTACTACAAAATGATTATGATATGTGCCTGTATTAAAATGTGTTGCAACTACTACTTGATATTCGCCCCACATTTTTTCTGCAAGTTCTACTCCAATTTTGTGTGCTAATTCTGGCGATACTTCTCCTGTCTTAAAACTTTGGTATGCGTGATATGCAACATTTCCTGTGGTCTTATCAAATCTATTTTGTACTGTTATCATTTCTTCATAGGCTGTTTGTGCATTACAATTTACTCCTGTTACATACATAGTTTTTTCATTATTATCAATAGTCTTTTCTTCATTTTCTGCATATTTTAATACTTGTTTCAAATCAGAAAATGTTGTCTTTTCTGGATTTTTTGCATAGCTTATTACTCGTGATATACTATCTTTAATTGCCCATATTTTCGTTGTTGCCATCTACATCATCTCCGTTTTTTATAATTATAAATATCTAGAAAATCACTTTGCATTTTTGTTATTTTCTCTTTTATTTCTTCATCATTCATATAAGAAAACTCATTTTTTAGTTCAACAATTCCATTGTAAATTTTACGAAGTTCTTCATCTGGTATTGAATAAATTTCTTTTTGTAATCCTGCTTTTCTTAAATAAGATGATAAATTCAAGTTGCTCTTTTTAGCATTCCTTTGTAATTTTTTCTTTTCATTTTCACTCACTCTAACATTATTTCCTATTGTTCTATTTCTCATAATTTTTCACTTCCTTTTTCATAAATTTTTGCTCTATTTTTTTATAAAATTTTTCTTAAAATCTTTTAATTCCTTATACAATTTTTAATCTATTTTTTTAACTTTTTATTTCATAAGGTAAGGGTTATAGGGGAAGATTTTTCCCCTTTCAGCTTAAGCTGTCGGTTTTGTGGCAATACAAAACTTATGCTCGCTATACTTATAGACATTAAATTTGGCAATACATTTGTCTGTTTGCTCCTACCTGTAATTTCTTACACATATATTAGTTCATTTAATATAATTTCTTCTGCTGTTTTTTTAAAATTATTCATCATGCTAATCCAATAAAGTTGGTCTGTATTTTTCATTTCTTCTGTTAAATTATTTTGTTGTTTTAATTGTTCAATTATAATGTTAACTCTTGTTTGTGCTGTTTCTTGAATCTCTTTTAAATGTTTATTCAATATTCCTTTTGTAAACATTATCATATATTCTGCTTTCGTATTTTCTTTTAAAAATTTTAGTCTCATTCTTCCATATTTATTTAATATAATTTTTTCTTTTTCTAATACCAAGTTAGGCATATAATAATCTCCAACTTTTTTATATTCAATTCCATATTTATTATCAATATTATTTTCTTTTAATTCTTTATTTTCCATTTTCAATTCCTCCATTTATTAAAATTTTTTAGCTAACTTGTTCTCGCTCTTTTATTCTTATTGCTCCTACAATTCTATTTGGCTTTTGCTGTGGAAACTTTTTATTATCAGTTATTAGTTCAACTAATTTAAAAAGTTTTTCTCCATTATTATTTGTTTCATCTATCGTAAGATATTTTTTCTGATAGCCTTTCTTTTGTTCATCTAGTCTTGCTACTTCATAATAAGATACTTCGTAATAGTCATTTAATCTTTCAATATATTCTTGTAATTCTTGCTTGTCCATCATAACTGTTGTTCTAACTACTTTATCTTTTTCATCTGCAATAGTCATATCAAACATTCCATTTTGCATTAACTGGTATATCTGGTTAATAAATGTTTTTCTTAATTTCATATTTACTAACTTATAATTACCTCTACTATCTTTTTCAACTGTAATACTTTCTAAAAACTTTGAAATAAATTCTTGTTTTTCTTCTTTATTTTTGTTTTTCCATTCTGCCATTAGCATATCGAAAAATTTATTAGAACGAATTAGCTTTTCTTTTTCTACATCTCTATCTGCCATTAAGTACTGTGGGCTAAAACTTTGTTTATTCAAATCAATAGTTTCTATTCGTTTTTGTTCTAATAACTCTAACTTTTCGTCAATAGCTTTATATTCTTTTGAAAATTCTTCTACATCAACGATTTCTTTTAAATAGGCTTCCTTTATTCTATTTTTTTGGTTTCTTAATGTGTTTATTTCTTTATCGAGTTTATCTGTGTTTTTTTCTTTTTTATCTGCTAAAACAGGGTAGAAATACTTTTTTACTGTCATATCATATTCTATTAAATCCATTATCATTGGCATAACTTGTTCTTCTATTAAATCTTCGCGGAGATAGAGCTTACAGTCTGAACAATGATAATACATATATTTTTTCTTCTTACCACCTGTTCCTTTACTGCTCATCAACTTGCCACATTTAGGGCATTTCATTTTTTGCATAAAGATATAAACTCTATCTCTACAATATGCTCTCTGATTTTTTTCTTTTTGTATTTGCACATCTTCAAACATTGCTCTTGTTATAATAGGCTCTACTACGTTAGGATATATTACAGGCTCTTTTCCTTGTTCTTTTGCTACTCTTTTAAATCGTTCATAATCTCCTAAATAGATTTTGTTATTGATTATTTTTTCTATGGTAGAATCGTCCCATTTTTTAGGCTCTAAAACTTTTTCTTCATTTAGAATATTGGCTATTGTTTGATAGCTTTTACCTTGTAAATATAGATTAAATATTCTAATAATAATATCTTTTGTAGTTTCATCAATTACCATTTTCTTTGATTCATTTCTTTTGTAACCTAGCGGGCAAGTTCCGTGGAATATGTCCAGACTTTATTGCTCCTGTTAAACCAAATTTTGTTCTTTCACTAACTATTTCAATTTCTAGCTGAGATAAAACTGTCAACATTCTTACAAAAAATCTTCCATTAGCGGTCGAGGTATTTACATCGTCCCTATCGCATACCAAATAGCAATGATGTTCTTCTAGTTCTGAAATTAGAACTTCTAAATCTCTTACAGACCTTGTAACTCTATCTAGTTTATAGGCTACAATATAGTTGATTTTACCTGCTCTCATATCTTCTAGCATTTGCTGAAATGCTGGTCTACCTGACATATTCTTTGCACTAATTCCTGCATCTTTGTAAACTTTATAGATTTTATAATCTTTATACTTACAAAGTTGTTTTAATTTTTCCTCCTGTTCTCCTAAACTAAATCCCTCACGTACTTGATCTTCTGTGCTAACACGAATATAAATTCCCGCTACTTTCCTTTCTTCGTTCATTTTTACATATCCTCCTTTCAAATTTTTATGAATAGAAAGGCAACAAAAAAGTGCCACATAGCATAGTTTTAGCTATTAGCACTTTTAGAGTTTTTATATTTATTATTACTATCTCTTTAATTTTCTTATAATAACACAAATAAACCAATATAGTATAATTTTTTAAAAACTCTAAAATGCTTTGCCGTTCTATGTTATGTATTTCCGCTGATATGTTCTTGTAATTTGGATAACGGATACTTTGTACTTAAATCATTTACATAGAAATAATCGTGTTCATTAAAGAATAGGTACAAGCTATCTTTAATAATTACTCTATGGGGCTCTACATACGCTAAATTGGTATGCTCAATAATTCTTAGACAACCATTTATTATTTGTGGCTGTTCCTTTCCTTTAAATTTTAAACGGCACGCCCATTCGATTTTAGAGAGTAATTCTTTACTCATATTGATTTCTTGTTTAATTATATGTAACATAATACCACAAAAACCTCCTTCTTTCAAGACGTTTGGTCAAAAAAAGACCGCTTCATTTTTTGAAACGGTTTAAAGTTTTTGTGTTGTCAAATTCTTATAATCTTGAATTTAAGTTGTATCAAGCATTATAGAGAGTTCGACAAAAACTTGTCTTGGTGCCTCGAACGGGAATCGAACCAGTGACACAGGGATTTTCAGTCCCTTGCT
>OLSL01002735.1_pt1 | contig 13666 bp, 11 predicted proteins | sample 1672511 | NCBI WGS metagenome assembly OLSL01 (sample SAMEA3136694, study PRJEB25190) | human gut metagenome | biome: human gut; feature: human-associated habitat; material: faeces | place: Austria | collected 2013
CGAAAGGAGCTTTTATTATGGGGTTTAAAAGTGACATCGAAATCGCACAGGAATGTGAAATGAAACCAATCACTGAGATTGCAGCTAAAGCAGGTATTGCGGACAAATATCTTGAGCAGTATGGTAAATACAAAGCAAAAATCGACTACAATCTTCTGAAAGAAACAGATAAGAATGATGGCAAACTGATTCTGGTTACCGCTATCAACCCGACTCCTGCCGGAGAAGGAAAAACCACTACTACAGTTGGTCTGGCAGACGCTATGCAGAAGCTTGGCAAGAACGTTATGGTAGCTCTTCGTGAGCCATCCCTTGGACCGGTATTCGGTGTAAAAGGCGGTGCAGCAGGCGGCGGATATGCCCAGGTAGTTCCGATGGAAGATTTAAACCTTCACTTTACCGGTGACTTCCATGCTATTACTTCTGCAAACAACCTGCTTGCCGCACTCCTTGACAATCATATCCAGCAGGGCAATGCATTAAATATCGATACCAGACAGATCGTATGGAAAAGATGTCTTGATATGAATGACCGCGTATTAAGAAATATTGTTGTCGGTCTTGGTTCAAAGATGGACGGTTTTGTCCGTGAAGATCATTTTGTTATCACGGTTGCATCTGAAATCATGGCTATTCTCTGCCTTGCAAATGACATGGATGATTTAAAAGACAGACTTGGAAAAATCATCGTTGCCTATAATTACAATGGAGAACCGGTAACCGCAGCACAGTTAAATGCAGTTGGTGCTATGGCAGCCCTTTTAAAAGATGCAATTAAACCAAACCTTATCCAGACACTGGAGCATACACCTGCTCTGGTACACGGCGGTCCTTTTGCCAATATCGCTCACGGCTGCAACTCTGTAAAAGCCACCAAAACAGCACTTAAAATGGCTGATTATGTTATTACGGAAGCCGGATTCGGTGCCGATCTCGGTGCCGAAAAATTCTTCGATATCAAATGCAGAAAATCCGGACTGCATCCGGACGCAGTCGTTCTGGTTGCAACCATCCGTGCATTGAAATACAACGGCGGTGTACCAAAAACGGAATTATCGGAACCGGATCTGGAAGCATTAAAACGCGGAATCGTAAATCTGGAAAAACATATTGAAAATCTCCAGTTGTTTGGTGTACCTGTCATTGTTACATTAAATTCTTTTATTACCGATACCGAAGAAGAAATCGCATTTGTGAAAAAATTCTGTGAGGACAGAAACTGCGAATTTGCTCTGGCAGAAGTATGGGCAAAAGGCGGTGAAGGCGGTGTTGCACTGGCAGAGAAAGTTCTTGATACACTGGAAAACAAAGAAAGCAGCTTCCATGTGCTTTATCCGGACGAAATGCCTCTGGAAGATAAGATTGAAACGATTGCAAAAGAAATCTACGGTGCGGATGGAGTTACCTATGCTCCGGCAGCAAAAAAAGCACTTGCAAAAATTTCTGAAATGGGATATGCAAATCTCCCTGTCTGCATGGCGAAAACACAGTATTCCTTCTCGGATGACCAGTCAAAGCTGGGAAGACCTTCCGGATTTAAGATTAATATCAGGGAAGTATATATCAATGCCGGTGCCGGCTTTGTAGTCGCAGTAACAGGTGCAATCATGACCATGCCGGGACTTCCGAAAAAGCCTGCGGCAGATAATATTGATATAAACGGAGACGGTGTAATTACCGGATTATTCTAAACGAGGAGACAATTATGGCACAGATTATTGACGGCAAAAAGATATCACAGGAAATCAAAGATGAAATAAAGGAACAGGTAGCACAGTTAAAGGCAGAGGGCAGCGAAGTATGCCTGGCGGTAATACAGGTCGGTAACAATCCGGCCTCCACCGTCTATGTCGGAAACAAGAAGAAAGCCTGTGCATATACAGGAATTACCTCTCTGGCATATGAACTTCCGGAGGAAACAACCGAAGAAGAATTATTACAGAAAATAGAAGAATTAAACCAGGATAAGAAAGTAAACGGTATTCTTGTCCAGCTTCCGCTTCCAAAACACATGGATGAAGATAAGATTATCGAAGCGATCTCTCCAGCAAAAGATGTGGATGGATTCCATCCGGTCAATGTCGGTGCGTTATCCATCGGAAAGGACGGATTTATCTCCTGTACCCCTTATGGCATCATTCAGCTTTTAAAACGCAGCGGAACCGAAATCGACGGAAAGAACTGCGTAATCATTGGAAGAAGCAATATCGTGGGAAAACCGATGGCACAGTTGCTTTTGCGTGAAAACGGAACGGTTACCATCGTACATTCCCATACAAAGAATTTAAAGGAAATTACCGCACAGGCAGATATCGTAGTCGCAGCCATCGGAAAGGCGAACTATATTACCGCAGATTACATCAAAGAGGGAGCTGTCGTGATCGATGTCGGAATCAACCGCAACGAAAATGGAAAACTCTGCGGCGATGTAGACTTTGCACAGGTTTCTGAAAAAGCATCTGCGATTACTCCGGTTCCAGGCGGAGTCGGACCTATGACCATCGCAATGCTTATGCAGAACTGTCTGGAAGCTTTCAGGAGGCAGAATTCTTGATTTTTGCAGATATCATTGTAGATATTTCACATGAAAAACTCGACCGGCCTTTTCAGTATATCATTCCAGAATCCCTGGAAGATAAGATTCTGATCGGGTCTGCCGTAAAGATACCTTTCGGAAAGGGAAACCGTATTATTCCGGGATATGTCATCGGAATTACGGAGATCCCTTCCTGGGAAGTTGATAAAATGAAAGAGATTCTCTCCGTTGAAGAGAAGAAAATCACACTGGAATCCGAGCTCATCCAGATCGCCTGGTTTATCCGCGAAACCTGCGGGGAAACGATGAATCAGGCATTAAAAACCGTTATTCCGGTCAAATCCAAAACAAAAGAAATCGAAAAGGCGGAGATTTCCCTTGCACAGGACTATCAGACACCGGAGAAATGGCAGGAATTGCTGGAACATTATCAGAAAAAACATGCTGCTGTAAGAATACGGTTAGTAGAAGCACTGATGAAACAGACCGTTCTGAATCAGGAATATGTAAAAAATGTACTGAAAATCTCGTCCTCTGTTCTAAAAGAAATGGAAAAGGGTAATATTATTACGGTAAAACGAACCAGAACCTACCGTAACCCCCTCACTTTTCTGGATGATTACCGGACAGATACCGATAAAGATGCGGATGTAAGCCTGAATGAGGGACAGAAACAAATCGTGGAATCCATCTGCTCTGATTCTTCCATGGTGCATCTGATTCACGGAATTACCGGAAGCGGGAAGACACGGATTTATATGGAGCTGATCCGCCGGACTCTTTTGGAAGGAAAACAGGCAATTATCATGATTCCTGAAATTTCCCTGACTTACCAGACGGTAAAACGTTTTTTTGACGTGTTTGGGGATCGGGTTTCTATCATTCATTCCAGACTTTCGCCCGGAGAACGTTACGATCAGTTAGAACGTGCCAGACATGGAGATATTGATATTATGATTGGGCCTCGTTCTGCCGTGTTCACACCATTTTCAAATATTGGTGTTATTATAATAGATGAAGAGCATGAAAGTTCTTATAAAAGTGAAACCATTCCGAAATATCATGCACGCGAAACCGCGATTTTCCGGGCAGGGCTGCATCATGCCAGAGTCATTCTCGGCTCTGCAACTCCTTCAGTGGAATCTTACTACAAGGCATTGCATGGGGAATACCGGCTTCATACCCTGTCCTTCCGTGCAAGTGGTGCTGTTGCACAGGTATCCGTCGCCGACTTAAGGGCGGAACTGGAAGCCGGAAATAAAAGCATTTTCAGCCGCCGGCTGGCTTCTCTGATCGAAGATCGCCTTGCAAAAAAAGAACAGATTATGCTGTTTCTCAACCGGCGCGGCTATGCCGGCTTTGTAAACTGCAGAAAATGCGGGGAAGTCTTACAATGCCCACATTGTGATATCAGTCTGACTTACCATAGCGGTGAGCGCCTGGCCTGTCATTACTGCGGTTATACGACAAGGATGCCACAGTTATGTCCGTCATGCCACTCCAGATATATTGCTCCATTCGGAACGGGAACGGAAAAAGTAGAAGCACTGGTGCATAAGCAATTCCCATCGGCAAGAGTTCTGCGCATGGATGCTGATACCACTGCGGCGAAAGGAAGCCATGAGCGGATACTTTCGCAGTTTGCCGCTCATCAGGCAGATATCCTGATCGGCACGCAGATGATTGTAAAAGGACATGATTTTCCGCTGGTAACACTGGTTGGAATCATTGCGGCTGATTTATCCCTTTATGCACAGGATTACCGGGCATCAGAACGTACTTTCCAGCTTCTGACACAGGCAATCGGCAGGGCAGGGCGCAAAAGCGACCATGGTGAAGCAGTGATTCAGACCTATCATCCGGAAAATTACAGCATAGTAGCTGCATCCAGACAGGATTATAAAGAATTTTATAATCAAGAGATTCTTTACCGGACAATGTCAGGATATCCTCCTGTTATGCAGATTATGGCAATCCTGATTACTTCGGATCAGCTAGAAGATGGCAGGGCCGCCGGAGAATGGTTAAAAACAGAACTCGAACATATGCAGGACGCGGACTGTCATGTGATCGGCCCGGTGGATGCCGGCATTTTCAAATTAAAAGATCGCTACCGGACAGTGCTTTATCTCAAACATTCCAATATCCATGCACTGACCGGCATAAAAAACAAACTGGAATTAAAATTAAAAACATGTAAAACAGCAGAACATACGGATATTTACTTTGATCTGAATCCAATGACCGGATATTAATTGTCTGCTGGAAGAAAGGAAAAAGAATGGCATTAAGAAATATTAGAATTATGGGTGATGATATATTAACAAAGGTCTGCAGACCGGTTAAAGAGAACACACCGAAAATACAGCAGTTAATTGATGATATGTTTGATACCATGTATGATGCCTGCGGTGTAGGACTTGCCGCACCACAGGTAGGCATTTTAAAACGTATCGTAGTGATTGATACGGATGACCAGCCAATCGTGCTAATCAACCCCGAAATCATTGAAACTTCCGGCGAACAGACCGGGGAAGAAGGATGTCTGAGCCTTCCTGGAAAATCAGGTGTTGTGACCAGACCAAATTATGTCAAAGTAAAAGCGCTGGATCGTGATTTTGATGAAATCATCGTAGAGGGAGAAGAACTCCTCGCCAGAGCATTATGCCATGAATGTGAGCATCTGGATGGACATATGTATGTAGAAAAAGTAGAAGGAGAACTTCATGACAGTCCGGAGCCGGAAGAAATGGAGGAATAAGATGAAAGTAGTTTTTATGGGGACTCCCGATTTTGCTGCCGGTATTCTGGAAAGTATCATAAATGCAGGACATCAGGTTGTTCTGGTAGTAACCCAGTGTGACAAGCGAAAAGGACGCGGGCAGGAAATGATGTTTCCGCCGGTCAAGCAGATGGCACTGGCACATGACATTCCGGTATACCAGCCGGTAAAAATCCGTGAACCGGAATGTCTGGAACCGTTAAAGGCAGTTTTCCCGGACATTATCATTGTTGCCGCTTACGGACAGATTCTTCCGGAGTCCATCTTAAAGCTTGCACCGCTTGGCTGTGTCAATGTCCACGCATCACTGCTTCCGAAATACCGCGGGGCAGCCCCGATCCAGTGGTCAATTATTGACGGTGAAAAGCAGACCGGTGTAACAACGATGATGATGGATATCGGACTGGACACCGGTGATATGATTGAAAAAGCGGTGGTCGATATTACAGAAGACGATACTGCCGGCTCTCTCCACGATAAACTGATGGAAGCCGGATGCAGCCTGATTCTTTCCACGATGGAAAAACTAGAAAACCATACGGCAGTCCTTACCCCACAGAATGACAGTGAAAGCTGCTATGCAAAAATGTTAAAAAAAGAACTTGGAAATATTGATTTTAACCGTCCAGCCGAAGAAATCGAACGACTTATACGCGGACTGAATCCGTGGCCGAGTGCCTATACCAGATATCACGGAAAGACCTTGAAAATCTGGAAAGCCCGTGTAAAAGAAGGCAATACTTCCTGTAAACCGGGTGAAATCACAGAGGTTGCAAAAGATACCTTCTGTATACAGACAGGAAAACATCTTTTGGAAGTAGAAGAGTTACAGCTTGAAGGAAAAAAACGTATGGAAACAAAGGCTTTTCTTTCCGGTGTCAAACTGAAAGCCGGAGAAAAATTAGGAACTGATTCACAGGATTTATCAGGAAAGTGAGGTTAATACTATGGATGTAACCTATATTCTGGTTCTGGTTGCAGCTCTGTTTTCTATCTGGGCTTCCATCAGAGTCAACACCACTTATAACAAATACGAAAAAGTAAGAAGCATGTCCGGTCTGACCGGTGCAATGGCTGCAGAACGTATCCTGCACAGCCAGGGAATCTATGATGTACGCGTTGAACATGTTTCAGGCAAATTAACAGATCATTACGATCCTTCTGCAAAAGTATTGAGATTATCCGATTCCACTTACGGAAGCAGTTCCGTTGCTGCAGTCGGTGTTGCTGCCCATGAATGTGGACATGCCGTCCAGCATGCCCGCGGATATGCTCCCCTGCAGATAAGGGGTGCGCTTGTGCCGGTTGCAAATCTTGGTTCTAATGCCGGCATTTTATTATTCATGGTTGGCCTGTTTTTTTCTTCTGCACTAGGAGATACCCTGCTAATGCTCGGCATCATTTTATTCAGTGCTGCTGTTTTATTTCAGTTAGTTACACTCCCGGTTGAATTCGATGCTTCCGCGCGTGCCATAAAACTGCTGGAATCCAATGGAATCCTCGGACAGACGGAATTAAGAGGCACAAAAAAAGTACTTGGTGCTGCAGCACTGACCTATGTCGCTGGAGCCGCAACCGCAATTATACAGCTTGCAAGACTTATTCTGATTGCCGGAGGTCGGGATCGTGACTAATATTGTAAACACAAGAGAAATTATTCTGGATATCCTGCTGGAAATTACCGGCAGGCAGGCACTGTCCCACCAGGTTCTGAAACAGGCACTGGAAAAATACCAGTACCTGGAAAAACGTGACCGTTCCTTTATTACCATCGTAACAGAAGGAACACTGGAAAATCTGATCCAGATTGACTATATTCTGAATCAATACTCAAAAGTAAAAACAAAGAAAATGAAACCGGTTATTCTGAATATTCTGCGGATGTCAGTCTACCAGATCCGTTTTATGAATAGCATACCGGATTCCGCCGTATGCAATGAAGCCGTAAAACTGGCATCCAAAAGAGGATTTTACCAGTTAAAGGGCTTCGTAAACGGAATATTGCGCAATATCGTCCGAAATAAGGATAATCCTGACTTTCCAGACGCATCAGAAGATCTGGTAAAACACCTGTCCATTGTCTATTCCATGCCGGAATGGATTGTGGAGCAGTGGATTTACCAGTATGGGGCAGAATCTGCTTCCCGTATGATAAAAAGTACCTTAGACAACGATAATGCCATTTCCATCCGTTGCAATCTCAGCAGAACTTCCGTAGAAGAGTGCAAAAAGCTTCTGGAAGAAGAAGGTGTTACTGTAAAAAATAATCCATATCTGGAAGAAGCATTGTTTATTTCCGGAATGGATTATCTCGGTGCTTTGAAAAGTTTCCAGGACGGACTCTTTATGGTTCAGGATCCGAGTTCCATGCTTGTGGCAAAGATAGCCGCACCACAGAAAAATGATTACTGTATCGATGTCTGTGCTGCACCGGGCGGAAAATCCCTGCATATCGCAGATCTGCTCTGCAGCACCGGAATGGTGGAAGCAAGGGATGTATCGGATTACAAAGTATCTCTGATTCAGTCCAATATTGCAAGAAGCGGTTTTACGAATATCCGCGCTGTTGTAAAAGACGGTTTTCAGGGAGATGCGGAAAATGAAAATATTGCTGATCTTGTCATTGCCGATCTTCCATGTTCCGGCCTCGGAGTTCTTGGTAAAAAGAGCGATATTAAATATCACATGACACCGGAAAAGCAGAAGGAGTTAATCAAAGTACAACGCTGTCTGCTTGAAAATGCCGTAAAACTGGTACGTCCCGGCGGAACATTTGTTTTCAGCACCTGTACCACAAACCGGGAAGAAAATTATGAAAATTATAAATGGCTTTCTGATAATTTTCCATTAAAAGCACTGGATATTTCTGGATTAATTCCAGAAGAATTATCTTCGGATACTGCAAAAAACGGATATCTCCAGCTGCTTCCCGGGATAAATCCAACGGATGGATTCTTTATCAGCAAATTTCAAAAAACAGTTTAAACTTATTTTACAAAGTAGAACTTTTATGCTATACTAAACAGGATATAGTATAAGCTACATAAGCAAAGGCAGAATATGATGACAGAAAAAATTGATATAAAGTCACTTAGTTATACAGAATTAGAAACATTTATTACCGAGCTGGGCGGTCAGAAATTTCGCACCGGTCAGGTCTTTGGATGGCTTCATCAGAAACATGTAACTTCTTTCGATGAGATGAGTAATCTGTCAAAGAATTTCAGGGAAAAGCTGGAGCAGACCTGCAGCATTGTGAATCTGAAACCGGTAAAGATACTTACTTCCCAAATTGACGATACGCAGAAATACCTTTTTGAACTTGCGGACGGAAATATCATCGAGAGTGTATTGATGAAATACCATCATGGAAATTCCGTATGTATTTCCACCCAGGTCGGCTGCCGTATGGGTTGCCGCTTCTGTGCATCGACGCTCGACGGACTCGAACGCAATCTCAGTCCATCTGAAATGCTCGATGAGATTTATCGCATTGAACAGAGTTCTGGCGAGAAAGTGTCGAATATTGTCCTGATGGGAAGCGGTGAGCCACTGGATAATTATGATAATGTATTAAAATTTATCGGTCTGATTACCGATGAACGCGGTACAAATATAAGCAACCGGAACATTACATTATCCACGTGTGGGCTTGTTCCGCAGATTTACCGGCTTGCAGAGGAAAAGCTCGGACTTACCCTTGCGATTTCCCTGCACGCATCCGATGATGAAACAAGACGGACATTAATGCCGATCGCGAATAAATACACCATTTCAGAGATTCTGGAAGCCTGCAGACATTATTTTGACCGGACGGGCAGACGTATCTCTTTTGAATACAGCCTTGTTGCCGGGGTAAATGATACTGCAGCGGAAGCAAAAAAACTTGCGGCTTTATTGAATGGAATGAATTGTCATGTTAATCTGATTCCTGTTAATCCGATCAAAGAAAGAACATTTAAACGTTCCGACCGGGAAGCGGTAGAACGTTTCCGGGATTTTCTGACCGGGAAGGGAATCAATGCAACTATCCGCAGGGAGATGGGCAGCGATATCAACGGCGCATGCGGCCAGCTGCGAAAAAGTTATACGGAATCCATAGTTACAAAGGAGGGAGACACATGAAGGCTTTTGGAATTACAGATATAGGGAGAACAAGAAAAAATAATCAGGATTATCTATATATCAGTGAGAAACCACTTGGGAATCTTCCAAACGTATATATTGTTGCAGATGGCATGGGTGGTCATAAAGCCGGTGAAGTTGCTTCCAAAAGTGCTGTGGAAACAATTATAACTTCTATTACATCAACAGAACTGAAAGATCCGGTTTCCATTATCCAGGAAGCGGTGACAACCGCCAATAACGAGATTTTCTATATGTCAAAGGATCATCCGGAATTTGAGGGAATGGGAACAACACTTGTGATTACAACCATCTGCCGGCATGATTTTTATGTTGCAAACATTGGGGATTCAAGGCTTTATCTGATTAACGATGATATCCACCAGATTACCAGGGATCATTCCTATGTGGAGGAAATGGTCAGCCGGGGCGAAATTGATAAGGACAGTGCCAGAACACATGAGAAGAAGAATGTAATTACCCGGGCAGTAGGTGTTGAAACAGGTACATTTGCCGATTATTTCCAGGTAAAATACAAAGAAGGCGATAAAATCCTGATGTGTTCCGACGGACTTTCCAATATGATTACAGATGAGGATTTAAAAAGAATCGTAAAAAAGAATATACCGGTAGAGGAAATTGTAAACGAACTTGTATATACTGCAAATCATAATGGCGGAGCGGATAATATTACTGCAATAGTTGTAGAATTATAATAAGTATAGTAGAGAGGTTGAAAGAATGATTAGAAAAGGTATGTTTATTGGAGACCGATATGAAATAGTGGATAAAGTCGGTTCCGGAGGAATGTCCGATGTCTACAAGGCATTGGATCACAAACTAAACAGATATGTGGCAATCAAGGTACTGAAACCGGAATTCAGCGAAGACAAGACATTTGTTTCCAAATTCAAGGTGGAAGCACAGTCTGCCGCAGGTCTTGTACATCCAAATATTGTGAATGTATATGATGTCGGAGAAGACGATACGCTTCATTATATCGTAATGGAATTAATCGATGGCATTACTTTAAAGAAATACATAGAAAAGAAAGGACCTCTTCCGGTAAAAGAAGCGGTAAGCATTGCCATACAGGTTTCACAGGGAATCGAAGCTGCGCATAACAATAATATTATCCACAGGGATATCAAGCCACAGAATATCATGATTTCCAGGGAAGGAAAAGTGAAGGTAACAGATTTCGGTATTGCCCGGGCAGCAAGTTCCAACACGATCAATTCCAATGCGATGGGATCTGTGCATTACATTTCACCGGAACAGGCAAGGGGCGGATATATCGATGAAAAGAGTGATATCTATTCCCTCGGTATTACCTTGTATGAACTGATAACAGGAAAAGTTCCTTTTGAAGGGGATTCTACCGTAAGTGTTGCATTGCAGCATATCAACGACGAGATTCCAAGTCCAAAGGAGATTGTTCCTGATTTACCGGTCAGTGTGGAAAAGATCATTCTGAAATGTACACAGAAAAAGCCGGACAGAAGATATGCAAAAGTATCTGCGTTAATTGCAGATTTAAAGCATTCCCTGATTGCTCCGGATGAAGATTTTGTACAGATTACTTCTCCTGCCGTATCAAACAGAACCACTGTAATGATGACGGACGAAGAGGTTTCAAAGATAAGAAATGAAGCAGTACAGTACCCGGAGGAAGAGAATGACGAATACATTCCGGGCGAAGATGATGATGACGAGGGCGAAGAATCCTACGAGGATGATGAAGACGATATCTTTGGCGAAGAAGATGATATTGATTCCGGAAATCCGAAGATGGATAAGGTAATCTTTATCGGTGCCATTGTTTCCGGTGTTGTGTTTATTATTCTTGCAATTATCCTTGCCATTAATACTGCAAACGGATGCGGCGGTTCAAAATCCGATGATGAAAGCACCACAACTGCGGAAGCCGAAAGCATCAAATCCACACAGACAAAAGTTCCAAAAGTTGTTGGAAAGTCTGAAGACGAAGCAGTACAGATGCTTTCCGATGCACATCTTGGCTATAAGATTTCCAGCCAGTACCACAATACCATTCCAAAGGGCGATGTAATCAGCCAGAGTACGGATGAAGGTACCGTTGTGGATAAGAATACCACGATTGAAATCGTTGTCAGCCAGGGTGCAAAGAAGAACACCATGCCGGAGGTAATTGGTCAGGACAAAGACTCCGTAAAGACTCTCTTAGAGGGTGAAGATTATGGTCTTATTGTTACTTTTGAGTATCAGAACAGCACTTCCTATGAAGCAAATAAAGTTATCGGAACAAATCCGGAAGCAAAGACTGATATATACTTCGGAGATTCCGTTGTTGTATATGTAAGCCAGGGATCCGATACTTCTGATTCCGAAGTTCCGAATGTCATTGACATGAGCCAGGAAAAGGCAAAGGCTACCTTAGAGAGCAAAGGATTGTCCATGAAGGTGGAAAATGAGGCTTACAGCGACAGCATTGCAGCTGGAAACATTATTGTACAGGATATCAAGGATGGAAAGAAAGTACCTCGTGGTACAACCATCGGTGTTACTGTCAGCAAGGGTGCTGAGCCGACTACCACACAGGCTCCGACCACCACACAGGCTCCGACCACCACACAGGCTCCGACCACCACGAAAGCTCCGGAAACTACCACAAAACCTGCTGAAACAGAAAAAACAACCTTTACCGCTAATTTCCCTAGCAGAAAAGCCAGTGACTTTGGTGTAAGTGAAGATGTTACAGACGGACAGATTAAAGCTGTATTATCTTATACAAATAAGAATGGAGAAAATGTAACGAAAGACGTTACGGCATCTGCCGGCATTACCACCAGATATTCTACAAACTGGTCACAGAATGCATCGATTGAAGCAAGCGACGTAAAAGCCGGAACAGAGGCAAAGATTACCTACACCCTGACTTATACCGATGCCGAAGGGGAACATGAGGCAACTGCAGTTTCCGAGGCTGTGTTTAATTAATATGAGGGGCAAGATAATAAAAGGCATTGCAGGATTTTATTATGTACAGGTACAGGATAAAGTCTATGAATGCAAAGCAAAAGGAATATTCAGATACAAAAATGAAAAACCTCTTGTCGGTGACAATGTCGAGATAGAGGTATTAAATGAACAGGAAGCAACCGGAACAATTACCCGGATTGAGGAACGTAACAATTCCTTAATCCGTCCGGAGGTTGCAAACATTGATCAGGCGCTGATCGTGTTTGCAGCCAAAAGTCCTGCCCCAAACCTTAATCTGCTGGATCGTTTCCTGGTTATGATGGAAATTCAGGATATACCATGTATTATCGCATTCAGTAAATCCGATCTTGCAGAAGAATATGAAATTGGAAAATTATGTGATATTTACGAAAAAGCCGGTTATACCTGCTTTGCCATAAGTACACTTGAAGATATTAATATTGACAGAATAAAATCTGTTCTTGCAGGAAAAACAACCGCATTTGCCGGACCATCCGGTGTCGGAAAATCGACACTGTTCAACGCACTGGCGGGAGAGATGATCTCCATCGTAAAGGATACACCGGGCATTACGAGAGACCGTATTTATGCGGACATTGCGTGGTTGGATAAAAATTTTACCCTGATTGATACCGGCGGAATCGAGCCGGATTCCGGGGACATCATTCTGTCCCAGATGCGGGAGCAGGCACAGATCGCCATCGACACGGCGGACGTGATTCTGTTTATGGTAGATGTCAAGCAGGGATTGGTGGATGCAGATTCCAAAGTAGCGGATATGCTGCGCCGTTCCCACAAGCCGGTGGTTTTGGTAGTCAACAAAGTAGACAGCTTCCAGAAATACATGGCGGATGTCTATGAGTTTTATAATTTGGGAATCGGTGATCCGTGGCCGATCTCTGCGGCAAACCGGATGGGGATCGGCGATATGCTGGACGAAGTTGTACGTCATTTCCCTGAAGATGCAGAGATGGAAGAGGAGGATGATCGTCCGAAAATTGCGATTGTCGGAAAACCGAATGTCGGCAAATCGTCCATTATTAACCGCTTGATCGGTGAAAACCGGGTGATCGTTTCCAATATTGCAGGTACAACACGGGATGCGGTGGATACCGAGGTAGTGCATAACGGAAAAGAGTACATCTTCATTCATACGGCAGGTCTTCGACGCAAAAATAAAATTAAAGAAGAGCTGGAGCGTTAAATGATCGTCCGCACCGTTAGCGCGGTAGAGCGAGCCG
>OLSL01002740.1_pt1 | contig 13644 bp, 13 predicted proteins | sample 1672511 | NCBI WGS metagenome assembly OLSL01 (sample SAMEA3136694, study PRJEB25190) | human gut metagenome | biome: human gut; feature: human-associated habitat; material: faeces | place: Austria | collected 2013
TGCTTGCGTGCCTGTACGGCGGCGTGACGCTCGGTATCGCCTCGGGACTTTTGTTCCGCGAGGAGACGACGACCGGCGGCTCGGAGCTCGGTGCGTGGATCGTGCGGTCGCACGTTGAACGGCTGTCAATCGGCAACATCTGCCTCGGCATCGACCTGACGATCATCCTGATCTACGCCGCGGTGTTCCACAGCCTCAACAACGCGCTCTACGGCGCGCTCGCGCTCTATATCACGACGAAGGTGCTCGACCTGGTCGTCTACGGCCAGAACACGGCAAAGGTCGCCTACATCATCAGCGACAAGTATGAGGAGATCATGCAGGAGATGCTGCGGCGCGACATGGGCGTCACGCTCCTGAACGGCAAGGGCGGCTACACGGGCGCGGAGCGTCCGCTGCTGTTCTGCGCCATCCGCAAGAAGGAAGCGGTTTCGATCAAGCGCTATATCAAGGAGCTCGACCCCGACGCCTTTTTCATCGTCTGCGACGCGAGCGAGGTGCTCGGTGAGGGCTTTGGCGAATACGACCCGCAGGGCCTCTAAGGATATCAGGATACAAGGAGGAAGCAGGAATGGATCTTACGACGGTGGAGAAGAATCTCAAAGAGCGCGGCTTCAAGGTATCCGCCTTCGCGACGGCGAAGGAAGCGGCGGACTATCTGAACGCGCAGATCGACGGAGAGAGCGTGTCGTTCGGCGGCAGCATGACGCTCTCTCAGATGGGGCTTTTTGAAAGCCTCGGCAAGCACAACAAGATGTTCAGCCACTGGAACGTGCCCGACGGCATGAATGCTGCCGAGGTGCTCAAAAACGCCTCGACGTGCGACAACTACCTGCTCTCGGCCAACGGCCTTGCCGAAACGGGCGAGATCATCAACATCGACGGGACGGGCAACCGTGTGTCCTCGTCGCTCTATGGCCACAAGAGGGTGTGGTTCGTCGTCGGCAGCAACAAGATCGCGCCGACCTATGACGAAGCGCTCTGGCGCGCCCGCAACATTGCTGCACCGAAAAACGCGCAGCGCCTCGGCGTGAAGACGCCGTGTGCCGTGAACGGCGACCGCTTCTACGACTGCAAGAGCCCGCAGCGCATCTGCCGCGGCCTTGTCGTGCTGTGGGAGGCCATCCGCAGCTGCGAGACCGAGGTCGTGCTCGTCGACGAGCCGCTTGGCTACTGAGAAAGAGAGATTTTGCCCAAAAGGAGGGAGCGCCGTGCGCAAAAAGTTCATTCCGCTTTCGCTGGCGCTCTGCCTGACGCTCTCGGGCTGCGGCGGCAACGTCGTGCTTGAGCGTTCCTACAGCGTTTCCACGCCGCACAGCGAGGCCTACTGGGAAAACGAGGGTGCGGACACCCTGCGCGCCGACAGCTATCAGGATGCGGTGAACGCGATCTTGATGCTGGTCGCAAATCACGCGGAGCGCGGCGTGGTGCGCTCGATGTCGCGCAAGGCGAACTGCGGCGACAACGCCAGGGCCGAGGGGTTCTTCGGCACGCTCAAGGCCGAGTTCTTCAACCGGCGGGACTGGTCGAAGGTCGGCGCCGACGACTTCATGGAGCGGCTCGGCGAGTATCTGCGCTGGTACCGCGACGAGAGGATGAAGGCGTTCGCCGACGGAGGCGGGACTTCGTACGACGCCATAGCGGGGCGCAGGAGGAAGGCGGGATTGGCCGTTTAGCGGTCCAGGATTTCGCAGCACTCCCAAAAAGTGCTCCGCGATTTCTTTTGCGACGGGCATTCCAGGAGGCATTGCGCTTGCTGGTACCGTTCCTGCCGATTTAGTCCAGTATTTTGCGCACGTTCTGCGTGTTGAACAGAAACTTGCGTACCTTTACGGATGGCAGACGTTTCTTGATGATAACGATGAAATTGACGACGAAACCATTCTGGAGCTTGTGGTTCTCATGGGGGTTATGCTTGGTGTTGGGACTGCTGCGACGCAGCTTACTCGTTTCGCGGCGGAGGTTGCCATGCCCCATGTCGTAAAGACGGTCGAACGCAAAGCGCTTACGAAAACCGCCTGGTATCCCCTGATGAAAAAGATTCTTGGTGCCATAGGAATCAAGGTGACGAAGAATACGTTCGCAAAAACAGCTGGAAAAGCTGTTCCCGTAATAGGTGGGGTTGTATCGGGAGGAATGACGTACGCATCATTTAAGCCGAGTGCTGAACGACTGCGCAAACACTTGCGCTCATTGCCTGCGTCGGGCATTGCCCCAGACGTAGAAGATGCAGGTAAAGACAGAGTGTCGGAAGCTCTTCTCAAAGCATCCGAGGATATGGGTCGTGCGGCCAATGTGGCGGTCGATGCGGCAAAAGGAGCAGGAACGGTTGCTGCGGAAGGCATGCAGAAAGTTGGTGCGGCGGCTTCTGGAGCGGTGAAGATTGCCGGCGATACCGCCTCCCAGGCAACTCAAACGGTTTCTGATTTTCTCGGATCGTTGCGAAAGAAGAGCTAATGCGTCCATACTCTTGATTTGCTGTCTGAAACGACGAATCGGGGGTTAGCTTCGATGTCATTCTGCTTCTTTTTAATCGTTCGCCATTAGCTTACTTTGCGTATCCCCTAAGACCCTTCATCCTATTCTTGTTTTATAAATCTTGTCGTTTCAGGCGACAAGATTTATACTTTCTTGTCGCCTGAAACGACAAGAAATGGGTGATTGCTATGATCTCACAATTTCATTCCGTTGTGGTCGATAAGCTGGCCGAGTTCTATGACCAGGGAATTCCCGATGTCTTCAAGAGGGATATCTCTCTCGGTGAGGTTCAGAAGCCCGCTCGATCAAACCTTGTTCAGGTCGTCGTCGGAGTGCGTCGCTGCGGCAAGACCTATCGTCTTTATCAGGAAATGCACCGTATTCTTGAATTAGGATATGACTTCGAGTCAATTCTGTATTTCAACTTCGATGACGAACGCCTCAAGCCGTACGACTCTTCGGTTCTCAACGATGTGGTAGAGACGTATTATTCAATGCATCCAGCTTCGAAAACCAACGGAGCGTTTTTCTTTTTCGATGAGATACAGGAAATCCCCGATTGGGGAGCATTCATGCGACGCATGGTGGATACTCAGGTGGCGACGATATACGTCACGGGTTCGTCGTCGAAAATGCTTTCCCTCAACTTAGCCACGGAATTTCGAGGGCGCGCATTGTCGCGGGAGATGTTCCCGATGAGTTTTTCCGAATACGTTAGGTTTCACGGGCATCAAGTCGCTGGCGGCGTTTTGTCGGGTGATAAGGAGGCATCAAGCGCCGAACGCGCTCGATTGAGAAAAGCGTGCGGTTCGTACCTTGAAGGTGGCGGGTTTATCGCGGCTCAAAATCTTAGTCGCGCAGATGCAACGCAGCTTTTGCAGGAATACGCTAACAGAACGGTGAACTACGACATCATCGAGCGCTACGGCATAGGGAATCCCTTGGCGGCATCGCTTTTTCTCTCGCGGTGCATGGCAACATCGGCGCGCGAACTGTCCGTAAACAAGGTTTACAACGAGTTTCGCAGTCGCGGAATTTCGATAGGGCGGGAATCCCTCTCTCGATTGTTGGGATATTACGAAGAGGCGTATCTGCTGTTTTCGGTCAAGAATTATTCAACGGCTCTTGCTGACAATGCGCGTTCCGCGGCAAAAGTGTATGCTGCCGATCCGGCTTTGTTCGCTTCGTTTTCGCCTTCGTCTTCGGTCGATTCTGGCCAAAGGCTAGAAACGGCGGTATTCGATCGCCTGAGACGTGTATCTCCCTCGATGCGCCAAGGGGCTATTTCTCGTTGTCTATTTGAAGACGGCGGAAAAAGGCATGAAATAGATTTCGTGGTGGGGGATGCATTGCTGCTCGAGCCCCTTCATCTTATCCAGGTGTCCGTATCGCTGAATGATCAGAAAACGAAGAAGCGCGAAGTGGCTGCTCTTGTGGCGGGCACGAGGAAGCTTCATGCTCAAGATGCGGTTATTGTGACATCTGACGAAGAAGGCGAAATCGAAACGTCCGAGGGCGTTATCAAAATCGTTCCGGCATGGAAGTGGCTTCTGGGCTAGGGAAGAGGAAGGATTCCATCGAAAGAGTTATCAAAGCGACGCGTCAATCATTGTTGTCGCAGAGAATAGCGTAACGCATGCTATTGTGGTGACGATGATGGCGCAAATCACGAGTATTGGTCGAATGGAGTCGGGTGGCACCCCGTTCGTGATTCCCGTCACCCAAAACATGATTGCGAAGATCGCTTTCATACGGTCGTCTCCCCACGGTGTGCCGTGCTCGCTGATTATATAATTTCGTCACGTTTTGCTTCGGCGCGGATTCACCTAGAACCAAGAATTCACTGCTATGTGGATTCGACTTGTCAGACATGTGAGCAAGGGGATTCGATTGAGCGGATGGTCGATGCAGTCGTACTAAGCCTGAGAATTCGCCCGATGAATGAGCTCACCGCCCCTGAACGCGAATGCTATGCAGCAGCAAGCAACCTTGGAAGGAAAGACAAGCATGTTCGTTACATTTGACGACAGGGTGGACTCGGCGTTGCATGCAATTCGCAGCGCTTTTGCCGGCCTGCATGGGAAAGACGCCCTCCAGTATCTCGTCAAAGCGGTTCTTCTGGCCGCATTTCTGACGCTTGCCGGCATCTGCGCCACGAGTTTACCCTGGTTCGCCTTCCCTCCGATGTTTCTTATATATGCCCTGGTTGCTACTATGGGCGCTCTGTATTACGTGATGATCAGACGCGTTCACAGGCAGGATATGTTTTCCGAAGGTGGCGAGCTTTCGAGATACAACAGGAAATGGCTGATTTGGTTCGTCGCCCTTTTCGTGTTCTCGCTGTTTTCGGCGTTTTTCTTCGTCTTGGGCGCTCCTCGCTGGGATGGTCTTATCTGGGTCCTGATCTGGGCGGCCGTTCCCTTGTATTATCTGGCGTTTCATGTAGCCGACAGGATAGCCAAGAAGGAATTTCGTTCCCAATATCGCAAGGCGAAGGCAATGAAATGGAGCAGCGGACTTGTTCTGTTCGTGCTATGCCTGGTCTATGCGGTGCTGTCCGTGCAAAGCTCGGTGGATGCCCAGTTCGACGCATTGGACGTCCTCCGTCATCCGTATATGCCTTTCGCGGATGCGCCTTCGGCGTTTCTGAGCGAGGTGGATAAGCTGTCGGCGCTTATGAACAATCTGACGAATTACGGTTTAGTTCAGATAGCGAAGACCTCATTTTTCGCGGCGTTTGCGGTGAAGTTCGCCTTGGCTCTTTCGGTGTTCTTGGGCGTGGTGAGTCAGTTTGCTTTTTGCCTGCTTTCCTGGCAGGAAATGAAGGGCGAGTTTCGGCTTCTTCCTGTTAGGGAAGACGTCGATGTTTTCGCCGAGGGCAAGACTCGGTTGCGCACCGAGGAGCGCCAGGGCGAACGCCCATATCTTCTGAGATACTTCGTGGCAATTGGACTGCTATCGATCGCGTCGTTTTTCGTGTTCTGGCTGCTTGAAGATACAACGTCGAAAGCTCGGGAGACCGAGGAATACACGGCGGCGGACGCCTTCGTCAAAGAAAGCACGGACAATATTGTCGCTGTCCTGGAAGGCGCAATCGAAGAGCATAAGGAAGAGCGCGATATCAACGAGAGGTATCGGCAGAGATTCTCTGAGCTAATCGAGGAAAGAAAGCAAACGCTCGACCCACTGATTAACGAGTACTACGACCAGTGTTCGCTTCACGTGGATTCGTACCTCAGCTGGAGCGAGGGTGTTTTCGGCGGCATTGCAGGATATCTGGGCGGCTTTGGCGAAGGTAGGGCGGTCGAGAATTTCAAAGCGAAGGTTGCGGGTCCTGTCGATAAGGCGGAGCTGGAGCGAGCGTATGCGGACTATGTCGACGTCATGACGCAGACGATGTCCGAGTACTGGATTGAAATCAACGACGGCGGGTCCGATTCTCCTATGGGGGTGTCTTCTGCGGGGGATTATATGAAAGAGCTCGCGCGGGAGAAGGGGCGGCTTGAGCTTTGGAAGCCGCTTGATGAGAGCCCAATGAACGAAAACACCAGGAAAGCCCTGCTTGGCACCGGTGGAGACACAAGCGAAGAAACGCGCAAGGCCGAAGTTTCTGCCCTTGTTGATCTGGCACGAAGCGATACCTTTGCATTGCTGGAGGAGTTCGAGCGTATCTGCTCGGGCGACATCGGCGGGCGCATTGCCGGCTTGAGCGACGGTACGGCAGGGAAGTAGGAGACGGTTGGGCCGCTTAGGGTGAAAGGTTCTGCAATGAAGACTCTCGGTAACATCATCTGGATCGTGCTCGGTGGTATCTGGACGGCTTTGTGGTGGCTGCTTGTCGGCTGTGTGTTCTATATCACCATCATAGGAATCCCTCTTGGTTGTCAGGCATTCAAGATGGCCAGCTTGACGCTGGCTCCTTTCGGTAAGACCGTTGAATACGGAGGCGGTGCGCCATCTTTGATTGCAAATGTCGTCTGGCTGATTTTTGCCGGCATCCCTATGGCGATTGCCTATGTTCTGGCCGGCGTTGCGTGCTGCATTACCATCGTCGCCATCCCCTTCGGATTGCAGAGCTTCAAGATGGCGAAACTTTCGCTCATGCCGTTCGGTGCCGTGGTTTCTTAAGGTATAGGATGCGATGCGCTTTGGATGCTCGGAAGCTTTGGGTGTTTGGCTGTTTCCCTTGAGGTCTTGGTTTTCCAATGCCCGAGTACTTCTCATTATTCAGGTGTCTCGAAGCCGGGCTTTTGGACGTTTGGGCGATAAAAATGCACCTGGCGGCATCTTCAGACTCGCATATTGCGCGAAACGTATCAACAGCAGAGCTAGATTCCCGAAGATAGCCGCCATTAATGCCCATATTTCCAAATAATGAGTAATATCTGCCTTCCGAAACGATCGGCATGTCGTAGAAGCGCTCGATTCGGGTACGTTTCGTGATTTTTGCGATAACGGAGGCGTCTTCTCGTGCGTTTTGGCGCTTTTGGAGAGGCTGCGTGGGTCGGAGAGCGTTTTCGGGCGCGAGGTTCGTGTTTGCGCAAGTGGATTTGCGCAAAAGCTGCGAAGCGTGTGGCCGAGCGGTTTTTACGAGGGCCTGCGAAGTACTCGTGCGTAGATGATTTGTGTGCGCTTGTGGCGCGTCTGCCGCGGCGATCGGAGCGCATCTGCTTGCGGCATGCGGCCCGAGACTCGTCGCACGTCCGTTCTTTTTTCTTGCATTCGCAAAAACACGTCGTATAATAGCGAAGTTTCTATATTTCACATGCTTGCGTGACTTTCCCACCGCGAGTGGCCACTGAAAAAAGGCTGCGGGGGAGGGGGTGACCGCAGGCAGAGGTTTAACGAATGGAGATTGCAATGGCGAAAGTCAGCATCAAGTCCCTGCTCGACGCAGGCGCACACTTCGGTCATCAGACCCGTCGCTGGAACCCCAAGATGAAGCCGTACATCTTCGGCAACCGTGGCGACATCTACATCATCGATCTCAAGAAGACCCTCATCGGTCTTGACCAGTCCTACACCTTCGTTGAGAACGTCGCCAAGAAGGGCGGCACCGTTCTCTTCGTCGGCACCAAGAAGCAGGCTCAGGAAGCCATCGCTGCTCAGGCCGACCGTTGCGGTATGCCCTATGTTAACTCTCGTTGGCTCGGCGGCATGCTCACCAACTTCGTCACCATCCGCTCTCGCGTCGCTCGCATGGAAGAGCTCGAGGCCATGGAGGCTGACGGACGCATGGACGTTCTGCCCAAGAAGGAGCAGGTCCTGCTGAAGAAGGAGCTCTCCAAGCTGCAGCTCAACCTCAACGGCATCCGCAACATGAAGACCGTCCCCGACGCCATCTTCGTTGTTGACACGAACCGCGAGCAGCTCGCTATCCACGAGGCCAAGCGTCTTGGTATCCCCGTGGTCGGCACCCTTGACACCAACTGCGACCCCGACGACGTCGAGTACGGCATCCCCGCAAACGACGACGCCATCCGCTCCGTTGACCTGCTTTGCACCTTCGTTGCTGACGCTGTGATCGCTGCTACCGGCGCTCCCGTCATCGAAGAGCAGATGGTCGCAGAGGCCGAGGCCGCCGAGGCTGCTGAGGCAGCAGAGGCTCCTGCCGCTGAATAGTTCGTTTACTCCGCACGAATAGGCACGGGCTCCGAGGCGGTTCCGCGAATTTCATCGTTCGCGAGTAGCATCCTCGTCGAGGAGCCCTCTTTTCTAGAAAGGAACATTTCCATGGCTAACATTACCGCTGCTATGGTCAAGGAACTCCGCGAAATGACCGGCGCCGGCATGATGGAGTGCAAGAAGGCCCTCGTCGAGGCCGACGGCGATATGGACAAGGCCGTCGACGTTCTGCGCACCCGCGGTCTTGCCGCTGTTGCCAAGAAGGCCGGCCGTGCCACCAACGAAGGCACCGTCATGGCTCTCGTTTCCGAGGACGCAACCACCGGCGCTGTCGTCGAGCTCAACTGCGAGACCGACTTCGTTGGCATGAACGAGAAGTTCAAGGCTTACGCCGAGAAGGTCGCCAAGGCTGCCCTCGCCGCCAAGCCTGCCGACATGGACGCGCTCAAGGCTGCCGAGATCGACGGCGAGACCGTCGAGGCCGTCGTTACCGACTGCATCCATGTTATGGGCGAGAACACCCAGCTCGCTCGCTTTGCTGTCGTTGAGGCTGGCGCTGTTTCTTCCTACATCCACATGGGCGGCAAGATCGGCGTTCTGGTTTCCTTCGACGTCGAGGGCGTAGACACCGCTTCCGACGAGTTCAAGCAGTACGGCCGCGACGTCGCCATGCAGGTTGCTGCTGTTGCTCCGATCGCTGCCAACCGCGACCAGGTCGATCCTGCCGTCGTCGAGCACGAGATGAGCATCTATAAGGCTCAGGCTGCAGAGTCCGGCAAGCCCGAGGCTATCCAGGAGAAGATGGCCACCGGTCGTCTGGAGAAGTTCTACAAGGAGCAGTGCCTCACCGAGCAGGCGTTCGTCAAGAACCCCGACCAGACCATCGCTCAGTACACCGACGAGGTTGCCAAGAAGCTTGGCGGTTCCATCAAGGTTGTCGACTTCAAGCGCTTCGCTTTGGGCGAATAACTTCTGTTTTACAGCATGCATGAAAGCGTCGGCGTTATGCCGGCGCTTTTTTTCGTGTTGGGCCGAGCTGCAATCGAGTCGAGCTGCAGCCAAGAGGCTGCTATTGAAGGACTGCGATTGAATCGAGCGACTATGGTTTTACCGCAAGGCTTGCTGCTTCGGTATTCAACCTTCTTGTGCTTTTTGAGAGAATGAACTGATGTATCAACACGGATGCTTGGTCCGCTCGGTCGAGCTGAGCTCCGAAGTGCACGAACCGCACGTCTGCTATTTTCGAAAGACGCGATCGATTGCGTCTCTTGCGATAGAAGGGGAAGTCATTATGGCGAAAGAGATGATCGTCGTCGAAGGCGGCACGCCGCTCATCGGCGAAGTGAAGGTTTCCGGCGCTAAGAACTCCGCGCTTAAGCTGATCGCCGCCTCTATTCTCGGAGGCGGAGAAAGCGTCATCCACAATGTTCCTCTCATTTCCGACATTACCATCATGTCGAAGGTTCTTGAGACATTAGGCGCGCGCGTATCGCGCGACGGCCATACGCTTGTCATAGATACGGCATCGGTTGATACCTGGGAAACGCCGTATGAACTCGTATCCAAAATGCGAGCTTCTATTTCTGTCCTTGGCCCGCTTGTGGCCCGCTTCGGCGAAGCTCGTGTTGCTATGCCGGGCGGCTGCAATCTGGGAGCCCGTAAGATTGACATGCACATGGTCGGCATGGAGGCGCTCGGGGTTCACTTCGAGACGGATCACGGCTACATCAAGGCAACCACTCCCAACGGTCTGCACGGCGCCTATATCGCGCTCGATTTTCCAAGCGTCGGAGCTACGGAAAACACCATGATGTGCGCGGTCACGGCCGAAGGCGAAACGGTGATTGAAAACGCTGCTCGCGAACCCGAGATTGAAGACCTTGCCGATATGCTCAACGCCATGGGGGCCCGGGTGAGTGGCGCCGGCTCGCCCACAATCGTCGTCGAAGGCGTTCCGCTGTCTTCGCTGCACCCGTGCGAGCACACGACGGTTGGAGACCGCATAGAGGCGGGCACGTTTTTGGTAGGCGGCGCTATGATGGGCGGTCCTGTTACTGTGCGCGGCATCGAGCCGGGTTTTTTGCGCATGGCCCTCATGAAGCTTCATGCCATGGGCTGCGAAATCGATTTGGGAGACGACTACATCACGGTCTTTCGCACCGCCGCGTTGCGCGGAATCGACATCCAGACGCTTCCTCATCCTGGGTTTCCTACCGACCTGCAGGCTCAGTTTATGCTCCTTGCCGCGGTTGCACAGGGCAATTCGGTCATTACGGAGAACGTGTTCGAGAATCGTTTCATGTTCGCCGACGAAATCGGTCGTATGGGCGCCCAGGTCACCATCGAGGATCATCATGCGCTTGTTGAGGGCGTGAGCTCTCTTCAGGGGACCGACGTCAAGGCGACCGACCTTCGTTGCGGCGCGGCTCTGGTGCTTGCGGGCATTTTTGCCGAAGGGATGACGCGTGTGCATAAGATTCACCATATTGACCGCGGTTACGAAGACTATGTCGGAAAGCTTTCGTCTCTTGGGGCGAAGCTGCACCGCGAAGCCGACGAAGACATCGACTGGTAGCAAAGGCGGAAGTCTATGGTTACCCGTCGTCCTAGCAGCGCGCAATACAAGAAAACCTCACGCCAGATGAGGCGTGCGACGCTGGGAACGCATGTTGCTCGCGTTCCCAGCCCGTTTCCTTCGGCTCGGAAGGATTTCTCCAATCCGCGTCGTACGCGCAAGGCGGAACGAGGAGAAATCCGTCAGGTTCTGCCGAACACGTCTACGCGCGAGACCCGTCGCGATTACGCCAATCGCATGAGCCAGCAGGCGTTTATCGAGCGCGCCATAGCATCGGGGAGGCGTCGAAAGATTGCACTCTTCACCGTGTTGGCCATTGCCGCTTTGGCTATAGCGGGGATTGCCGCCGGTTTCGTGTTCGTAAGCGGAATTAATGCCAGAATGCAGATATCCGATGCCGCTTTGACGTCTGCGTTAGCTGATGCGCCAGAAGAGGGGGCAATCTACACGCTCCTTTCTGCTTCGTTTGATGATGGCGATTCGGGGTCGGGCCCCGATGTCGCTCTGCTGGTGCGTACCGACCCCGATCAGGCGTCGGCGTCCATCGCCGTCATTCCGGGCAATGTGCGCACGAAGCTTTCGGACGGTGAGACGCATCGTCTTGGCGACGCGCAGTCCGTGGGCGGAGATGCCGAGGTGGTCACGGCTGTCGAAGAGCTTTCGGGCGTTCAGGTTTCTCACTACGTGAAAACGGACGCGTCTAGTTTCGTCTCGCTTGTCAATGCGCTTGGAGGCATACAGGTCGATGTTCCTGAGACCGCGAATGACCCCGATGCTGGGTCTTCCGCCATTGCTTCGGGTCCTCAGCTTTTGAATGGAGAGCAGGCGTTGTATTTCTGCCGTGCGAACGACTTCGCCTCTCTTGCCGAGCAGCAGCGAGGGGCCAATGACGCTCTTGTAGCGCAGGCGCTTTTCGAACGTTTTGTCGGCATGGGCAAGATGACTTTCTATATGAACATGGACGAGTGCGCAGGCTTGGTTCAGTCCGACCTCGACCTGAAAGGCGCGTTCGCCCTTCTCTCGTCGCTGCGCGATATTGCGCCGGGTTCTATCATGGTCGGCGCCATGCCTACATACACGTCCGAAATCAACGGCGTCAGCTACCAGGTTCCTATCGCCGATGAGTGGAGTGCGATGATGGAACGTATGCAGCAGGGTCAGGCGTTGCAGCAAGACAAGCAAGACCTTCTCAGCTCTGTCGACCCCGCTTCGTTCTCCATCACGGTCAACAACGGCGGCGGTGTTGAGGGTGCCGCTCTCGATGCTTCCGAGCTTCTGAAAAACGCCGGGTTCAACGTCACGGAAGTCGGCAATGCGGCCCAGGCGGTCTACGACAGTACGCTCGTCGTGTATCAGAAAGAAGATGACGAAGCGAAGGCCGAAGCACTTGTTGCGACCCTTGGGACGGGTCGTGCCGTTTACGATGCGATCAACTATTCGTTTGAAACCGATATTCTGGTTGTTGTGGGCAAGGATTGGCAAAGCATCCTTGATGCCAAGGGGTCGACGGCCTCAACGGGCGATTCGTCGAATTCTACGGATCAGTCTTACGACACGGACACATCGCAGACGAATCTTTCTTCCGATGCGTCCTGAGCGGCCCATCGGGCGAATTCGTAAGACGGCTGGTTATTTCGGGGCAGGCCGCGTTTGGTGCGCGGCCTGTTTAGTTTGAAGGATGTAAGGAAAAAAGATGCTCGACAACCTGTATCAGATGCTCGACCCGATTGCCGTGCAGATCGGTCCCCTCCAGATTCGCTGGTACGGTCTTGCCTACGTGGCCGGCTTCATATGCGCATTTCTCATCCTGGGGAACCTCTCCAAGCGCTGGCGCGTGCGCATCAACGAAGATGCGTTTTTCGTGATAGTGTTCAGCGTGATCTTGGGCGTGATCATCGGAGGCAGGGCGGGGTACGTCCTTTTCTACGGAGACGGGTATTACCTGCAGCATCCGGAGAAGATACTCGCATTCAACGAAGGCGGAATGAGCTTTCACGGAGGCTTGATAGGCGTGCTCGTAGGCGGATATATCGCCTCGCGTATCACGCATATACCGTTTTTGACGCTTGCTGACATGGGGGCGGTAGGAGCGGCTATCGGTCTGTTTTTCGGCCGTTGCGCGAATTTCGTCAACGGAGAGCTCTGGGGTGCTCCGACGGACCTGCCGTGGGGCGTCGTGTTTGGTGGCGCGGCAGGCACCATGCCTCGGCATCCGTCCCAGCTCTATGAGGCTTTGCTCGAGGGCGTTGTCATCTTCTGCGTTCTCTTTGCTTTGTCTCGCAAGAATCCGCCTCGTCCTCGCGGCACATTCATTGGGCTATTCCTCGTCATGTACGGCGTTTTCCGCTTTCTTGTCGAGTTCGTCCGCGAGCCCGATGTCCAGCTTGGATACCTGTGGGGAGGCTGGCTCACCATGGGCCAAGTTCTTTCGGTGCCTCTTATCGTCGCCGGTGTCGCTTTGCTGATTTATGCGGTTACAATGAAGCTACCGCAAAAGGGTCTTCCTGAAATGCAACAATAATAGTAACATTTCAGGAAACAAAAAAGATTGCTACAAAGGGGGCAATAATGGATATCAAATTCTTCAAGTGCGAACACTGCGGCAACATCTCTATCAAGGTCGTTGACGCGGGCGTTCCCATGATGTGCTGCGGCGAGAAGATGGTGGAGCTGACCGCAGGTGCTGTCGATGCAGCGCTTGAGAAGCACGTTCCCGCCGTTACCGTTGAAGGTGCCAATGTGCATGTCGTCGTCGGCGAGGTCGAGCATCCCATGACCGAGGAGCACCTCATTCAGTTCGTCGTCCTGGTGACCGATAAGGGCTACCAGGTTGCCCAGCTCACCGCTGCGGACGAGCCCAAGGCGAGCTTCGTGCTTGCCGAAGGCGCCAAGGCGCTCAAGGTGTATGAGTACTGCAATCTGCATGGACTCTGGGTCAAGGAACTCTAAACCGCATGCCGTATCGC
>OLSL01002753.1_pt1 | contig 13598 bp, 13 predicted proteins | sample 1672511 | NCBI WGS metagenome assembly OLSL01 (sample SAMEA3136694, study PRJEB25190) | human gut metagenome | biome: human gut; feature: human-associated habitat; material: faeces | place: Austria | collected 2013
TTGGGCAAGATGCGTGTTACCTATGCCGACCGCTATTGCCGTAAGGATGGCAGCGGCAATGTAGTCGGTAGGGTAGTTATGGCATTCGTGAACCTCACTGATGATGCGTTGGATTTTTGTCGGGAATATGCTGACAGGAAAATCAGTGCCAGCCGCAGCCGCCGGAGATTCACTCCCAAGCTGGCCGCGTACTTCTCCCCCATCTGATAGGCTCCCATGGGCTTGGACAGTAGAAAGCTCAGCAGCATGGCAATCACCACCACCGGCACCATGGTTCGTACATTCTCCCAGCTGGTGCCGGAGAAGCTGCCCCGGGACCAGTTGTGGAGGTTTACAATGTTGGAATCCTCCGCAAAGGTCACCATAAAGTCCGTAATGGCCGAGCAGATATAGCCAATCATCACGCCGCAGACCACCAGGACGCTCATGCGCCCAACCTTCCCGGAAATCGCCAGAATTCCCCCCATGGACAGCCCCGCGCCCACAAAGGCCGCCACAATCATCATCCCCGAGGAGAGGTTCATCCCCACCTTCAGGCTGAGGATCATGGCAATGGCCACCGTGAGCTTGGCCCCGGAGGAAATGCCCAGCACAAACGGCCCCGCAATGGGGTTGGAGAAAAACGTTTGCAGCAGGAATCCCGCCACCGCCAGCGCGCCCCCCAAGACCGCTGCTGCGATCATGCGAGGCATCCGGATGGTCCAGATGATCTGCCCGGCGGTGTTCTCCCGGCTGCGCCCCCGGAGGATGGGCCATAGCTCGTCCATGGGCACCTTGACGCTGCCGATCCGCAGATTCAGTATCAGGAGCACCAAAAGCAGCACCCCCAGAATTCCAAATGCCAATAGATAACGGCGCTTTTCCTGTTGCAGCATAGCCTGTCCTTTCTATGAAAGCCGGTGTAAAAACCTGAGGGACTGTTCCGAATCCCCGGAGATCACGGCGTGGAGGTCAGAGATCATCTCCGCGGTGCCGCTGACCTGCTGGAACATATTCTGCCCGGTACACCAGACGGTTCCGTTCAAAACCGCCTTGCAGTCCTTCATCAGCGGGCTTTTTTCCAGCAGCGCATCCAGCGAAGGAATCTCGCCCTCTACGGTGCTGTTGTAAATCAGAATGTCCGCGTCCTTTGCAGCCGCATAGAACTGCTCGGGGTCCATATTGACGCTGGAGCGGGTGCCCTGATCCCCCAATTCTTCGGCGGAAAAGGCATATTTGCCCCCTGCCAGGTCGATCATCTGGGAGATATAATCGTGGGGCGTGCGCACATTCACATAGCCCGAAGCCGTGAAATAGAAGAACACCACCGTGGGGGCGTCCTCCCCCTGATTTTTGGTCTCTTTCTCCACCGCCTGCACCTGCTGCACGCTTTTCTCGAAAAACTGTTCCGCCGTGTCCAGCTGCCCGGTCAAAAGGCCGTAGAGCTTGATCCACTCCACCCGGCCCAGGGGACTTTCCTCATAGCTGGAGCGCTCCACCAGCACCGGAATGCCCAGCTGCTCCAGCTTTTCCTTTACCTCGGGAGTGTGGGAAATCATGGTGTTCTCCACCGCAAGGCCGCAGCCCTCGTCCAGCACCACCTCATAGTCCGGGGCGCTGTATTTTCCCACAAAGAGGATGTCGTCGGAAATTACCTTCTCCTGAATCTCGGGGATCGTCCAGTTTTCGGCGCTGGTGCTGGTCATGTTCACCCGGTCGATGGCCCCGGCCTGCAAAAACAGATCCATGGCTGAGGAGGAGGCCACATAGAGGTTTTCCAGGGGCTGCTGCAATACCGTCACTTCGCTGCCGATTTCGTCGGGCACCGGCATCCCCTCGGGCACCAGGAGATATTCGTCCCCTCCGATGGTGATCACATCGTAGCCGTCCTCATAGTAGTCCACCTGGAACTCCTTTGCATATTGAAGCTCCAAACTGCCGGTTTTCTCCATGCCGTTCCAGCTGCCGTCCTCGGTGTTTCCGCAGGCGCACAGGCTCAGGAACAGCAGCGCCACTGTAAATAGCTTGATTTTTCTCATGAAGCCGATGTGACGGAAGCGGAATCAAAGGTCAGGGTATAATCAATGAGATAGGGCTGGCTCATGGCCGTGGTGTCCGCCTGAACGGCCACGGGGGTATCAAAGGCGGTGAGGGGAAGCTCGAAGACGGAATTGCCCTCGGTATTCACGGGATCATACTGCACCCCGTCCACCACCATATAGTCATAGTTGGAGCTGCTCCATGCAATGGTCACGGTGAACGCCCCGCCGCTGACCGTGAGCTTTGCCGGGGATTCCACACTGGCCCGGCCGGAACCGCCCGCCAGGGTCACGTCCACAGTATATTCGCCGTCATCCAGCAAAAGATCCGCCGCGCTGGTGCCCCGTGCTTCCAAAAATGCATCCTGGGGCAGAGAATCCGCCCGGAACAGCAGAGTTCGGTCATACCATTTTTCCTTCTTCTTGCTGAATGCCGCGCAGGAAATGCCGGTATCCAGGGCTTCCACCGGCAGGGTATAGCTGCCCATGCCGTCGCCTGCGTCCTCCCGGGGGATATAGTCTTCCTCGCTGGCCGCAGCGGCTTCTTCGGCGGTGCCTGCATAGAGATAGAGGTAGGACTGGCTGGTCATATAGAGCACGGCCTGCATCGTTCCATTCTCCACCCGAAGCTCGCAGCGATCCACCTTAAACATGGAGGAGGAGGACTTCATCTCCACCTCATAGGTGCCGTCCTTCAGCTCCGAAGGGTATACGGGGGTCATGCCCTCCTCTACCACTTCTTCCACCGTGGTCATCTCTCCGGCGCTGGCCACCTGATCCGCTTTGGGCGCGGCGGATTCCTCCGCACTGACCGGTTCCGCAGGGGGCTCCGTCACTTCCGATACAGCTGCCGATGCAGCAGAGGTTGCAGATGCCGTTTCACTGCCGCAGCCGGTCAGCAGGCCCAGCAGCATTCCCGCTGCCAGCAGCAGCGCAATATTCCGATTTTTCATAGTGTCTCTCCTGTTATGCCGAAGGGCCCGAACCCCGCTATGGAATCCGGGCCCCATGTGATTTACTGATTCAGGGCGTCAATGGCCGCCTGTGCGTGCTGCACATAGAGCTTCTGGATATCCTCCAGCTCGCCAAGGCCGCGCACCACGGGAACAACCTCGTAGCCTGCCGCCTCAAAGGTGGACTTCCAGGAATCCGGATCGTCGCCTGCCATATCGTTGTTGGCATGGTCGCCTGCCACCACCATCAGGGGCTCCAGCACCACGCGGTCATAATCGCCAGCCTGCACCAGCTTCAGCACATCGTCCAGAGAAGGGGTGGCTTCCACAGTGCCAACGAAGTAGTTGTCGCAGCCCATGTCGGTGAGGACGGTCTGCATCTTGGAATAAACCTGGTTGGACTCCGCCTCGGTGCCGTGGCCCATGAAGCAGATGGCGGTCTTGCCGTCGTCATACTCCCGGGTGGCGTCCACGATTGCCTGGGCTACCGCCTGAAAATCCTCGTCGGAGGTCAGCAGGGGCGCACCGATGGAAACCTGATCGAAGGCATCGGAATACTGGCCGATTTCCTCCACCAGATCGTTATACTCCAGGCCGTCCATCAGATGGGTGGGCTGTACCACCAGGGTCTTGACGCCGTTGGCCACCGCACGGTCCAGTGCCTCGGTGACGTTGTCGATGGTAACGTTGTCGCGGCGCTTCACATGGTCAATGATGATCTGGCTGGTAAAGCCCCGGCGGACGCTGTAGTCCTGGCAGGCCTCGGCAATGGCACCCTCAATGGCGCCGATGGTCAGTCTGCGGCTGTCGTTATAGCTGGTGCCGAAGCTGACCACCAGCAGCTCCTTCTCCCCGATGTCGTCCTGATTGCGTGTATCGTCCAAGCCAGCATCTCCTGTCTCGTAGTTTTCTTCTTCCTCCTGGGCAGAAGCGGCTTCCTCCTGGACGGAAACGGCCTCCTCCTTGGTGGATTCCTCCGGCGCCGGGGCCGGTGCCTCGGTTGCGGGGGCAGTGGTTTCTGCGGCGCTGACGGAGGTCTGTGCCGGTGCATCCGAGCTTGCGGACTGGCTGCCGCAGCCTGCCATGAGTCCTGCCAACATGGTCAGCGACAGGAGCATTGCGATGGGTTTCTTCATGGGTATGCTTCCTTTCTGTATTTGGCGCTCCGCAGGGGGAGCTGCCGTAGTGTGCGGAATTGAAAAACCGACCGCATTTCTGCGATCGGTATTTTCTGAAAAAGCGCGCACAACTCCCTTGGTGTTGGTGGTACAAAAAGGAAACTTGCACACATTCGTCAGAAAACAGATCCGTGACCCGCAGACCTTGAGATTCTACGCATAGGCAGGTCTCCTGACTTCCTTCCTCGCCACCGCACCCTTCCCGGTTTCCCAGTGTATTGTGCGGCGCTCCGGTACACAGTGACGGCATCGCTCCGGATTCTCACCGGATTCCCTTTTCACCCATTCCAGCGGAGAATTTCTCCGTAATGGACACCTTACACGCTACAAATGTATGTTCTCGTATTCAATTCCTGCTGGAATTATAGCATTCGGGGAAAACGATGTCAATTCTCGTCAACACTCTGCCGATTGACGTGCTGCAAATCCCCGAGTATAATGAAACCTGCCCGGAATTTTTCCGCAAATCGGGATTCCGGAGCCATGAAATGCGGGGGAACATCATGAAACAATTTCGAAGCAGCCATCCCGGGCGGGATCTTCTGTCCGGGATCATCGTTGCACTGGTCTCCATTCCCATCTCCATGGGGTACGCGCAGATTGCGGGACTGCCGGTGGTCTACGGACTCTACGGCTCCCTGCTGCCCATTTTGGCCTTTAGCCTGATTACCACCTCGCCCCAGTTTGTGGTGGGGGTGGACGCCATGCCTGCGGTGATGGTGGGCAGTCTGCTGGCCCAGTTCGGCATCGCCGCAGAATCCGACGCCGCCATGCAGCTGGTGCCGCTGATGTCTGTTCTGACGGCGCTGTGGTTCCTTGTGTTCTTTCTGCTCAAGGCCGGACGGATCGTCAAGTACATCTCCACCCCGGTGATGGGGGGATTCATCTCCGGCGTGGGACTAACGATTATTTTCATGCAGGTGCCAAAGCTGTTCGGCGGCACTGCGGGCACCGGCGAGCTGTTTGCGCTGCTGTCCCACATTGCAGGGCAGCTTCCCTCCTTCCATCTGCTTTCGGCGGTGATGGGCTTCGGCACGTTTGCGATTATTCTGCTCTGCAAAAAGTGGATTCCCAAGGTGCCCATGGCCGTGGTGATGATGGTGGTGGGCGCAGGACTTCAAGCAGTGTTCCATCTGGATCGGTATGGGGTCAAAATGCTGGCCGCCGTGGCCCCGGGACTGCCAAAGCTCATGCTTCCGGGCTTTTCTTACCTGGGCGTTTACGGGAAGGATCTGATTGTGGAATCCCTGAGCATTGCCGCCGTGGTCATGGCCCAAACCCTGCTGGCCTCCGGCAGCTATGCCATGAAATACGGCGACAAGCTGGACAACAATCGGGAACTGCTGGCCTACAGCGCCATGAACCTGGCCAGTGGATTCACCGGCTGCTGCCCCATCAACGGCAGCGTGTCCCGGAGCGGGATTGCCGATTCCTTTGGGTGCCGTTCGCAGCTTATGAGCCTTTCCGCCTTTGCCACCATGCTTCTGGTGCTGCTGGTGGGCACGCCCCTGCTCCGGTACCTGCCGGTGCCCATTTTGACCGGCATTGTGATGACGGCGCTCTGGGGCATTCTGGACTTTTCCATGGCAAAAAAGCTGTGGAAAACCAGCCGGAACGAGCTGTTTATCTTCCTGATTGCATTCCTGGGGGTGCTGATTTTCGGTACGGTCTACGGGGTCATGATCGGCGTTGTGCTGTCGTTCTTCGAGGTGGCCATTTCCGCGGTATCGCCCCCGGCTGCCTGCATGGGCGTGATTCCCGGGCAGGAGGGCTTCTATCCTCTGGAGCGGAACCGGGACGCGCTGGCCCTGCAAAATGCGGTGATCTACCGGTTCAGCGGCAACCTGTTCTTCGCCAACATTGACCGGTTCCAGGCGGACATCGAGGCCGCCATTACCGAAGACACCAAGGCCGTGATCGTGGACGCCCGGGGCATTGGACGCATTGACCTGACGGCGGCAGAACGGCTGGTGCTGCTGAATCAGTCCCTCCGAAGCAAAGGCATCTCCTTCTACCTCACCGAGCACGACGGCTCCCTGAACGATCAGCTGGAGCAGCTGGACGCGGGGGTACTTCTGCGGGAGGGCGCCGTCCGCCGTACCATCGCCCTGGCTCTGGAGGATGCGGAGATTCACCCGCCCTATCCCCTGGTGGGCAGCATCTCCGTGGAAGCCGCCCGCACCAACGCTCAGATGGAGCAGTTGGTGGAATTTGAGTGGCTGTTCGGTTCCGACGCGGAGTCGGTGATGGAGCAGCTGGCCAGCGAAAGCATGGATCAGATTCTGGAGAGCGACAATGCTCTGAACGCCGAGGAGGACGTGCTCCACGGCAAGCATCCCCATGGCAGCTGGCACCGGATGGCCCCGGGAGACGCAGAGCGCTTCCTGGATCATCTGGAGATGCACTTTGAAGAGCAGCTGAAAACCGGCCGCCTCACCGAGGAGGAAATCGCCCGGATGGTGCATCGTGCTGAGCTCCACCGGCAGAAAATCGAGGCCCATCTGGCCGCGCGGAATCCGGAGCTGCTGACCCGGGTGCGGGCTCGGACGGAGCAGCACCGAAAGCACTTTGAGGAGCGAAATCCGGCCGCCTACCACCATCTGCGGAAGCTCCAAGGGAAAGAGCCCCCGGAGGATTCGACGGATTAATACAGCAAACGGTGCACCCGGAGCCCCGGATGCACCGCCTTTTTTTATTTCGTTTTCTCCGTATAATCCCGGCTCCACGCCTGGTTCCGGTAGCCCTCGATTTTCTGCGCCATCTGCTGACAATGGCTCCGCATCGGGCTTTTATAAATTCGCATCACCGGGAAATCCTCCAGGTGCTGCATGCTTTTTCGGCTGATGTGCAAATTCAGAATCAGCTTCTCCACCTCTGCAATCCGGCTCTCATAACCGTATTGCAGGCTGACGTAGACCCCGTAATAGACATTGTACTTGGTCTGCCATTCGCAGGGCCCGGCGGTCACGAATACCTCGATCACATTACTCCAGGGAATCGTATGCACGGGCTGGCCGTCCCATAACAGTGTCAGCTCCTTCGGGGTGATTCCAAAGGACAGAAATCCATTCCAATAGTTTTTTAGCACAATCGCCATGCCGACGCCAATGAGCGAGCAGCTCAAAAAAAGTGACAATGCCAAACTCCATGTGTCGTCTGCCCTAAAGCCGATTACCGCTTCTGCCAACGCAAGACAGCCAACGAATCCGAGGCCAAGCACATTCTGCCACTGGGGATCGGAGTCCGGCTGAAAAACCGCCTCATACTCCCCCTGAACGTTGGCGTTCTTTTGCTTTCTGCCACGTTTCGTCATGTTTCCTTCTCCTCGTACCGTTTCGCCAGCGCCTCACTCCGGTAGCTCTCCAGCCGCAGCAGCATCCGTTGGCAGCGGTTATCATCCGTGTCCTCGTAAATCCGCAGTACCGGGAAGCGCTCCAGGTGGTCGATGCTGTCCTGACTGATATGCAGGTTCAGAATCTGCCGTTTGGCCTTGTCAATCCGGCTTTCAAAGCCGTATTGCAGGCTGACGTACACGCCGTAAGACATCGTTAAGGATTGGAAGCTGCCGCCGGAATGCCGTATTTCGCAGGGACCGCAGACGGAAAAGAGCTCAATGGCGTCATCCCAGGAGATTTCCCGCACGGGCTGGCCGTTCCACAGGATCGTCAGCTGCCACGGCGTGACCCCAAAGGCAAGGGCGCGGTTCCGGCGGTTTACCATAACGTTCTTTCCTTCAAACAGGACGAAAATCACAGCCAGCAGGGCGGTGACGCCCGGCAGAATCGGATCATCCCCCTGAATGCTCCAGATGATAAGGGGAATCAGCGCCGCGATCAGAACGATGCAGCCGCCCCAGAGCTGCCACTGGGGCATTACGTCCGGCTGAAAGATTTCGCCGTAGGAGCCTTGGATGGTGGGTTTCTTTCGTTTCATGCTTTGTCCGTTCCTTTCGGCCCTCGGCGGCGCTGGTTTTTCGGGTGCAGCAGGTCGGCTTCTTTCAGGCGCTGCATGTTCTCCAGTTTTCTCTGCTTTTTTCTCGCCTTTTTCAGTGCGAAATACTGTTCGATCACCGCAACGGGCAGAATGAGCAGCATGATAACGCCCTGCATGATCAGCACAAACGGAATCGTTGTACGCAAAGCCTCTTTTTGCTGCACAATATAGGCATATGCATCCGCTTCTTCCACATAAACCGTGCCGTCAACCTCCATCGAAACAATGAGATTCAGATTGGGAACAGCTCGATCCGGAAGGCACATCACCGTAACGGTTTTCCCCGCCAACGCAAACAGGGATTCGTCATTACAAAGGGGCATTTCGTCCTCCCATACCTTCGGGATATAGTACCCCCGGCCATTGTCCAGAAGCAGATGCCAGCCTTGCCCGTTTAGATGCGAATTCTCTATGCTGCTTTTGAGTCTCCAGCCGCTTTCGTAATAGACATCGGTGCACTGAGCGGTATAGCGGACAAACGTGTCATTGCCCCAATTCTCGATATCCTGCTCAAGCCCGTTATAACGTGCGCCATTCAGCACAATCAGCGCAATATACAGCGGCAAAAATATCAGGCTGAACAGGAACGTCTTCCCGAAAACGCTGAGGGCTGCTTTTGTTTTCTCTCGCATTGTTACACCACCGAAAACACCCTTCGGCCGTCCTCCTCGTCCTTCTCTCCAATGTTCAAGGCCCCCAGCTTCCGGGCCAGCTCTGCAAGCTCCGCCAGCAGCGCTTCGTCCTTTCCGTACACCTCCACGCATCTCAGGTCGGTGATCAGGCAGACCAGAGCATACGGGCTGCGGAGGAAGTCCTCATAGTCCGCAATCTCGCCGCCCTGCTCCCCCGTGGGCAGCAGCTTGAGGTTCAGGAAGATGACCTGGGGCCTTTGCCGTTCCAGCTCGTCCGCCAGCGTCTCAGCGGAAACCATGGTCGGAAGCTCCAGATTTCCCTGATTGGTCACGGCCTCATACTCGGTGCAGATAGCCGTCATGTTGTGAAGGGCCGGAAGCCGCAGCATGGCAGTCAGCAGGCCGCACGCCCCGCCGCTGAGCTCAAATTCAATTCCTCGTTTCATTTTTGATGTTCCTCCTCATTTCTGCAAACTTTAATAGTTACGGCAATCCATCCAGCGGATAATCCACCCCGTCAACCGTAAGCGTATACGTCCCAGACGGTCTCCCAATATAGGCAAAATACGTAGTCGAAAATGCGCCGGTCACCTCCGAATCGGAGTGATACTGAGACCCCCGGGCATCCGTGGGCAAATGATCGGGCCGCACCGGAAACGTCACCCAGGCGTAGCAGTCCCCGGAGCTTTTCACCCGGGTAATCACAATGAGGATCTCGCTGTTTTCCGGCACAAAGGAATAATGCTTCACCCACCACGAGGTGCCCAACTGCCAGCCGTCCTCGATTTTCGGGAACACCTGAAAATCAACCTCCCGCTGGGGGCTAAGTCCCACCACCATGGCGGACTGCTTCCCTTCGATGATCTTGACCCCGGTATTCCCAGAGTGGGAAAACTGATAGGCCGTCACCGGGTCGGGATACGTGACAAGAAAGCTCTCCGGCGGGTACTGCGTCATCAAAATAGCCCAGACAAAAATCGTCACAACGCTTAGCGTGCCGATCACCAGCTTCTTCGGAACAATTCTCGATTTTGAAATCACAATCGCCACCAGCAGGATCAGTAGCGCCGGGATTCCATAGCGAATCAAAGTAATGAGCATAGGTTCCTCCTTTACGGCAGTCCGGTCAGCGTATAATCCACCCCGTCTATTGTCAGCGTATACGTCCCCGACGGCTTTCCGATATAGGCAAAAGACTTATAATACTCATAGTACATATGCTCCGCCGACTCCTCTTCCGGCTGGAATTGAGAGCCCCGTTCGTCTGTGATTACGCTGTTCTTCTTTCGCATGTTTTCCACCATGGCATAGCAGTCCCCGGAGCGTTTATGGCGGAAAATATTCACTTCGATCCCACTGTCAGGGTAAAACGTTGGAAAATCCACATCGAGCACGCCAGAGCACTTCCAGCCCTTGTCTGTCTTCGGAATGATGCGAAATGCAATGGCGTCATCCTTGTCCGTCCCCCACACGAAGGCGCTCTGCTCCCCTTCAATCACCTGAATATCGGTTACGCCCGAAGACTGAAACCGATACGCCGCCTCCGGGCTGTGAAACGTGAGGAAAAGGTTCTCAATAGGGAAGAAGTTCTCCACCGCCGACAGCAACATCCATACAACCAAAAAGGCTGCGATCAGCTTCCCTTGCCCTTTGCGTGTTTTGATCTTTCCGGTTCGCCAGCCGATCAGTGCAACCAGCGCCAACGCCACCACAGGCAGCACAAACCCCATCATTCGACATTCCTCCTTATTCCCTCTTACCAATAAAGCGTCCTCAGCGCCCCAAAACGTGGCACATTTTCCCGTTCCCCTCCATCATATCCGAAAATATCCCCGATTACAAGCAAAAAAGCAGGCACCGGAGAACTCGTCGGTGCGCATAAAGCCCCACTTATCGGGGGAAGCGTGGAGGCCGATGTAACGGAAGGTAGTGGAGCCGTCGTCATTCACCTTCATGAGGAGGCCGTTTTCCTCAACGTGGGACAAAATTTTTGTACAATATCTCTTAAAATAATCTGCTATGTCTCCGGGGTTATGAAGAAATGGTGTAGACTCTGTGTGCGTCCCCACACAAATGGACAACGCCGTGCAATTTCCGCACCTTGTAATTGCACCCCCATTGGGATACAATAATTTTGCGAACATAGTACGGCAAGGAGGATGTCATGATATGGAACTGATGCAGCTTCGATATTTCGTCACCGTGGCCCAGCTGCTGGAGGAGTTTTTGGAGGATTGGTTCTCTGACCCCGTGAACGGACAGAGCCACGGGGAAATCAACGTTTTATGACCGCAGGAAAGGAGCCGTTTATGGACAATTCCCCCCTCTCCCCGATTTTAGATTCCTTTTTCCACTGGCTGGGCCTCACCCCCGAGGAATACGCCCGCCGGGAGGACGACATGGAGGAATATCGGTTCCCCCAATGGAACGCTTTGATCTCCGCCGCCGAAGCCGTCATCACCCAGGAATCCACGGAGTTCGCGGACGAGCTCTGGACCGCCGTTGCCCTGGACAACGAGCAGGAAGCTCTGCTGGATACCCTCTCCGAGGAGGCCTCCGACGGCTATCTTGACCGGCTGATTCTCACGGCCCCCGCCCATCCCCAATTCAACGCCCGATGGCAGGCTGCCGAGCTGATTGGCCGCCGTTCCACCCCAAACGGACGTTCGGTTTTGAAGCTGCTTTGCCGGGACGAGCATCCCTATGTGGCAAAACGGGCGCAGAATTCAAAAGAAAATGCGGCCATATGACCCTACAAAATGCACCCATCCGGAGGGTTCCGGGTGGGTGTTTTTCGTCCCGCAGCTCTGCAAAACTGATTGTTTGCACGCTAATCGTTCATTTCACAGCACAAGTTTATTTCTGCAAAATCCGTGTACTCGTTGCAGCGCAACCGGTTCAATCATTTAGAATTCTATGCGTCACGCGTGACTCACGCACTGACAGGACAGGACAAGACAAGACATAACAGAACATAACAGAACCATAGTCTATCGTCGTCTATGTCCTCGCAAAAAAATTTTTTTCCCCCTCTCCCCCTTCGACGGACTTCGCGCAGGATCTATGCTATCCTAACGGTGGACAAGTTTACCATTCTCCAAGGAGGCCCCCATGACTGCATGCCTGCTCCCCCTCATCTTTCTGCTGCTTTGCCCCATGCGGAAAAAACTGCACCTTCCCGGTTTCGAGAAGATGCAGTCTTCGTGCAGAATATTTATCCGCCCTGATGCAGCGGTTCGTCCTTCAGCCGGTAATATTTCCACCAGGCCAGCCGCCGGAGAACCTCCTCCTGGCTGTCCGTTGTCTCGGTGGAAACGCTGCCGGTTCCGTCTACATACACCCCGTGGGAGATCACCGGCAGGCTCCGGCGCAGCGCCTCCAGGGCATCGAAATAGGGGTCCGTGCCGGTCATACCCGTGAGCTCATAGACCGCCGCCCCCAGGAAATTGGAGCTGATGGTCTCGGGGAGATCCAGGCTGTCGAAATCGCAGTCCGGGGCATAGGCCTTGTTGGCCCAGAGGAGATAGGGGGTCTTGTAGGTGTCCAGGATGTCCCCGCTCGTGTCGGTTTCGCCGGTCATAAGCCCCAGCTCCCGATACACCCCATAGTCCTGGCCCAGGGCCGGGCGGTGATCCCCATAGAACACCAGCAGGATCGGCTCCTCCCGGCTGTCAAAATAGTCGCAGAGCTTCTCCAGCATGGCGGTGGAATCCCGAACGCCCTCCAGATACACCGAAAGGGTCTCCATAGCGCCGTCGGAGATGGTGGTGCTCAGGGGCGGCTTCTCCGGTTCAAAGCCATACTTGCTGTAGGGATAGGCCTGGTGGTTCTGGATGGTGACCCCATAGGCAAACAGGGGCTTGTCTCCCCCCAGCTTCTCGTCCAGGGCGGCGGTGAGATGCTCATAGAACGCCTGGTCGGAAATCATGGTGCCCTTCCGGTCCTCGTCGGTGTAGGTTTCGTTGAACACCCGCTCCTCCATGCCCAGGAATTTGTACACATTGTCCCGGTTATAGAACCAGCTGTAGCCGGGGTGGGTGAAGTAGGTGGTATAGCCCGCCAGCCGGTAAATCCAGGGCAGGGCGTTGATGGACTTATGGATCACCCGGAACGACGAGACGTTATTGGGCGAGACCATATTGGTCTGGATGCCGGTGAGCACGTCAAACTCCGTGTTGGCAGTGCCGGCCCCGTAGTTGCTCACCACAATATGCCCGCTCCGTGCCCGGTCCGACGCCGCCAGCCGGTGGAAGCCATGCATGGGGTTGTCCTCCTCGGCATACTGGAACACATCCTCGTCGGACAGGTCGCTGTAGCTCTCGCACATGATGAAAATCACATTGGGCTGCACGCCGGGCTTCGTATATTCCGCCGCGTCCTCCGCCGCCCACTGCTCCACCGTGGCTTTTTCATAGCCCTCGGGCTTTTCGATGGGATAGAGGTCATAGTTGTGGAGGAAACAATAGGGAAAGCCGCAGAGCCGAAATACCTCCGGCACGTTGCTCTTGGACAGATTCTCGCCTCGGGGGGTGTAGAGCTCCACGCTCTGATAGACCTTGGGCACACTCCACACGAAGGCCCCCAGCACCGCCACAGCCCCGATCACCCGCACCTGCCACCTGGGATGCTTCACCCGAAACACCGCCGCCAGCAGGAAGCACAGGGCGCTGAGCGCCAGAATGCCCGCCAGGGTTCCGATGTGGAGGTTCAGGGTATATTCCCCCGCTGCGTTCACCGCCTCCCGCACAAGGCCGATGTCGGCGGGAATAAAGGGATCGTTCCGGCAATCGGTTTTCACCAGGTTCACGTAGGAGATCGGAAGAG
>OLSL01002754.1_pt1 | contig 13591 bp, 12 predicted proteins | sample 1672511 | NCBI WGS metagenome assembly OLSL01 (sample SAMEA3136694, study PRJEB25190) | human gut metagenome | biome: human gut; feature: human-associated habitat; material: faeces | place: Austria | collected 2013
GTATAAAAGGTTGGCGGTTATTTTTCTATACACTGTTTTATTTGACGCTTACGATGTTCTGCTGTCGCTGTGTAAAAAAGAAGAAGCAATCAACAGCCTTCGGCGAGCAAAGGATGTTGCATTGCACTTCGACGAATCACCAAATTACGATGTTTCAAGTATCCGATTTGTTTTCTGTAAGACTCCTGCAAGCGCTTTTGATGATTTTGGTGATACTGCCATGATTGGGGTTGATGAATTTATCAAAAGCCAGGAAAAAAGCGAGCTGAGCAATTTATGGAAGTGTGTCAGGGATGAATAACAATTACAAAGCCAAATGAAAAACTATACTGTGCAGTTTTATAAAAAGGGGGGCATGCTTTACGATTTCGCAATATACAAAACACCTAATGTGCCAGGTCCACAATGACTTGATATCACACCGCCTGCCCTGGTTTCCAATATCTCATCAAAAACGCCTAGTTCTTCCAGATAAGCCCGCACTTTCTCTACAGTTTCCTGTTTACAGCCAGAATGTGTTATGAATACACGTTCTGGTCTCGCATTTTTTAAATCTTTTTCCATATCTTTTACATAGTTCATGACAACAGAAGCAATTTTTCCACGGTATTTCTTAGATGCATTCATTGCACCATCTTCCACTACAATCCTGGGATGCAGTTTTAAAACACCTCCGGCCATAGCCGCTACTGCATTGCAGCGTCCGCCACGGTATAAATAAGTAAGGGTATCTACCACAAAGCTTGCTCTCACATTTGGTTTTAACTTCTCTATCTCAGAAACAATCTGGGAAGCTGTCCGGTTATTCTTTGCCATAATTGCAGCTTCTACTACAAGAAGGCCGATACCGGTAGAAAGGTTTGCAGAATCGATTACTTTTATTCGGTCAGAAGCCCCCAGTTCTTCAGCAGCAAGGCGCATCACATTTCCAGAAGTGGACATACCTGCTGAAATAGAAAAGCAGACAATTTCCCTTCCAGCCTCTGCATAGGGGCGAAAAAGCTCCATGGCATCTGCCAGGGCAGGTGCAGAAGTTTTAGGTGTTGTCTTGTTTGCATCAGACCAGGCATAGATCTCTGATCCGGAGTAATGTTTTTTCCATCTTCATATTCTTTATCACCCAGAAGAATATGAAGCGGAAGAATGTCAATCTCATATTTTCGCAATAATTCCTGTGAAAGGTCGCAGGTACTGTCTGAAATAATTTTTACCATATATTCACACTCTTTTCCCGAACAAAGTCTGGGATATCTTCGGCTAAGGCAGAATAAAAGTTTCACTCTTACGCATAAATCCCGCAAGCTATTTCACTACTAATCAATATATTGTACCAAAAAACAATCGCAATTTCTACTCATTTACTATAAATTACATTCTTTCCCAAAACGGAAACAAGAGTGGGTATTGTTTTTGAATAAAAAAATCGCATTACCTACAACGAACTTTGCAGAAAATACAGCAAGGCGAATTGTTTAATTATATGACGGAGCGAGGGCTCAAAGGTTTTCAGAGTGGCAAATACGGAAGTACCGCATTGCATTTGACTTCCCTACAATATCAAATTAAGCAAGACTGCCCAGACCTTTTTATTGGTGTTGATCTTGCTATAATTCATAAATGAAGTATAGCATGAAAAAGTGGTTTTTTGTATTGGATTTCCATCATATAAAAAACTGCTAAATTGTATCTAAAAGATCACAATCTAACAGTTTTCCATTATATGGTACAATTTACAAAAATACCAATTTATTATGATTAATACGTTGGAAGAAGGCCTCCATTGCCTGTCATGCAGACAATGGAGCAAGCCTTAGGGGAATAAAATACTTTTATTTACAAGAATAAAGTATATACTTTTCTTTTAAATAAGTACATGGATAAAATTACATAAAACATGCACAAAATACAATAGTTAGTCAAATGAATACCAGAGATTGATACAAATTAATTTTGCAAGAATACCTTATTCAAATAATTTTTTTGCCTTCTCCAGATTCATTTTTCCATTCACTTTCAAATAAATTTTTGTAATTTTAAGCGGCTCACCCATCTCACTGCAAAGCTCCTGCGCCTGTGATAAAGGAATATAGATATCTTCATTTTCCGTTACGGCAGTTACTTTACATGGAAGATAAACAGTTTGCTGTTCATTTTCTTCGTGCCCAGTCAAGGATACTAGATGATCTGCCGCGCCAGAAAGCTCTTTTGTATTTCCAGCAAGTGCATAAGAAATGGTTAGATTTTCTCCCATTTGCAGGAATTTTTCCTGTTGTTTTTTTGAAATGGAATGATTATTTGAGTCTTTCATGTTTTGCAATGCTTTACTTCCAAGCAACAACACCGGTGTATTTCCTAAATCATTCTGCTCTGGATTTTCTCCAAACGCATTCAGATCTATTCCTAAAAAGGTGGCTGTTTCCGTATAATCTTCAATCTTGATGGTTACTGGAATTTCCACAACGGGCCATATCTCTTTTATCCCTTCTATTTTTTTTGCCTTTTTCAAAAAATCATCATCATAAGTAAGGTCTCCAAGGGAAACCAGTGCCAAGTATTGTTTTTTCCCATCCTGTATTCCTGCAAAAAGCTTTATAGAGAAAAATAATGCCAATATCAGAAGAAAACCTACAAAACAGGTAAAACTATCTATTCTATTCTTTTTCAATGGGCATCCACCTTTCTGGTTTCTTCCAGAAGTATGTTTTTCTTATGAAGCTTACCCAAAAGAAGTAGAATCACAGAAACAAGCAGTACTGCAATAACTGCAATAACGGAATACCACCAGCTGTTTGTTTCTTCCTGGTCATCCTCTATTTTTAAAGACTGGATTTTAGCTTCTTTAATCTCAGACTCAAACTCTGTACTTTCCTCATAGGAATTGCCGGCTGCATCCTCATAAGTAAGAATCAGTTTTCCGGTAATCCTGCCAGGAAAAGAACCGTCATCTTCTTCTGATTTTCCTTTTACATACACACGGAGACTTCCCTGTACTGCGGTTCCAGCTTCTAATGTTCCTAAAAAAGCGGACTCTTTTGGGTTCAATCCGTCTGCTTCCAGCCGGACACTTGCATTATATATCTTATCCCTTCCAAGATTCATTGCTTTCACCGGAATTTCTACCGTATCCATGGTATATAAAACGGAAGGAATATCAGAAGCTTCCAGTTTTGCACGCGCCGGCTGAGTGATCTGAAAGGACAGCGTTTCTGTACCTGTCGCTCCCGTCGCTTTTGAATCTTCGTAATCCAGAGAAAAAGAAACTGTTGCCTGACCTGGAGTACAGTCCTCTGCTATAGTGACCTTTTGCTTCAGGGTAATTGCTTCTCCTGGAGTCAGTCTCTGAACATAAAAAGAGTTTCTCTCAAATTCAATTCCCTTTGTATCCGCAGAAATAGAAATCTTTAGACCAAATACATTCTGGCTACGGCTTTTATTCCGGAATGTCAGTGACATTTCTGTGACAGAGCCTGCTTTTAGATTTTGTCCGGAAAGATTGTTATCCTCTAAAAGAACCTGCGGTTTATGTAGTATTTTCTCACCAGACGAGCTGGCAGAAGAACCGCCTCCACTATACTCTCCAGCAGAATAATCCCCACTATCTATAACAGGATCTGTAATCTGTGTTCCATTATCTGTATCAGTATTTCCATTTTCTATTATGACATGGATTGTCTTCTTTTCGTCCTCAGCAGAAGCGTCTCCTGATATAAATCCATCCAGGTCAGAATTTTGATTTTCCGAATCCGTTTTTTCAGGAGTCTGTTCCTCAGTTTCCGGAATCTTCTCATCTGTAGGATCGTTTTTTTCCTCTTCAAAAGGCAATGTACTGTCTGCATCACTATAAGAAGCTGACTGATCTGCTTCCAGACCAGACTCTCCCACAAAAGCAGCTTCCATATTCCCTGCATCTTCTGCAAAAACAGATGTCGGCAGAAGCATCATGAAACTTAATATTGCGAATGTGGTCTTCACAAATTTTTTTCCCATTTTCAGGCTGTCCTTTCTCTTAAAACTCCGCCGTCCATCTCATATACGTGATCACATAAAATCCGGATATCCTCATCATTATGGCTTGCCAATAAAATGGTTTTTCCAGCTGCCTTTAAATCAAGCAAAAGTTCCCTGATCTCTGCCACGCCGTGTTTATCCAGACCGTTAAATGGTTCATCCAGAATCAGGAAGCGAGGATCTTCCATAATGGCCTGTGCAATCCCAAGGCGTTGCCGCATTCCAAGAGAGTACTTTCCAACCGGCTTTTTCATATCCGGATCCAGTCCTACTTTTTTTAGGATCAGGCGGATATCTGCCTTTGAAATCATTCTTTTCATATCTGCCAGTATTTCCAGGTTCTTTACACCGGTATACTGGGTAAGAAAGCCAGGCGTCTCAATGATGACACCAAGGCTTTCTGGAAAATCTACATCACGACCAATTTCTTTTCCGAAAACACGGATGGTGCCTGTGGTAACAGGAAGGAATCCGCAGATACATTTCATAAGTACTGTTTTGCCAGAGCCATTATTTCCTACAACGCCGTAAACCTGTCCCACCTTTAAGGTAAGATTTACTTCTTTTAATACCAGATCTTCCCCGAACCTTTTGGTTACGTGTTCTATTTTCACACAGGTATTTTGAAATTCAGATTTCTTCCACTTTTCCATTTAAAACACCTCCAAAAATTCCCATTAACACCAATAAAAATAATAGCAGAAATAACCACAATCCCGCTTTATCCGTTCCCCAGTTTCCATCTGCCAGAATCCATTCCACTGGGTAAAACCAGATCTGGTCTTTGAAATAGCGTTCATGAAGTATAATTCCAAAATAATAGCTGACAAAAGGAATCCCATATGCCATATAAGCTGAATTCCATAAGGTACCACAGATTCCACCAAAAGTGCTTAGAATACTTCCGATCAGTCCCATCCTAAGAGCTTTCATAAGCAGCTCCAGAAACTGTTCCTTTGGAAAGCTGCCTTTTATTTCCATAGGATAAAATATAACAAAATTAACAAGAAGTATGGTGCTTATAGCAAATATCCAGACTAAAAATCCAGATGTCATAACAGAAAAGACTTTTCCTTCCACATATAGCCTGCGGTTTGTCCTGGGAAATGCAGCTTTTAAAAATCCACTTTTATACTCCTGTAAAAAAGAATCACTCCACGGCAGTACCGCAGCTACAGGGATGGCAAAAGATACCATCTGACTTTTTAATGAACCATCCAGCAGGCTGATAAAAGTTCCACATGTTAATGCTTTTTTCAAACTTGGATAAGTCTGACCTGCTGCGATAGAAAAGCAGGCAATCAGCCATGCCGCCAGGAAACTCCTGCCAAGAAGCATACGTTTTGTTTCTACCCGCATAGATATTTCCCTTTCTGATTATGTTTTTTCTCCCAGAAATTCAAAGGGATATTTTTTCATCCTGCGAAGTGCCAGAACCATAAGAACAAATAAAATACCTGCGAAGAACATACAGGATTGCCAGATGGTCGGAAGTAATGGATCATAGCCAAAGTTATGTTTTCCATATACAGCCTGGTTCAAAGGACTGATCCAGCAGATCAGTACATTCACCTGATACATTTCATATTTTTCCTTATGCAAAATTGCGGCTACCACACTGGGTTCCAGTAAAAATCCAAATACACTATAAAGTAGTCCAAACACCATGCCTTTTGTTTTTCCTTTATAAAGATTTCCAACAAGGATCACAAAACCAAGTGTCAGGGAATAGCAGAATAACAGGAGAAAAACCTGCAGCATACAGCCATACGGAGAGATACTCTCCATGACTCTTACTGTAGAGGGGACCTGCAAGTTTTTCCCCAGTTCAGAATATCCGAGCATGGCAGCAGTCTCGCTCCACAGGTTGCCCGGATAACTGTCCTTCATACACAGTACAGATGTAAATAGCAGCATCAATACTGTATAAAGAGCAGTCACAAAAATAATATAAATAAACTGTCCCAAAAGCCATTTTTTCTTTGTTGTTCGAATTAACTGATATGGAGTAACTGGTGTCATCTTTGGCAGGTCTGAGAACAACAGAAGCAACAGAAGAGAACTGAGCAGTACTGCTGTTCCATCCCCAAAGGTCCAAAGAAATGGCTCTACAGCCTGTACCGGTGTATCATAGTTTTCCATAACAACCATGATTCTTCCAGTGAGAAGAAAGCTAAGTACAAATTCCAGAAGGAAGGTAAAAATGACTTTTGGATTTCGAAAATAGCCAAAGAAATTGTAATGTACAATTCCAAGTACCTGCTTCATATCAGTAGCCCAGATCCCTGTCTATAATACTGCCATCCACGGCGTTAATGGTAAGGAAGCTCCAGTTTGGATAGTCTGTGATGTCCGAGTAACTATTCCCATCATAGTCACCTTCCACTTTTCTGCTTCCAAAGAAATCCCAAACGGGAACCAGAAGACCTGTATGCGGATCTGTGGATGGTTCATAAATTCTTGCATAGCCCAGAACAATCCGGTCAACATCATAAACTCTTGATTTTTCATATTCCATATTATCTGCATTGGTCACTACCATCATTTTTTCATATGTTTTCATAATCTCAGAAAATGGAAGAAGGTTTAAATTTTCTGTTTTTGTCTCTCCTATGGTATAAGGGTTTGAATAAGACATGCTTTCAATTCCATCTTTATCGACAAAGAAATAAAGACTTTCATAAGACCAGGTTTCCATAGTGCTGTCCATATCTTCCAAAGCACCGCCATCTGCCATTGTCTGAGTAATCGGAACACCGTTTATAGTACGTGTGTAATAAATCGCATATCCGCTTCCAAGATTACTTAAACTATTATCCTTTTCAAGATTATTGCACAATGCATAACTCCAGTCTGAAAACTGCAGATCTGTAATCCCCATTTTATCTACTTTTTCCTGTACCATTTTTTTTGCTTCATCTAATGAAATCCCAATGGACTCCTCAGTAGGTTTTTCCCCTTCACTGGAAGAAGTATAATCAGACCAGGTCGTGTCCACAGGCAGCTTTTCCCCGCCAGATTTTGCCAATTTTCTGATTTTGACAGATAAGGTATCGGATCCGTAGGAAGATGTCATGTAAAAATATTCTGATCCATCCGGCATCTGTGCAACACCGGAGAATTCATTTTCCGCAGTACCATTTTCTGTCTCCTGGGAGCCTGCAACAGGTCTTCCTTCTGCCAGGGTCTTCGTCTCCGGGGCTGATTGATACTGCTCTTCCCAGTATTCAATATCATCATAAATATTATAGTAAAGGTTACCATCTTCATCCGTACCCCAATTATAGGGATCCAGATTTCCGTTTGCTACATCTTCTTTTAGTTCATCCAACGTTTTTTTGATTTCATCCTTTGTCTGGGTATAATAGCTATCCGATGTATACAGCTTTGCCTCTGAGAAAAAGGCATCTGTAATACGGTCAAGAAGATCCTGTGTAACTTCTGCAGGCGTGACAGAAATTGCGGATATCTTTTCTACATCCGGTATTTCTACAGTGGCATCCGTGTTCACTACAAGTTTTGCACTGTCATCTGTAGTCTGACTTTTATAGGTTTCCGGAGCATTGAGCAGGTCTCGAATAGTTGTTCTTACCGCTGTGTTCTTATCCTTTGTATTTTCAGAAGAGTCCTCCTTCACCATATCTACGCCTTCAGCTTCTGTATAAGCATCTTCTGCCTTGCTTCCTTTTGGTTTTACAAGGGAAGATTCCGGGGTCTGGGCACATCCTGTGAGCATTCCTATACAAAGTGTTAATCCTACAATTTTATTTATGTTTTTTCTCATGTTGAATAAATTCTCCTTCCTGTTTATGTCCACAAGTATAGCATCTTTCATTACACCAAATCTTCCGCAAGTTGTAACTGTTCTGTAAATTCCAATTATTTACCATAAAACAGATACGATTGTTCCTTTTCCCAGATGGCTTGTAATTTCCAGCTGAAATCCATGTATATCTGCAATTTTCTGGCATAGCGCAAGACCAAGCCCAACACTTCCCTTTACTCTGGAACGTGATTTATCGACCATATAAAAAGCTTCTGTTACTCTTTTCAGATCTTCCTCTGGAATTCCCTTTCCATAATCCTGAACGGATAAATGATTTTGGGTTGCCTCCAGTACGATTTTTGAATTTTCATCGGAAGCCTTGACTGCATTATCAATAAAATTTGTCACTGCACTCATCATAAGGTCCGGATCAAATGTTTTTCTAAGCTCCTCTGGATTACAATGTATTTCAAGACAAATTTTTTTCTCCTGAAGCCTGTAAGTAACAAGTTTTTTTACAGCTTCCAGAAATTGATTCATCTGAACTTCCACTGGAACAAATTCTGCTTCACCTGTTTCATATAATCCGGTAAGTTCCAGCATTTTCACTGAAAGCCTGGAAAGCCTTCGGCATTCATTTCTAATATAATCAAGCGCTATCTCCTGCCTCTTGGGAGATAGGCGTACCGTTAGAAGTGTATCTGCATATCCTATGATTGCAGTCATCGGTGTCTTTAATTCATGGGCCAAACTTCCAAGCAGCTGTCTCTGTGCCTGGTTTACGGAAGAAAGCTTTTCAATCTGCTCCCTTACTTTACCTGTCATAAGATTAAAGCTTTTCCCAACCTGTGCCAGTTCCGTCTTTCCCTCTGATGGCACTTTTATCTCATAATTTCCATTTGCCACAGAAACAGCCGCTTCTTTTAGCCTTGTGAGCGGTTCCATAATTTTCCGCAAAGTCAAAAACAGGAAAAAGCCAACAAACAGAACCAGAAACAGGGTAAACCCTCCTGCCTGATAAAACAGTGTCTGACTCTGTTTTTGTACACTGGTAATATCTTTGTAGGTGACAATCTGATAGTTCATGTCTGTAGAACTGTAACTGGAAAAATAAAAGAGCAAAAATACGTTGCCATTTGTTTTGCTGATCAGTGGTTTATCACAATAGATGTCATTTTCGAATCCATCATGTTTGTTTTTTGTTAGGTTTCTGATATTTTGCAGATCAAACTCATATTTTGTCCCATTATATTGTTCTTTTCCATCCTGATATAAAACGGCGCTGTCGTGGAATACCTGACGAAAAGCATAAATAATCATTTTTTCCCGGATTTTATCATCAGTGTCCTGTGTTTTACTTTTAATCCGCATTAGCATGTTTTCAAACTTAGAAATATTTGTTTGAAACCTGCTATTTTCATAACTGTTGATATTCTGTATGCTCTGATTTTTCCACCTGTAAGTTGTATAGAAAAAAATTCCAGATGACAGCAGAAGCACCACGCAGATTACCTGTAAAAAAATTTTTGTAAATAGCTTCATAAATCCACCTCAAGTCGATAACCAATTCTGGGAATGGTTTTGATTTTATCCTGCCAGCTTAGTTTTTTTCTGATGCGTCCAACGTGTGCATCCACAGTTCTTGTTTCTCCGCAGAATTCCTCCTTCCACAGTTCCTGCAAGATCTGGCTTCTGGTAAGTGCTTTATTTGGATTTTTTACGAACACCATGAGGCAGTTATATTCCATAGGTTTTAAATATATTTCTTCTCCATTTTTCGTAACCATGTGACTTACGGTATCAATTATGACATCGTCTATCTGAATCTGTTTCGGTGCCGTTCCATAACGATCTAATACTTTTTCCAAACGCACCATTACCTCCAGCATTTCAAAAGGCTTTATTATATAATCCTCGGCTCCGTCTTTTAACCCTTTTACTTTACTTGTAACATCAGCCTTTGCCGTAAGAAATATAACCGGAATACCAAACTTTTTAATTCCGGTAAAAGGGTATAACCATCCTTTCCCGGAAGCATAATATCCACAAGTGCGCACTGAAATTCATGGTCCTGTGCGACGCCTTCACTTGCATCATTTCCATCCAGATAACCTACTGTTTCATAGCCAGCAGCCTCCAGATTCATACAAAGCAGATCATTGATTGCCATTTCATCTTCTATCACCAGTATTCTTGCTTTCATAATAATGTTCCTTTCATTTTACACAAACCCGATTATTTCTTTATTGTGCGTGATTTTTACTATTACAATTATACACTAATTTCAGTACTGCGAACGTAACCGATTTGTAAAGAAAAAGGAATCAAGAACGATCCATCTGGAAGTCGTTTTGATTCCTCAAATCCCACTACATTTTTGATTTCATTTTGTTAATTGTGTTTATATGAGTCACACCCTCCCTCTCTTAGAACTGTCTATTTCCCGACAGACAATCATGAGAAAATCTCACCACAATAAATGAAAACTGGATACTAGCTATACGTTATGTAGTGGTATACTTAAGGTGCCGAATAAGATCGGAAGGGGATTGGTGCTTACAAGCCCGTCCGACAGACTGATTTTCAGCTCCTTAGGTGTACCACTTTTTGTTTCCATCGGGTTTTGATGAGGACGCAGGACAGCCAACAATTAAGCAAGGAGCTGCATCGGCTTATGCGAAGGAGGTTTGCTTTATGGAAGTATTGTATAAGCGGTGTTGTGGGATTGACATTCATAAAAATATGATGGTAGCCTGTATTTTTACGAGTGTCAGAAAAAAAGAAATCCGTCAGTTTTCAACAATAACGGAAGATATTCTCCAATTAGTTTCGTGGCTGAAAGAAACAGATTGTGAGATGGCTGCCATGGAAAGTACGGGCTCTTATTGGAAACCTGTATATAATATATTTGAAGAAGAACAGATACCGATCATGGTTGTGAATGCGCAGCATATCAAAGGAGTTCCCGGACGTAAGACGGATGTAAAAGATGCAGAGTGGATTGCCGATCTGGTACGCCATGGATTAGTAAAAGCAAGTTACATACCAAATAGGGATCAAAGAGAACTGCGAGAAATAACCCGTTACCGCCAGGAGGTAATTGAAGAACGTGCTCGTGAATTAAATCGAATCCAGGCTGTGTTAGAAGGCTGCAATGTTAAATTGAGCAGTGTAATTACCGATATCAGCGGAAAAAGCGGTATGACAATTTTAAAGGCAATTGTATCTGGAGAAACAGATCCGGTTGTTTTAAGTGAACTTGCCGAAGGAAGAGCCAGAGATAAAATTCCAGAAATGCAGAAATCCCTACAAGGACGGATATCAGAACATCAGCAAAAAATGTTGAAACATCAACTTGGGCATATTGAAAGCCTGACCGCTTTAATTATGGATTTAGATGCAGATATTAAAAAAAAACAGAATCCATAAATTGGGCAATCGAAGCTTTGGATGATATGCCTGGGATTGGAAGAAAAAGTGCAGAACGAATTTTAGCGGAAACTGGTGTGGAAATGGAGCACTTTCAAAATGAATCCCGTTTCAGCTCATGGGCGGGGCTTGTGCCTGAGTGTAAGGAAAGCGCCGGAAAAAAGATGAGTACACGAATACGGAAAGGAAATAAATATTTGAAAGCAACGTTGGTGGAATGTGCTCGTGCTGGAATACGAAACAAGCAAAGTTATCTCTACTCCCGTTATCAAAGAATTGCCGCGCGCAGAGGTGGGAAAAGGGCTTTAATTGCAGTAGCCCATACCATGTTAATCGCGATTTATCATATACTAAAAGAGAAAGTTCCTTATCATGACCTTGGAGCGGACTACTACTCCGTTATCAATCAAGAAAAGATAATCAATAGGAATATTCGTACATTAGAAAAGTTAGGGGTAAATGTAATGATTCAGCCGAAATGAATCTCTTTAACTGTATAATTAAGAGAAGGAAATAAGCCCGCCAAAAGGCGAGCTTATTTAGAATGCTTGTTTATAGGTTATCGCTGAACTACGTTTTCAGGACAGCCCCTTCCTATAAAATCATATGTTACACAAGTGTCTGTCCCATTGCCGCTGCAATTTCCTTTAACTTGTCGATAGCATAGCCTGTATATTTTGAAATCTTATCGACAGGTTCCTTTTCCTTGATCATCATTTGGGCCAGGGACATTTTTTCTTTTTCAACTCCCTGTTTCATTCCTTGTTCAATTCCCTGGTCTACAAGAGCTCTACTTAGATTACACATGTCTCTCACCTCACTCTCAAATTCTTCTGTCATGGCAATATCAAAATCTTCATGTAACCGCTTCTTTTTTTCTTCTGGCGTGGCAGACGTTGAAAACAGGACATTTAGCAGATCAAGAATCTCCAACTCGCTTTCTTTATCTGCATCTCCCAAATTTACAATCACCACTTCCATCAGATCATAGCTTTGAGGATCTGTATAGGACTTTCCAAGTATCGTATCCTCAATTGTGTGATATTTGAAAATACCATTTTTGCGTTTTTTAGCTGGGTCTGGACAGATCCAGATGGAATAAGCTTTCTGAATCTTTTCGTAATGTTCATCTGTAAATACGGTTCCATACTGTTCTGATATCATTCTTGCACAATAATAAAAACCTCTGGTTACAAGTGGATATCCAGGAGTATCATTCAACTGGATTTCCAGATTGATAATAAGTTGTATAGGTTCAGGGTTTCCAGGAAGATAGGCTTTAAAACGGATGTCATAATATACAGTTTGATCCTTGACTGCATTCGCCTCTGAATTCAAACCTTCGATTCTTTCGTCTCCGTTTAGTTTCTCATCACGGTCCAGCTGATCCTGGTGGACAGCATGTTTAGAAATTTCTACGTCATCTTTCAGACAGTTATCACAAATAAACTTTACGCTGTATTGAGAAAATTCTTTTGTACAGGATTTTAAGATCCATGCTATGATTGCCTTGTAAGTCAATATTTTTTTCGCACATTCATCATATTTCGCACGGTCTGATATAAGGTCAATGGTCTGTGCCAGATTCGTCTGACGTACTATAATACCCACCTCCTGTATAATTGGTTAACTGATAACATTTTATGATTTTATATTACCATAAAGAAAAAATGGGAGCAATATATTTTTATATAAGTTTGTGCCACATACAGCCAAATAAACCATGTAACACAATATGTCATTCCATAACACTATAAGAAAAATACCAGCAATAGCCGTCTGGAAAGCGAACTGTAACCATAAGAAGTATTATTAGATAACTGATAGATTGCATAAAAACTTGTTTTTTACAAAAATATCAAATTTTGTCACATAAAAGAGGCATGATACGAAGTCTGAAACGGAAAAGTGATTGCAAAAGGTGGTCAAAAATGGCCTTTTGTCAAAGGCTTATTGATCATACATGGTGATAATGGGAAGTCCATTCTTTTCCGTGATGTATTTTAATCTTGTATTTAGGGTTTCCAGGGCTTTTTATTTTCCCACGGCTGCTGATGCAGAAGTTATCATTATCCCTTTTATCTGGGTGGGTGCGAAAGAAACACATATTTTTTTCCTGCCGGAGGACAAGTTCCTCACAGACAAAATCCGGGATCTGAAAAGAACGGTATCGGTCTCCTTCCAACTTCTTACAGCTGTATTTGGAATCTGCTGACTCAGAAGGAAGGCGTCCATCTTTTGTATATTGTTTATGGATGTTTAAGGTTTGGGTGCTGGAATCGAAGTTGTTATAAGTAAGTCCAAGGATCTCTGCTTTTGTCAATATAAGTCTAAAAAAAATTTGCTTTTAATTCGCAAAAAGCACCACTGTTTTCATCCAGTGATGCT